>Ga0315316_10004203_pt1 | contig 10500 bp, 8 predicted proteins | sample M160m3416metaG_FD_203702 | JGI IMG/M metagenome (GOLD analysis project Ga0315316, IMG submission 203702) | Ammonia-oxidizing marine archaeal communities from Monterey Bay, California, United States - M1 60m 3416 | ecosystem: Environmental > Aquatic > Marine > Intertidal zone | place: USA... | reverse complement strand
CGTCGAGACGAATTAGCAGCGGGGATTTAACAGCGAGAGTAAGTGATACATCAGAAGTAGATGAGTTAGATATGCTAGGCAAGGCATTTAATAATATGACCCATCAACTTCAAGTACAGCGTGATGATCTGATTGCAGCCCACCAAGAAGAAGATAATAGGAGGCGGTTTACTGAGGCGGTTTTAGGTGGTGTTTCAGCTGGTGTAATTGGGCTTGATCACAAGGGTACAATAACGCTTCCCAATCGCTCAGCTGCATCATTATTAGGCTTAAAAATATCTGATATGAATAACAAGCCACTAGGAGACGTTGTTCCTGAAATGGTTCCCCTTTTTGATATGGCAAAGCTTTCGAATAGGGTTGAAGTACCTTACTTTAATCAAGTGGAAGCTCTAATAGAATTGTCCAGGGAAGATAAGCAAATCACCCTGATGACGCGTATTACGGCAGAGGTTTCAGGCAAAAAAATTAATGGATTCGTTGTTACTTTTGATGATATTTCGGAACTTCAATCTGCTCAACGAGTAGCTGCGTGGGGAGATGTTGCTAGAAGAATTGCTCATGAAATAAAAAATCCATTAACTCCCATACAGTTAGCTGCAGAGCGACTACAAAAAAAATATCTACCTTCGATTGATAAGGAAACAGATTTGTTTGTCACGCTAACAGATACGATCGTTCGGCAAGTAGAAGATATTGGTAGTATGGTTGATGAATTTTCCTCGTTCGCACGTATGCCACGTGCCGTAATGAAACACACCGAACTTGTTGACCTAGTTAAAGAGCAGGTTTCCTTACAAGAAACGGCTCATTTAGATATTGACTTCTTTTTGGAAGGCGTTGAGGAAAGGATAGGGGTGCAATGTGACGCAAGACAACTACGCCAAGTGATTACTAACCTTCTGCAGAATAGTGTTGATTCGATTGCAGCAAGAAATAAAGCTGCGAAGAATTATAGTGGCAAGATTAAGATTTTATTGTCGATTCAGGAAAGATTTGGCAGTATCGTCATATCTGATAATGGTAAAGGTTTACCCAAAGAAAATAGACATAGATTAACTGAACCATATGTGACGACGAGAGAAAAAGGCACAGGATTGGGGTTGGCTATCGTATCAAAAATAATAGAAGATCATCGAGGAATCTTTCGGATTGAAGATGGAGGTCTTTCTGGCAGTGGGGCAACAGCAACGGTAAAAATACCAATATCAAATAACTCGACAGTTTTATAATAATTTGAGATGTGTTCTGAATAGGAGCAAAATATTAATGAGTCATGATATCCTCATAGTTGATGATGAATTGGATATTAGATCACTACTATCTGGCATTCTTCAAGATGAAGGATATGATACCAGGCAAGCGGCTAATTCAGACCAGGCGATTGCGGCAATTAATCTTCGGCTTCCAACTTTGGTAATACTTGATATCTGGTTGCAAAATAGTGATCTAGACGGTTTGAAGATATTAGAATGGATTCAAAAATCGCATCCTGGGTGTCCAGTAATTATGATAAGTGGTCATGGAAATATTCAAACGGCTGTTTCGGCTATTAAATCCGGAGCTTACGACTTTATTGAAAAACCCTTTAAAGCAGATAAACTTATTCTTTTGGTGAAAAGAGCTATAGAGGCTGCGGGGTTAAAACGAGAAAACAAAGAATTAAAAGAACAGGTAGGTCCAAGAGAAAATTTAATCGGAGGATCCCCAGAAATAGGCAATTTATTAAACTCGATAGAAAAAGTTGCGCCTTCAAACAGCAGGGTTTTGATCACTGGTCCAGCTGGCTCTGGCAAAGAAATTGTAGCAAGAATGTTACATGCGAAATCAGGAAGAATTCAAGCACCATTCTTGGCATTAAATTGTGCAACGTTAAACCCTAACAGTTTAGAAAGTGAGCTTTTTGGGGTCGATACTCAGATATCGCAAAATACAGGAGAAAAAGTGGTCGGTGTTTTCGAACGGGCTCACAAAGGGACACTTTTCTTGGATGAGATTGCCGATATGCCTTTAGAAACACAAGGAAAGATTGTGCGTGTACTTCAGGAACAAAAGTTTCGCAGAGTAGGAGGGGAAGTTGAGGTTGAAGTTGATGTCCGTGTTATAGCATCCACAAATCGAGATCTGAATAAAGAAATAGCGGAGCTCAGATTCCGTGAAGATTTATTTTATCGTTTAAATGTGGTTCCTATAAAAGTGCCTGCCCTAAAAGAGCGCCGGGAGGATATCCCTTTACTGGCCAGACATTTTTTGAAGAAATCATCTGAGGTAGCTGGAAGTCCTATAAAAGAAATTAGTGAAGACGCAATGGCCGTTTTACAGGTGTATAATTGGCCGGGGAATGTCCGACAGCTGAGAAATGTCATTGAGTGGGTAATTATAATGGCATCAAACAACAGTGGTGAAATAGTTAATGTTGAAATGTTACCCCCTGAATTGGGAAGTGTGGCACCAGTCAGCCTTACTTCTGACAAAGGAATTGAGATAATGGGAATGGCGCTTAGAGAAGCTAGAGAACATTTTGAAAGGGAATACCTTATGGCACAAGTGGATAGATTTGGTGGTAATATCTCTCAGACTGCAGTTTTCATCGGCATGGAGCGTTCGGCTTTGCACCGCAAACTAAAATCCTTAGGTGTCAATTAAAATGAAGCATCAATATAGGATGGTTAGGTGCAGTGAATGAAAGTGGTCATATGTGGAGCTGGGTTAGTTGGTACGAGCATCGCGCAACATTTAGCAGGAGAAAATAATGATGTAACAGTAGTGGACCAAGATGCTAGTCTTGTGAGAAAAATTAGTGAAACCTTAGATGTAAGAAGCATTCAAGGGCACGCATCGCAGCCAGATATTTTAGAACAAGCTGGTGCTAATGAAGCTGACATGCTAATTGCAGTGACATTTTCCGATGAAATAAATATGGTCGCTTGTCAGGTTGGCCACTCATTATTTGAGGTTCCCACTAAGATCGCCCGAATACGTCAACCAGGTTATCTTAAGCCTATTTGGGGAGATTTATTCACTCGAGAAAACATGCCAATCGATGTAATTATAAGTCCAGAAAGAGAGGTGGCTCGAGCGATAGGGCGCCGGCTTCATGTGCCCGGAGCGTTTGACGTTGTGCCTATGGCCAACGGTTTAGTATCGGTTGTTGGTGTCAGGTGTAATGAGGATTGTCCTATTGTTAATACACCAATGAGACAACTGACAGAACTATTCCCTGATCTAAGTATCACAGTTGTTGGTATAATAAGAAACGATAAAGGTATTCTTCCCAACTCCAATGATCGCATGTTGCCTGGGGATGATGTCTATTTTGTTTGTGACTCAAGCCATGTATCTAGGGCTATGGCAGCTTTTGGACATGAAGAGGAGGAGGGGCGGACAGTAATCATCGCAGGTGGCGGAAATATAGGACTTACTCTAGCAGAAGAAATTGAGCAGGAACATGAAGGCGTTCGGTCTAGGCTAATAGAATTTGATGATAAACGAGCACGGGCAGTAGCCCAACAACTTGAACAAACAATGGTATTAAATGGCGACGTTCTTGATCTTGAAATTTTAGAAGAAGCTCATGTAGTGAATACCGAAACATTTGTTGCTGTGTCGAATGACGATGAAGTTAATATTATTGGGTCTTTGTTGGCAAAAAGAGCAGGTGCAAAAAGGACTATTGCACTAGTTAACAAACATTCATACGGACAACTTATTACGACCTTGGGAATTGATGCTGTTGTAAACCCGAGGGTTATAACCGTTTCTTCTATCTTACAGCATGTTCGGCGAGGAAGAATAAGAGGCATATATTCTGTTCGTGAAGACTTTGGAGAAGTAATAGAAGCCGAGGCGTTAGAGACATCAGTGCTAGTAAATAGATCATTAAAAGAATCTAAGTTGCCAAAAGGAGTAATAGTGGGTGCTATAGTTCGGGATGAAGAAGTCATTGCCCCAAGAGGCGAGACCGTAATTGGGAAAAACGACAGTGTCATTTTATTTTCAACATATGAGTCAATTAAGCAAGTTGAAAAAATGTTTTCTGTTCGAGTGGATTTTTTTTAATTTTCAAACAAAACGGGTGAAAAAACGGAGTATGTCAAGAGTTGCTTATGTAAATGGACGTTACCTCAGACATGCAGAGGCACAGGTTCATATAGAGGATAGAGGCTACCAGTTTTCGGACGGTGTCTACGAAGTAATACTTATCAAAAATGGTCATATGATAGATGAGGAGCAACACCTTAAACGACTTCAAAAATCTCTGTCATCACTTGAGATCGTTCTACCAATGAAGCAAACAGCTATGCGTCATATAATGAAAGAAGTCATCAAGCGAAATAAATTTCAAAATGGTATAATTTATATTCAAATAACTAGAGGTGTCGCCGCAAGAGAACACTCTTTTCCAAAATATTCTAATCCTACACTGGTAATGACGGCGCGACGCATAGTAGAAAAAAATTATAATGAAATTGAATCTGGTGTTAAAGTTATAACCATAGACGATATTAGGTGGAAACGCTGTGATATAAAATCGATATCACTTTTACCAAATGTTTTGGGTAAACAAACAGCTAGAAATCAAGGGGCTTATGAGGCATGGATGGTTGATGCCGCGGGTTATGTAACGGAGGGTACGTCTACTAACGCATGGATCGTATCACCGGATGGTAGATTGATTACAGCAGAACTGGGGCGTAATATTTTGAGTGGAATTACTAGAAATACATTTATAAAAATTATCCATGAGCTCAACTATAAATTGGAAGAAAGACAGTTTAGTGTTGAAGAGGCAAAAAATGCTCGAGAGGCCTTTTTTACCTCGTCCACATCATTTTTAACGCCTGTTACGGAGATTGATGGGGCTGTTATCGGGAATGGTAGAGCTGGTTCTCTTAGTATTGAATTACTTAAAGCTTATGATAATTACATGAACCAAGCTTATTAAAGAAATGAAGTCTTCCAAATTACCTTTTCCAGCAGCTGTCATTTTTGACTGGGATAGTACGTTGGTCGATAATTGGAAAGCGATCCACCTATCCATAAATGCTACATTGGCTAAAATGGGACATCAAAAATGGACTGAGGATGAGACAAGGAGACGTGCTAAGTCGTCAGCTCGGGATGCGTTCCCCGGTTTATTTGGAGAAAAGGCGGAACAAGCACTCAAGTTTTTTTATGAGGCATTTGAACGTTTCCAGCTAGATGCATTAAATGTGCTGAATGGAGCCGAGGACTTAATAAAAACTTTATCAAAAAATGGTGTTTATTTGGCAATTGTGTCTAACAAAAATGGAGATCATTTACGTAAAGAGGTAGCTGAATTGGGGTGGTCATTATATTTTCAGGCAGTAGTTGGTGCTTCAGATGCCATAGAGGATAAACCATCGATAGAACCAGTTAAAATGGCTTTGAAGAGTGCTGGATTAGGTTCAAAAAGCATTATATGGTTTGTTGGAGATTCGGTTCTAGATCTACAATGCGCAACTGTATCGGGTTGCGTGCCAATATTGATAGAAAGCGGATCGATAGGTGATGAATGTTTAAAAGATTGGCCCCCGCATAGTATTTTTTCTTCGTGTAAGGAATTAGAAAAAGCATTTTTAGATATTTAACATAGGGATTTGTATATTGTCTGATGAACGAGCGCAAAATGTTCAAGAGATATTCTTAAACAGCATACGGAAAGAAAAAATACCAGTAACTGTATTTTTAATTAATGGTGTGAAATTGCAGGGGATAGTTACTTGGTTTGATAATTTTTCGCTACTTTTAAAGCGAGAGGCTCACGTACAACTTGTATATAAGCATGCCATCTCGACGATAATGCCTACGGAACCAGTGAATTTCGAAAATTCATAACTTTTTAAAGTATAAAACGATTTTTAATATTGATTTTGGTATTTCTATTGGGTTGGTGTAGATGGTCGAAGATGTAGTAGTTTTACATCCTAATTCAAAACGTATTTCCTCTCAAAATAATGTCTCAAAAGTCTATGACCATTCTGTTGAGGCTCAAATGGGCGAACTGCTTAATCTTACAAAAGCCATCAGTTTGAATGTCAAACATTCTGAGGCAGTAACTTTAAAAAATGTTCTAGCATCCACTTTGTTTGGTCCCGGTGTAATACAACGAATTCGTTCAATTATTAATGATACAATTTCGTCACTGGTTGTTGTTAATTGCAGTTTAACACCGATTCAACAACGAAATTTAGAAGTGGCATGGGGATGTAAAGTTATCGATAGAACAGGGCTAATACTCGAAATATTTGGGGCGAGAGCCAAGACCCATGAAGGACGTCTTCAGGTCGAATTGGCGTCTTTATCTTTTCAGAGAAGTCGGCTTGTTCGTTCATGGACGCATTTAGAGAGGCAAAGAGGTGGAGCAGGCTTCTTAGGCGGGCCGGGTGAAAGGCAAATAGAGTTAGATCGTCGTCAAATAGATAGTAAGATAAAATATATTAAGCTTGAACTTGATCGCGTAACAAAAACTCGGTTGTTACATAGAAGTTCGCGCTCAAAAAAGCCGGTACCAGTAGTTGCCTTTGTAGGTTATACAAATGCAGGAAAATCAACGCTATTTAATAGATTAACCGGTGCAAATGTCTTGGCAGATGATATGTTGTTTGCGACCTTAGATCCAACAATGCGTAGAATAGAATTACCATCGGGTCGGCAAATAGTACTTTCTGATACCGTGGGTTTTGTCTCGAATCTACCAACACATCTTGTGGCTGCTTTTCGAGCCACTTTAGAAGACGTTATAGAGGCTGATATCATAGTTCATATTCGCGATATAAGCCATTCAGAAACAGAACTGCAGAAATTTGATGTAGAGCAGGTACTCAACTATTTAGGTGTTCAAGATAGTAAGGAAAACTCAAATACTATTGAGGTTCTTAATAAGGCAGACAAATTAGAATTGGAGGAATATCTATGGCATAAAAATAATGTTTCTGACAATAAGATCTTAGTATCTGCGATCAACGGTAAAGGATGTTCGATGTTTTACGATAAGATCGATCAACTCCTAGGAAATACAGAAACACGTTATAACTTCCAAATTAAATTAAACAATGGTGCGGCCATAGCGTGGCTTCATGAAAATGGAATTATAAAAGAGAAATCTTATAATAAATCTTATTGTTTTATAGAAGCTTTGTTGTCCCTGAAAAACGTCAAACGGTTTGGAAAAAAATTTGGAGATCTCCAAACGGCCGTTGGAAAATAATTTTGCCCTAATCATCAGTTTAAAAAAATTCTAATTTTGAATATTTTTTCTGGCGCTCGAGGCATTAGAGTGCTAACTACTTCGCTTGTTTTTTATAAATAATTTTTTTGGGAGTTATTCATGGCGTTTCGCCCACTACATGACCGTGTGGTCGTTCAAGCAGTTGAGAGTGAATCAAAGTCTGCAGGCGGTATAATTATTCCAGATACCGCTAAAGAAAAACCGAGCCAAGGGAAGGTGATATCAGTAGGGCCAGGGGCTCGTGATAATGACGGAAAATTGGTGGCATTAGAATTAAAAAAAGGTGACGTAGTTCTATACGGAAAATACTCAGGAACTGAAGTGAAAATCGATGGTAAGGATATGTTAATTATGCGCGAGTCCGATGTAATGGGAGTTGTGGAATAGTAGCGCTTCCTTGCAATGGAACACAACGAGTACCATATACTTACAAACATAATTAATTATTAAATAAGGAGAGCTGGCTATGGCAGCCAAAGACGTGAGATTTGAAGCAGATGCGCGTAATCGTATGTTACGGGGCGTAGACACACTTGCTGACGCTGTAAAAGTAACTCTGGGACCAAAAGGGCGAAACGTGGTATTGGATAAATCTTTTGGGGCACCAAGGATTACCAAAGACGGGGTCTCTGTCGCCAAAGAGATTGAATTATCGGATAAGTTCGAAAACATGGGAGCTCAAATGTTGCGGGAAGTGGCTTCCAAAACATCGGATGTCGCTGGAGATGGAACAACAACAGCCACAGTTTTAGCTCAGGCCATCGTTAGAGGCGGTGTAAGAGCGGTTGCTGCTGGCATGAATCCAATGGATTTAAAACGTGGTATTGACCAGGCAGCTGCTGCAATCATTGCAGACGTGGAAAAACAATCTAAGAAGATAAAAACTTCCTCGGAAATATCTCAAGTGGGAACTATATCGGCAAACGGAGAAGCTGAGATTGGCGAAATGATAGCCGAAGCAATGCAAAAAGTGGGTAACGAGGGCGTAATAACGATTGAGGAAGCTAAAACACTGCAAACAGAGCTTGATGTTGTTGAAGGCATGCAGTTCGACCGTGGTTATTTATCTCCATATTTTATTACTAACGCAGAAAAAATGATCTGTGAGATGGAAAATCCTTATATTCTTATCCATGAAAAGAAGCTTTCTAATTTACAAGCTATGCTTCCGATTCTTGAAGCAACAGCAAAATCAGGTCGTCCGTTACTTATCATAGCCGAGGATGTAGAGGGTGAGGCTTTGGCAACCCTGGTTGTAAATAAGCTCCGTGGTGGTTTGAAGGTTTCTGCTGTTAAAGCGCCAGGCTTTGGTGATAGACGAAAAGCGATGTTAGAAGACATTGCGATACTCACAAATGGAACTATGATCTCTGAGGACTTGGGTATTGAATTAGAGACGGTTACGCTAGATATGCTTGGGTCTGCAAAGAGGGTTTCTTTAACCAAAGAGGAATGCACGGTTGTGTCTGGCTCTGGTAAGAAAAAAGATATCCAAGGCCGTTGTAATCAAATTAGAGCTCAAATCGAAGAGACTACCTCAGATTACGATAAAGAAAAATTGCAAGAACGTTTGGCTAAATTATCTGGCGGTGTTGGAGTAATCAGAGTAGGCGGCGGAACAGAGGTTGAAGTGAAAGAACGGAAAGATCGTGTCGATGACGCTTTAAATGCCACGAGAGCGGCAGTAGAGGAGGGCATCGTGCCTGGTGGTGGAACCGCATTGCTATATGCTGGGAAATCTTTGAATTCCCTTAAACCAAAAAATGACGACCAGCGTGTGGGTATTGATATAGTTCGTAGGGCTATTCAAGCACCAGTGCGGCAAATAGCTGAGAATGCGGGCGAAGATGGTTCGGTTATAGTTGGCAAGTTGCTTGAGGGCAAAAATTCAAAACTTGGTTTCGATGCCCAATCAGGTAAATACGTGGATATGATAAACTCAGGTATAATGGACCCGACAAAAGTCGTTCGTACAGCGTTACAGGATGCTTGTTCGGTCGGTGGCTTGCTGATTACAACAGAAGCCATGGTAGCTGACTCACCGGAGGACAAACCCGCCGGTGGTGGTATGCCTGATATGGGCGGCATGGGCGGCATGGGCGGCATGGGTGGTATGCCGGACATGGGTGGTATGGGCTTCTAATATATCGACCTATTTCACAATGTTTTGGGGCCGCTTCGTGCGGCCCCATTTTTAATGGTGAACTCATAGTGACTGACTTAATGAAAAAGGTTGTTGCGGTTATACAAGAAACAGCAGAAGAAATCATATTACCTAGATTTAAAGCATTAACTACTGAACAAATAAAAGAGAAGAGTGGTCCGGGTGACCTGGTAACGATTGCTGATATCGAAGCTGAAGAAAAGTTATCAAAGGCCTTGAAACAGTTGGTCATAGGGTCAAAGGTTGTTGGAGAAGAAACCACTTCAAAGAAACCGGAGACAATAAACCTGTTAGCGAGTGACTCACTTGTCTGGGTGATTGATCCAATTGATGGCACGAAAAATTTCACCAAGGGGAACCATCTTTTTTGCATAATGGTATGCCTTGTAAGATTGGGGACGCCCGTACTGGCAGTCATTTTTGATCCGTTGAATAACAGATATATAGCAGCGGAAGAGGGGAGTGGCTCGTGGTTGCATAAAACCACCAGTGGTTCAGCAGAAAAACTTAAAGTTGCAGGATCTGTTAAACTGGATCAGATGTCTGGCTTTTTAAGCCTTGGTGGCTTCAGAGACAGACCTACAAGAGATGAAATGAGAAAGTTGGGTAACCAAATTTTTAAGAGTTGTGATAACTTGGGTTGCTCTGGACACGAGTATGTTCAACTCGTGATAGATGACAAACACTTTACGATTAATTATAGAACGTTCCCCTGGGATCACTTACCAGGCAGTTTAATTCATTTAGAAGCAGGTGGTTATCTGGCGAATTTTTATGGTGGTAAATACGACCCGACGAAGATTACAAGAGGTCTTGTTGCTGTCCCTAGCGAATCGATCTGGAAAGAAGTTCAGGATAAATTTCTTCGCGCTTATTTAATTTAACCAATTACAAATCCAACATTAGCTCCATTGATTGTACCGCTGCACGTGACGCACCTTTTCCTAAATTATCAAACGTAGCCGTAAGAAGACACTGTGTTTCTTCTTTATTAGAAAACACATTGATCTCAAGCATATTAGAATGATTAAATTTTTCAGGAGAAAGTTCGACGGGGGGTCGCGACATATCAAGTGGATTAACT
>Ga0315316_10004201_pt1 | contig 10505 bp, 7 predicted proteins | sample M160m3416metaG_FD_203702 | JGI IMG/M metagenome (GOLD analysis project Ga0315316, IMG submission 203702) | Ammonia-oxidizing marine archaeal communities from Monterey Bay, California, United States - M1 60m 3416 | ecosystem: Environmental > Aquatic > Marine > Intertidal zone | place: USA... | reverse complement strand
CCATTGCGGCTAATACTGAACCTATAATGGTCAGTATATTTACTTTCTATACGTCAGGTCCCTGTTTCACCAGTTTTCCACAATTAGAGGCCGCAGTAATAATTCGCTGATATGCCTTACAAGAGTAGTTGGCTAAACTACAGACTAAATAAACATGTACATTTTTACAAGTTATTTATACAATTGAATACAAACTATTTTCATCTCGAAATCAATCAAGTTAGCGTAGTTAATGAGACAACACCATGAAAACCAATGTGAGCCGAATCCCGCATTATGTACTCTGTATTTTTACGCTCGTAACCGCTAGCGCCGCTTGCGCTCAATCTGGTTACCAAGTATCACGAACTAGCGACGGACAGCCCGATTTCCAAGGCGTGTGGGCCAACAACACCGTCACTCCCGTGGAGCGACCCGACCTGTTCGAAGGCCGGGAATTTCTCACCGCGGAAGAAATACAGATTATTGCGCAGCGAGCTGGCGAACTTACGGCAGAGACCGACGACGCCCTGTTTGGCGAATCAGTGATTACATCAGCCTTATCCGGAGATGTTAAATCCAATGATCCCACCACCGGTAACTACGATCAGTTCTGGATGGCGGAACGGAGTATACATAACCGCACTTCTCAGATTATCGATCCGCCCAATGGCAAATATCCTCCACTTACCGATGAGGGCATTGCAAGACGCGAGCGGATGGCCCAACTGCGAAATAACTCGGCCGCCGCTGGTGAGCGTTTTGAGACCCTCGACTCCCACGAGACTCTGAGCTTAGATGACCGTTGCATCAGCAACGGTGTGCCCTATCTTGATTCTGGCTACAACAGCTACTGGCAAATCATACAGTCAAGGGACTACGTCGTGATCATGCAGGAAATGATGCATAACGCTCGAGTTATCCCGGTCACCGACATGCCCCATGCACCCACGGCTATCGAGCTGTGGCATGGCGATTCCCGCGGCTACTGGGACGGCGACACCCTTGTAGTGGAAACGCGCAATTTTTCAGACAGGAGTGAGTACAGCCACAACCGCGCCGAGCTAAATGTTGAGCGCATTACTCGCATCGGTGAGAGACAGTTGCGTTATCAGATCACTTCGCATGATCCCGGCACATACTCTGCTCCTTATACTCGGGAAATTATTTTCGACTATTCCGACGGAGACATTTACGAGTTTGCCTGTCACGAGGGCAATTATGCGCTGGCCAATATGTTGCAGGGTGCGCGGGAAGAGGAACGGCGGGAACGGGAAAGCCAGACCGCCCGCGACGAGAACTAATTTACACCTTGGTCTGATTATACGAATAGAATGGGGGAAGCGGATCATGTCAGCCACTCGGCCACTCATCGCCGCCCTGGGCACTTCAATATTCCTGGCCGGATGTGCAAATGACGACGCAGGTCTGTCTAACTCCAATCCGGTAGATCTCCTATTCAAGTTCGAAGGCGAACCCTTGGTGGCAGAAGCGAAGGACACAGCACCAGGTGCTCCTTTGCAGCAGCCCCCTACTCGTCAGCGGACACTCGACTGGCAACTCGGCGAGCCCGATCTAATCGTGAAACTCTCGACGTCGTTTTCCCTCCCGCCGGAGGGTTCCGACGTATTCCACAATTTCGTGATACCGAACGTGAGCGCGTCCGATCGCTATGTACGCGCGCTCGAGCTGCGGCTCGACAACCGCGAAGTCGTCCACCACGCCGAGTTCCTGCTCGACGAGAGTGACGCCTCATGGCAACGCGATCAGGAGAAACCTGGAACCGGCTTCGGGGGCATGGGCAACACAACGGCGTTCCATCCCGACGGACATTTCGTCAATTGGGTTCCAGGAAAGCGCGCCTCCGAGTCGCCCGATGGGCTCGCCTGGCGACTCCCGGCCCAAGCCGATCTCGTAATCCAGCTGCACATGATGCCGTCTGGTTTCGAGGAGATTATCAATCCCCAAGTCGGGCTCTACTTTGCCGACGAGCCTCCCGAACTGAGCCCTCAGATGATCTGGCTCGGCTCGCGCTGGCTGCCCATCGAAGCGGGTGATCCCAAGTTTACGACTAGCGACAGATACGAGTTACCCTTCGATATCGAAATTCTAAGTGTCCTGCCTCATTGCCACTTCATATGCAAGGACATCAAGGCTTGGGCTATGCTGCCGGACGGCACTCAGCAGTGGCTTGTGAAGATCGAGAACTGGGATTTCTACCAGCAGGAAAAACGCCATTTCAAGCAACCGCTAAGCCTGCCCCGTGGCACGACCGTGTCGATGGAGTTCAGTTACGACAACTCCGCCGACAACCCGCACAACCCCAACGATCCACCGAAAGACATCGACTTCGGCCCTCTGTCATCCAACGAGATGGCCGACTTGTGGATCCAGGTCATGCCCCGCAACGATCGTGAGAGTGCAGGCCTTAGTCGCAGCACAGCTCGTCACCTGGAGCAGAAAATGATCGAACGGCAGGAACGGCTGGTCGAACTCGAGCCAGACGTCAACGGACACATCGACCTGGCCCGGAGCTATCGTCGTGCTAGCCGGCTGCCGGAGGCGGTGACTCAATTGCAGAAGGCACTGGAACTTGCGCCCGAGCATGCCATGGTGCTTGAGAATCTTGCCATCGCGTTGACGGATGTGGGACGACAGGACGAAGCGCTCGTACACTGGAGGCGATATGTCCAACTCGCACCGAACGATTCGCGCGCGCATCTCAATTTGGGCATGGCCCTCGGTTTCTCGAGCCAGATCCCAGAAGCGGTGTCTCATTTGAAACGCGCCACGGAACTGGATCCCAGCTTTGGACCGGCGTTTTATCGATTGGGCCGCGCTCAGTCCTACCTGGGTCAGTTCGACGACGCGATAGTTAGTTTCCGCTCCGCCTTAGTTCTCAACCCCAATGAACCGGCAGTCCTTCAAGACACGGCGCGTCTGCTGGCAACTCATCCTGATTCCAGCAAGCGCAGACCCGGCGAAGCCCTCGAACTGGCAAACCTGGCATTGAAACTTCTCCCCAGACTCGACGCCATGTCACTGAGTACATTAGCGACGGCTCAGGCTTCAGCAGGTGACTTCGAGCAGGCCTCGACGACTGCAAGGCTGGCTCTAAATCGAGTCTCACCCGATGAGGAGAGATACCTGGGTTCCATCATACAGCGCCAACTCGACCACTATCAGCAAGGTCGGATCGTAGTTGCAACAGCCGTGGGAGCCAAGCGATTCGTGGCGCCCGGTGAGCGGCGACAAGTGTCTGCCAGGCGCATGGAGTGAGGATGCTCGCCGTCCAGAAATAGCCTATGGGCCGGTTCTCTTATGGCTTGGCTGGGGGTGGGCTTCATGTTCGTCTGGAATGGAAGAACGCTTGGCGAGATCAATACCGAGATGCCCATGGACCAAACTGGCAGCCTTTCATTGCAAACTTATGCAGCGATACTCGACATTTTCTTTTTCATTTCCCTAAAAAACATAAATAGAAAAGCTGTGGAAAAGACACAAAAGGCCATTATAAACAATAAATAACTATCCCAACTGGATTCTGCCAGTCTTCCTGCGACAACATTAAAAATAGCTGACGAAATGTAACCGAACACATCTACCAGAGCGAGTGTAAAGCCAATGTGGTACCCACCCAAGCCGGTAATATAAACGTTAACCGGCAACCAATAGGCTGGTGCGAAAGTAAAACCAAACATAAAAATCAAAATAAAACTCAGAATTTCCGTTGCACCATTGCTGAGCTCAAATGAACTTAAAGACCAGAGTAAACCAACACACAGGGTGCTTAAACTGAGGCAACCGATGACTAACACTCTAACGTTTTCAAACTTTAACTTGTCGTAAAGATAACCAAAAATCACCAGGGAAAAGAAAGCTCCAAGAGGGAAAAATGCCGAGGCTGTTGCGGCATCTGCAGCGCTTAAACCTGTAGCCTGGTTCAGGTAAAGAGGCGCATAACCTATAAAATCGTACAAAACATATAACATCGTCATCGCGAGTAATATGTAAACAAAACATATATCTCTTTTTAAAATAATGAGCCATTTAAAAATACTTCTTAATGTTTCAGAAAAATTTGTATGCTCAAGTCCTTCACTCAAATCTTTAAGACCTACTTTTGTGGGAGATGATGCAATCAAGTACAACAATATAAATGAGGCCACTAAGTAAAAAGCTCCCACTATTACAAATGAAGATCTCCAGCCAAAAGCGGCAACTAAAACCCCTAATAATACTGCTGCCAACGCAGTATGAACACGAGAGCTAGTTGCTGTAATCCCCCAGGCTTTTCCGTAATGCTGCTTCGGAAACCATTGATTAATTAACAAGCCCGCAGCAGGCCAACCTATGGTCTGCGATAAGCGCAGAACAAAATGGATTAGACTAAAAAAGAAAACCGAAGAAGGTAGCGAGAAGGCCATTGTTGATAATGCCACAGTAAATACACACGCAAATAAAGCACGCCTTCCACCAATAATGTCAGCAACGATTCCTGAAAATATCTTTCCAACTATTGAGCCTACTGCTCCCCAGGCTAATATTTCGCCAAGTTGAGATGCAGTCAACAATATTTCCGGATCTTCGGCCATAGCAGGACTTAAGGCGCCAATCGCAGTACGACATAGCATTGTTCCGCCATAGGCCAGAAATATTAAGCCGAGCGTTTCCCATTGTTGGTACTTTATTTTGTTACTTGCTTCCATATAGCAGTCTTTAGTTTATTCAAGCGCTAAGGAATCCTTCCATCAGCTCGCAAGGGTGACGCTCAACGGTGTTAAATTTCCGTTAACCAGCCACGTGTATCTTCGGTAACACCGTTGACTAAATCGAAATAAGTTTTTTGCAGTTTTCTGGTTAAGTCGCCTGGCTTTCCTTCGCCAATGGGTGAGCCGTCAATGTCATTGACTGGGGTAACTTCCCGACCCGTCCCACAGAAAAATGCTTCGGTCGCGTCATAGAACTCACTTCGATCCATATCGCGCTCTTGCACTTCGACGCCCATTTCCTTCAATAGAACAATTACCGTATCTCGCGTAATACTCTCAAGAATATCACTGGTAACCGACGGCGTGATAGCAACGCCATTACGAATGATGAAGATGCACATGCCTTGGCCTTCAGATACCTTGCCTCGACTGTTCAGCATGATGGCCGCATCGTAACCATCGATCTTGGCCTGAATACCGGCATAGCGTGAGTTATTATAAAATGAATGAGACTGAAAAAGAAACCGGATAAAGGTAGTGAGAAGGTCATTGTTGATAGATCGACGATAAATAGACAAGCAAATAAATTTTTCAGGTGTTTTGAGGAGGGAAATTCACGTGAGACTGGGGCTCTCGTTATATTTTCTGTCCTTAGAATTTACTCCTCTTAGGTAGTTGCGGCCCAGCGGCTACAAGAGCTTTGCCTGCACTATAGTCGGTGAATTTTTCAAAGTTTTCTACAAATAATTCTGCCAACTTGATTGCTTTTCTGTTCCATGTAGCCGCAGCTCTATAAGTATTCCGAGGGTCAAGTAGATTGCTGTCGACCGAGTTCACAGATTCTGGCACCGCTAAGTTGAAGTAAGGAAGATTAAAGGTACCAGCGCTATCTATGGACCCATCGAGTATTGCTCGAATAATGGCGCGAGTGGCAGAAATTGATATTCGCTTGCCCATTCCATTCCAGCCAGTATTGACGAGGTAAGCCGTCGAACCAGCCGCATCCATTCTTTTAACCAATTCCTCTGCGTACTTCGTAGGATGTAGCGAAAGAAATGCCTCACCAAAACAGCTAGAAAAAGTAGGTACAGGTTCAGTAACACCACGTTCAGTGCCTGCCAGCTTTGCAGTAAAGCCTGACAGAAAGTGGTACTTAGCTTGCTCTGGCGTTAGCCTCGATACCGGAGGAAGTACGCCAAAAGCGTCCGCCGTAAGAAATATAACTTGCTTGGCGTGGCCTCCTTTCGAAATGGGCTTGACGATATTCTCGATATGATAAATCGGATAGGAAACTCGTGTGTTTTCGGTCTTGGAAGCATCATCATAGTCTATGACCCCCGCCTCGGTAACGCTAACATTTTCCAATAATGCGTCACGCCTGATCGCCTTAAATATGTCCGGTTCACTTTCCTTGCTCAGTCTGATGGTTTTAGCATAACAACCTCCTTCAAAATTGAAGACTCCGTCGTCATCCCAGCCGTGCTCGTCATCGCCTATTAGTTCCCGTTCTGGGTCGGTAGAGAGGGTAGTCTTGCCAGTACCGGAAAGACCGAAAAAAATCGCCGTGGTTCCATCTTTACCAATATTGGCTGAGCAGTGCATCGATGCCATGCCGTTGAGTGGCAATACGTAGCTCATCATCGAAAACATGCCCTTTTTCATCTCACCGCCATACCAGGTTCCGCCAATTAGCTGAATCTTCTCCGTAAGATTAAACGCAATGAAGTTTTCTGAATTCAAACCCTGTTGCTGCCAGTCAGAATTCGAGCACTTAGCGCCATTCATTACGACAAAGTCGGGCTCGAAATCTTGGAGCTGTTCGGGCGTTGGCCGTATGAACATGTTCTTAACGAAATGTGCCTGCCAGGCGACTTCCATGATGAAACGTACTTTTAAATGACTGTTCTCATTCGCTCCGCAGATTGAATCGACTACATAGAGCTGTTTTCCACTAAGTCGATCGGTTACCTTCGACTTGAGGCTAGCCCAAGTTGCTTGGTCGATGGGCTTATTGTCGTTCTTACCTTGGTCTGACCACCACACCGTGTCTCGGGTTATGTCATCCCTGACTAAATATTTATCGTTTGGAGATCGTCCGGTAAAAAACCCGGTATCTACCGCAATCGCTCCCGCTTCTGTCAGTTTTCCTTTCTCGCAGCCGCTCAGCTGGGGATCTGTTTCTTGCTTAAAAAGGAATTCATAGGATGGGTTGTAGAAGACTTGATTGACATCAGTGATGCCGTATTGACTTAAATCTGGGGTCGTTTTCTCCAATTTTTCCATGAGTATAACCTTTAAATTTTACTGGCCTACAGGCGCTTAGCGTCTGTAGATAAATCTTAATAATTACGCCTACCGCTACTAATTCGAAGAAAAACTAATCTCCACTTTCAAGTCTTAGTATTGATCGTTCTGAATCCTTATATTTCCATAGGTAGTTCGGGTGCGCGGGTATCTGTAGGTAGTATGCGGTTCTGCGAAAAGTCAGAATTATGTTCGGCATGCTACTGCTTCTTTTTCATTCCTCTGAAAAACATAAACAGAAACGCTTTGGCCAAGACACTGAAGGCGATTGCAAACAGTAAATAATAATTCCAGCTGGATAATGCGAGTCTTCCATCAATTCACATGGATTAAGCTCAACGATGTTAAATTTCCGTTAACCAGCCACGTGTATCTTCGGTAACACCGTTAACCAGATCAAAATATGCTTCTTGGAGCTTCCTGGTTAATTCGCCTGGCTTACCTTCTCCGATCGGTGAACCATCAATGTCATTTATTGGCGTCACTTCCCAACCCGTCCCACAGAAAAATGCTTCGGAAGCATCATAAAATTCACTTCGATCCACATCGCGCTCTTGCACATCGACACCCATTTCCTTCAATAGAATAATTACCGTATCTCGGGTAATACTCTCGAGAATGTCGCTAGTAACCGACGGTGTAACAGCAACACCATTACGAATCATGAAGACACACATGCCCTGGCCCTCAGATATTTTGCCTCGGCTGTTCAGCATAATAGCAGCATCGTAACCATCGATATTGGCCTGAATACCAGCATAGCGAGAGTTATTATAGTTAGCGTTCGATTTTGCTCTCGCTGGCATAGAGCGGTCAGAAATTCGCTCCCAGGATGAAATTTGTGCACGTACGCCTTTCTCGACTTTCTCTGGTGTCCCACGTGGAATTGCGGTAATAAACTGACCAATGGGACCGCGTGCAGAAGACTCCCCGTATTCATCGAGATAAATCGTTGGACGAATGTGTACCGAAGCTCTGAAATCGTTGCGCCGCATTAACTCAACCGTCGCATCACACAATGGACCTGCCGGGGCGATTTCACCGAAACGCATCACGCGCTGTGAAAATTCGATACGTCTCATATGATCATCCAGCCGGAACAAAAACAGCTTTTCTTTATCTGAGTTCCAGTACCCGCGAATACCTTCGAACACGGATGCGCCATATTTAACCGCTGGTGAAAACACATGCACATTGGCTTGATCCCAGGACACGAATCCACCATTAAAATAGACGATCAAATCTTTAAATTTGTCCATACTCATCGCATCTAAGCCTTCTCTAGAATTTCATCAGGGATTTCGACGTTGTAGTTCAAACCCGAGCGACCACCGTCTATGAAAATCGTTTCACCTGTTATGTACGCTGAATCGTCGCTGGCTAGAAACAGCACTGGCCCGGCAACGTCTCGCCCTTCACCCAATCGACGCAGGGGTATGCGAGTTAGAACTTTTCGACGCGCTTCCTGGTCACTGAATAGACCTTCACGGCTTAATTCGGTCAAAATCGTACCGGGGCCGACCGCATTCACACGAATACCATGTGGCGCCAGTGATAATGCCATCGCATTTGTCAGAGTCGATACCCCTCCTTTAGAAGTAGCATAAGGCGAAATACCCGGCATCGTCATGCGTACACTGGATGAAGATATGTTAACTATCTGACCACCATGACCCCTCGAAACCATGTGTTTGCCAACCTTCTGGCCGAACAGATACACTGACTTCAAGTTAGTTCGGATAACTTCATCGAACACTTCTTCAGGGACATCAAGAAAATCGCCACGGCGCTGAATACCTGCATTGGAAACTAATACGTCGATATGACCGAAATCCACTACCATCAAATCGACACTTGCATCTACTTCTGACTTAATACCTACATCACATTTATAATATGAAGTCTTAACTCCATATTTCTCTGCGATCTCAGCGGCTGTTTTCTTGCCCTCTTCTTCGAGCATATCAAAAATCGCGACATTACCGCCTTCTTCTGCGAAGCGTTCTGCACATGCGCGTCCAATTGAACGAGCTGCACCGGTTATTAATATATTTTTCCCTTTCATGCGCATAGCTATTCCCTCCTATACTTCACGTAGTGCGTTAAATTGATCTATATAACCAGAACCATCGATACGGGCTGCGATTAAGGTTGTACGTCCTGTTTTAAGGGCTGCCTGCAAGGCATCTCCTAGTTTATGTGCCGTATCGACTACCACACCATCGGCACCAAAGCCTTGTGCGAGCGCCTCCCAGTTTAAGCCGCCGATACCAACACCGTGCCTTGGAATACCTTTGATTGCCTGTTTAATTCGGATTAGTGCTATTTCTTCATCATCGAATACAACAACGATTATGGGTAAGTTTTCCTTGACGGATGTTTGCAGCTCGGCAACAGCCATCAGGAACCCACCATCGCCAGCGAAGGCGACAACCGGGCTTTTAGGTCGCGCCAAACGTGCCGCTAATGCACCTGGTATCGCATAACCCATACTGCCCAGCCCATTTGAGGTAAGGAAATTGCGTTCACCATAAGATTTCCATTTTTGAACGACAAGTAAACGACTTGCACCCGCATCACAGGTGGCCACGGTATCGCGCGGCAAAACATCAACCGCCGCTTCCATGGCCGCCTGCGGAGATAGGCCATTAGATGGTGTATTTAGCGCATTGGAAACGGCTATACGAAATTGGCGCGCGGCTTCTACTCCCCAGCCCTGGCCGCCATCACAAAATTCAACCAAGCAGTGAAGTAATAACTTCAGATCACCGACCATTTCTAAATTGAAAGGGATTAAACCATTGAGTGTTGGTACATTCGCCAGTGACAACACTGGAATCTTGTAAGGCCATGGTTTAGGTTGAAGTTCAACTATATCCAGCCCGATAGTAATGATTAAATCAGATTGATTCACCAGTTCGCGCTCAATAGTGCCACCAATGATACAACCCGCACTCAATTCGTGATCTTCTGGAATCACACCTTTGCACTTAGTGGTGGTAAGTACCGGTGTGCCCAATCGTTCAGCCAATGCAACCAGCTCAGCAGAAGCCTTATCCCAATAAATACCAAGTCCGGCCAATATAATCGGCTTACTCGCCTTCGAAATCATCTCCAGTGGCTTACGCAGTGCATTCCTATCCGGTTCGATAGAGACCCGCTCGGGCAATAACGTTGGCTCCCCCATCAAAGCCGGTACTTCTTTTGTAAGTTCTGGTGACGGAAGGTCAATATGCACTGGACCAGGTGTCGGTGCAGTGGCCACCTGAATCGCATGGTGAATTTGCAGCCTGGTAGTATTCGCCTGCAGCGTTGTATTCCATTTTGTAATCGGCGAGAAAATCTTTTGATGATCGATCGTCTGACGCAATCGTGTCTCAAATATATCTGTTGGGTATTGGTCAGTTAGCGCAATCAGTGGCGCGCGGTCTGACCAGGCATAGGCAACGCCGTTCACCATATTTGTTGCCCCTGGCCCACGGGTCGAAGTACAAACACCAGGACTGCCGG
>Ga0315316_10004198_pt1 | contig 10508 bp, 12 predicted proteins | sample M160m3416metaG_FD_203702 | JGI IMG/M metagenome (GOLD analysis project Ga0315316, IMG submission 203702) | Ammonia-oxidizing marine archaeal communities from Monterey Bay, California, United States - M1 60m 3416 | ecosystem: Environmental > Aquatic > Marine > Intertidal zone | place: USA... | reverse complement strand
ATTGATAATTCTTCAAATGAAAATAATATCAAGATTTTAAAACAAAATATTAACTCTAATGAGTTTGCTCTTGAAGTGGCTGATTTTTATAAAGACATATTGCTCAATCAAAGAAAACAGCTTGTAACTGCTTTAGAAAAGACAAGAGAGCAAATAGATGTAGCATATTCAACTTACGATACAGCTGCTGTTTCATTTAACCTACTTGAATTAATAAACAGATCTCAAGATGAATTTGGAAAGATTCTTAATCTACAAGCTCCTGATATTATTCCCTTTGAGAATGAACAGTTAGCTAATAAATTTAATGAAATCTCTATTCAAATCAGTGAAAGGATTTAAATTTACTGACTTTGTAATTAAACTTCTTATTCTTTCCGAGATCTCTTTTTTTTTACTGGGGATTTCATCAACTTTAATTATTACTAAAGAATTTTGGATATTTTCTCAATCATTCTCAATATTAGGGGCTTTGGAGCTATTTTATAAAGAAAAAGAATTTGCTTTATTTTTAATAATTTCTATTTTTGGAATATCCGCTCCATTGTTAAAGATGCTTTTAAAGATTTTTAATATCAACTATATGGTTGCATTTCTTCATCGATTTACATTTTTAGATATTTTTCTTGTGACAATATTAATTTATGTAGCAAAATCATCTTCTATTATAGATGCAGATGTGGGTGTTGGTTTTTGGTATTTACTCACAGCATTAGGAATCAGTTACTTACAAATACTCCTTCTTTTTATTATTAATAAACAAGAATTAAATACGAGCCATTAAATGAAAACTTATGATTAATTTCTTTTCTATTAATGATATATTTAAGAAATGAATAATCTGTCTAAATTTCCTTTTTTCTTAATACTGATAATGTTTACTTCTTCCGCCTTTTCTAAAGAAATATTTTTAGATTGTTTGTTAGATTTTGATATTCACGAAATCGATATTGATCTAAATAAGCGTTCAGGAAAATGGGCACCTTACACTTCTAAGACTTTCACTGAAAATGCGAATGATCCTCAATTCAGATTATCCATAAGCTCAAATAAGGTGAGGTTTGGGAAAAGACCTTCTGACTATATAGATATTGATCTTATAACGCTAAAGGCAAAAGCAGTAATATTAACTGGCCTGAAAGACGATTCTCTGGGCGGCGGCTTGGAAGACGATTCTCTGGGCGGCGGCTTGGAAGACGATTCTTTTTCTCTGGGCGGTGGCTTGGAAGATGATTCTCTGGGCGGCGGCTTGGAAGACGATTCTCTGGGCGGCGGCTTGGAAGAAGATTCTTTTTCTCTGGGCGGTGGCTTGGAAGATGATTCTCTGGGCGGCGGCTTGGAAGACGATAGTCTAACAGCCGGTTTTCAAGATGGAATTTGTGAAAAGGTTCCTCAAAGACTTAGTCTTTAGAAATTATTCTTGATAAATAATTTATAGTTCTCTAGGAGCTAAAACTAGACTTTTTCTTAATTTAATTATTCTAATTTGCAAGACAGAATTATCACTTATGCTTAGAGATTAGATAGGCCCATCAACTATTCTAACAAACACTCCGTGTATCTAGTCATTCCTCCCGCTCCATATTTTTTAACAGCTGCTGTCATATTTTTGCTAAATATTTGCTTTATTCTTTGGCAATCCATTTCTGCCGGGACGCTTGAAACGCTACTACCATCATCACATGCTAATTTCGTTCTCGCCCCATCAGTTTTCGTATATAAACATTGATTTTTTTTAAAATCTAAAACAAATTGACCTTTAGATGTGATTTTATATGTTTTTCCAGTGTCTATAGTGGTAACACCACTACCAATAACTTTTAAAACATACTGTGATTGATTTTTTGGATTTTGTTGGTAATTTTCTTCAGTTATCAATGTAGGCACTAAATCTGGTCTGCCATAATTTCCGAGCCATAAGCAATTACTATTTGTTGCTTGGAGTTTCATTTTACTACGACCGATAGTGACCACTAGATCCATTCTTGGTTCCAGAGGGGCGTCAAATGACGCGAAAGGATCATCTGACACACCACCTTCACACCTTTCTGTGTAGGCAGCGAGTTTTTCTAGTTTGGCTTTTTCTAGTGCTGCAAGTCTTCTGCGCTCTGCCCTTTTGGCGGCAGCGACTCTTTCTTTTTCTGCCTTTTCAGCAGCAGCGACTCTTTCTTTTTCTGCCTTTTCAGCAGCAACAAGTCTAGCTCGTTCCACTTCAACAATGCTTTCATGTCGTTTTGTGTGTTTAGAGAAGTTCTTTGTTAATCTATCTAAATCAGATGAATAGTCTTTTTTCTCCCAACCAGATATGCCTGAATCTAATTTTTTTAAGCTTTTCTCGATTTTCCTTATATCATTTTTAATTCTTTTTTCTTTTTTTTTGCTGCTTTCTTCTTCTTGTTTAATTCTAAGCTGTTCAACCAAATACGATCCTAATTGTGATTGAAATTTAGCCTGCGGAATGAGCGTTGGTGCTAATATCGGTCCCTCTCTTTCTCTTTCAGCCTGTGTTTCCTGAGCTGCCTCAAGGAGATCGTCAAGAAGACTTGCTTCTAGGACGTTAGGCCAAATAATTAGACTACAAAGTACTAAAAAAGCTGAAAAATACTTTTTCATAAAATTTCCCCATTTCTATGGATTAAAATTAATACAATTTCTCTTATTTTGCAAACAATCCTTCTAAAAACTTAGACCGGCTACATTTAATTTATTTTCTGTAAAAAAATTCTGAAGAATCACCAGTAATGGTATGTCTGAGTCTTCTTCGTAAGCCAAACCGTCTTTAATAATTAATTTTTTTAGCATTTAGTTTCTACTTTTTTGCCTTCTCCACCTCCAAGGTGGTGTAGGGGTTAAATCTTTCCACAAACCTTTTCTTAATTCTCTGGCTTTGCTTTGGTTCTCATAGAAAGATTTATCAGTAACGTAATCATCGTAAACCCAAGCATAACCTGCAGTTACCATCTCTCGATTAATGTCCCTTCCCTTCCAATACAGCCTACCAAGTTTCCTTCCATACATATCTGTGCCAGAAATCTCTACGTCAACTCGGCCTTCCTTTAGAAGAAATTTTAAATAATCTGTTGAGTCTCTGCCATAGGGTTGATTTCGCTCAGGCGCATCAATTTCAATTAACCTCACCTTGTAAGTCTCATCTTGGTGAAATATATGAACCGTGTCTCCATCTATGATCTTTTTAATATACAGGTTGTCTAAATACTCTGCTGAACAAATGCTAGAAATAAATAAAACTATCAACAACTGAAAGACTTTCATTACTACATAATCTCAATTTATAAATTAGATGTAAACTATGATACGGACTTAGAAAAATCCAAGGGATAAAACTAAAACCTTATAGATAGATGCTGAACAATGGCGGACCGGACGAGACTCGAACTCGCGACCTCCGCCGTGACAGGGCGGCGTTCTAACCAAACTGAACTACCGGTCCAAAATTTGAAAGGCATTCTAACAGTTCTTGCCCTTTAACAAGAAGAGACTTTTTCATATTATTAGAAATTAAAAAATTTCTACTCTTGAATAAGGCTTTTCTGTAACTTTATCTTTCTCTAAATCAACGAGATAAGCATTTTTATCTTTGGCGAACACCACGGCTTTGTACTCTTCTTCATTTGTAATATGCAGTGCACAACCGCCATCCACTGCATGACAAGACCCTACTGTCCCTTCAGTTAAGAATTGACTTAAGGATGGTCTTCTCAGGGGTTCTTCGTCGTAATGAGGACAACATACCCCTTTTACAAAACCCAAACAATCTATAACTTTAAGGTCTTCAGACCAAGAATCCGTAACGCCCTCTTCAAACCAGCAGATCGCACCAGCACTGACTCCGCACATGATGACACCTTTTTCATAGGCCTCCTTCAAGATTAGATCCAAACCCCAATCTTTCCATACGGCCAACATACTTTTTGTATTTCCCCCTCCCACAAAAATAATATCTTGATGTTTGATCAACTCTTTTAGATCCGGGGTTCTTTTAAAGAAATCAAGATGAACCGGTGAACAGTTTAGTTTTGAAAAGGTTGAATAATAATTAACCTTGTAAGCTTCGTTATCTCCAGTTGCCGTAGGAATAAAACAGACATTGGGTTTTTCTTTATCAGATTGACCCAAGATGTATTTCTCGATAACCCCTTCTCCCGGGCTTCTTCCAAAACCCCCTCCTCCGATAGCAATAATTTGTTTTTCCATTTAGTGCTAAACTCTAAATCAATCTTATGGGAGATGGAATGAATAAATTTATTTACCGATCAAGCTTATGGCTTGGCTTCTTGTTTTTAAGTCTAAATTCTTATGCTGAACGTAACTTAGAAAAACTAATTGATAACCATCAAAGTCAATTTGAGGATATTGCTTTAAAAATATGGGACTACGCGGAAGTTGGCTACCAGGAATATAAAAGTTCGGATTTGTTGAAAACAGAACTATCAAAAGAAGGGTTTACCATAAAAAATAACATAGCCAATATACCAACAGCTTTCGTTGCCGAATACGGAGAAGGCCTGCCCGTGATAGCTATTTTAGGAGAATTTGATGCCCTTCCTGGTGTTGCTCAAAGCTCTTCACCCTTTAGAGAATCATATAAAGATAATGCAGCAGGACATGCCTGTGGACATCATTTATTCGGAGCCGGATCAGCATGGGCATCCGTTGTGATTAAAGAATGGCTGATTGCAAACAATCAAAAAGGGACCATAAGATTTTACGGCACCCCCGCAGAGGAAGGTGGGTCAGGCAAAGTTTACATGGCTCGAGAAGGAATTTTTAATGATGTTGATGTTATGTTGCACTGGCACCCAGGAAGCGCTAGTCATGCTTCTCCAAGAACGTCAAACTCCAACAAATCAGCTAAGTTTAGTTTTAAAGGTATATCGGCTCATGCAGCCAGCGCTCCCGATAAAGGGCGTTCAGCTTTGGATGGTGTTGAATCCATGAACATGATGGTCAATATGATGAGGGAGCATGTTCCTCAAGAATCTCGTATTCATTACGTAATCACTAAAGGGGGTCTTGCTCCAAACGTAATACCGGATGATGCCGAAGTTTACTATTACGTCAGGCATCCAAAGAGACAAGTGGTAGAAAAACTTTTTGATAGAGTGGTAAAAGCAGCTGAAGGAGCAGCTTTAGGCACAGAGACTGACATGACATTTGAGGTAATGCACGGAAACTATTCTTTAATGCCTAACGATACATTACAAAAAGTCATGAATGAGAAGTTGGTTAATCTTGGAGGCATAACTTACTCTCAAGAAGAGAGGGAATACGCTAAAAGAATTCACAAAACTCTTCTAAATCCCACAACAGAGATTGGAGACCAAGAGAGTATACTCCCTTACAAGCGTAGGCATGGCTATGGATCGACAGACGTTGGAGACGTCAGCTGGCTTGTTCCCACCGCCGGAGCAAGAATAGCAACCTGGGTTCCTGGTACTTCAGCTCACTCTTGGCAGGCCGTAGCAGCAGGTGGAACATCCATTGGTTTAAAAGGCTTGAAATTGGCCGTTCAAGTTTTATCTGAGACGGCTAAAGAAATTTACTTGGATCCATCTATTGCCTCGGAAGCTAAGGAAGAATTAGCTAGAAAAGTAGGAATAGATTTTAATTACGTGCCACTTTTAGGTGATAGAGAGCCACCGTTAGATTACAGAAACTAACACGTTGAATCTTTCCTAATATAAATGGAGTTAACCGTGGGCAAACATGAAAACGGACACGAAGAGCACTCCTCCAGCAAGGACGCCTAGCGAACTTAAAAGAAAATAAACCAGCAGTTTTGTGAATCTAGCCAACAATGATTCTTCTTGATGAACCTCCGTTCCTCTTAAAATTAAGAAAGCCCAATTAACCAAAAACGTAAATCCGCCAAGAATGAAGATAAGTGTTACTGCGAATGATTCCATAATTTTAGTTTTTTAGGCTCAATAAGCATTTAACAATAAAAATACTATGATTGTATTATAGGTGTTATAGTTAAGTAGTACACCTAAAATAATAATGAACATTATAAATGTTAAAGGACTGGAAAAAACATACCTTCTTGGAGACATAGAAGTCAATGCTTTAAGAGGAGTTAGCTTTGACATAGAAAAGAGCCAATTTTCTGCCATCATGGGTCCTTCTGGTTCAGGGAAATCAACTTTAATGCACATCATAGGGTGTTTAGATACACCCACAAAAGGAGAATACCTTCTTAACGGAGAGAATGTAGCCAACATGTCAGAAGATCAGCTAGCAAAAATTAGAAATAAAGACATTGGTTTTGTCTTCCAAAAATTTCATTTGCTACCGAGAAACACGGCTTTAGAAAACGTTATTTTACCCTTGAAATACGCCAAAGTAGAAAAAACAGAAAGAATCCGTAAAGCTGAAGAGACGCTTAACTTGGTTGGCTTGGGTGACAGAATGAATCACAAACCGTCCGAGTTGTCCGGAGGACAGCAACAAAGAGTAGCGATTGCTCGTGCTCTTGTTAACTCCCCTACCATCTTGTTTGCCGACGAGCCAACAGGTAATCTAGATTCAAAAACTGGTAAAGAAGTCATGAGTCTTTTGCACGAACTGAACAGCAAAGGCCAAACAATTGTAGTTATAACCCACGAGAAAGAAATTGCAGATCAAACTGAAAGAACTATCTTCATAAAAGACGGCCTGATTGAATCAGACCTCGTAAATTAAAATGAATAAAATTATAAAACTAGCCCTCATCTCTCCACTACTTCTTGTGGCAACAAATTGTGGTGATAACAAAAAAGATTTTGATTTTTTTACTGTGGAAAAAGTTCAATCGAAGTTTTTAGAACTCATCATTGAAGCTTCCGGTTCTGTCGAGGCAATTTCTTCCATAGAAATTAAATCTAAAGCTTCAGGCGAGATTCTCTTCCTTGGAGCTGAAGTGGGCGATACGGTTAAAAAAGGTGATGTGCTTGCCAGAATAGATCAAAGGACCCCATCAAACACTCTTTCCCAAGCAGAAGCTGATATTGGTGTATCAAAAGTTAAATTGGACAATGCTTCTTCTCAACTAGAAAGAGGCAAACAGCTCCATGAAGGTAACGGAATTTCAGATAAATCTTTCGAAGACATTCAAGAATTGCATGCTGCAGCTAGAGCGCAATTGGTAAGGGCTGAAGTTTATTTAGAAAATGCAAGAATAGCTTTAGAAGATACCCTTGTTCGATCACCGGTTACGGGCAAGGTCATCACTAGGCAAGCTGAAGTTGGCACCGTCATCACCTCTCCCACTGCAGCAGTAGGAGGAGGAACCCTGCTGATGAGAATGGCTGACTTAAATAAAGTCAGAGTAAGGTCTTATGTGGATGAAGTTGACATAGGCAAAGTGTCTATTGGTCAAGAGGTTAGTTTGAGAGTGTCTTCATACAAAGATAAGGAGTTTATCGGTTACGTGTCCAAGATAGAGCCCCTTGCTAGGGTCGAACAAAACGTCACTACCTTTCCTGTCTTAATAGACATAGACAATAAAGAAAACCTACTTCTTCTGGGCATGACCACAGAAGTAGAAATCAATGTTCTCAACAACGAAACTGAATTGACCGTTCCCTCTGGCGCCCTTAGAACTAGAAAAAACATCAGGTTTGTTGCTTCTTTACTGGGGATGTCTAAAAGAGAGATTAAGAACTTCTTAGAAGTTAGGGAAAAGAACGAAGGGTTCACCAAATTTATAGTTATAAAAAAAGTTGATGGAAGGCCTGTGCCGGTATGGATTGAAACAGGTGCAACGGATTTTAATAACGTAGAAGTGCTTTCAGGCTTAAAGCTCGATGAAGAGATTTACGTGGTGCCAAGCGATGGACTCATCAAAAATCAAGAAGAGTTTAAAGGCATGTTAAATCGTAGAAGACCTATTTAATGTTAGCTGAAGAATCCTTAAGATCTGCTCTTGATGCGATAAGAGCCAATCTCCTGCGTTCTATTCTTACCGCCTTGGCTATAATTATTGGTACTGCTGCTGTGATTGCTCTTGTCTCAATAGGTGGCAGTGCTCAACAGGCTATTGAAGAATCCATATCTGACATGGGTTCACAAATGCTGTCTGTAGTCCCCGGACAAAAGAAAAGAAACGGCGTCAAATCCGCTTATGTGCCTTTAAAACTTACAGATGTAGAAGCGTTAATAAAAGATAATCAGATCCCCTGGAGAGTTGCTCCAGAAATGAGAGGCAATAAACAGGTAAAATTTAAAACAGAAAATGCAAATTTACAGATAGTCGGAACCACTTCAGATTATTTCCCAATACAAGGGATAGAGCTGTCCCAAGGAAGCATTTTCAGTGAAGACGATGAGTATAAAGGCGGAAAAGTTGCCGTCTTGGGATTTGATGTCGCCAATGAACTCAACACCACTAATGATGAATTGTTGAATAAAAAAATTACCATAGGCAATTCTTCTTTCAGGGTGATTGGCATAACTGAAGCGAAAGGCTCTGGCGGATGGGATAATCCGGATGAAAGAATCTATGTACCCGTGTTAACTGCGTCGGAAAGAGTCTTTGGACGAATCTGGATTAACATGGTGGTCGTTGAGAGCCCTAAAGATATTAAAGTGCCAGCAGTCATGATAGCCATAGAGAGGATTTTAAGAAGAACTCATGATATTAGCCCTGGTGAGAAAAATGATTTCAGAATCGTGGACTGGTCGCAGATAAAAGATATGCAACAAGAAGCCACGGGTATCCTAACAACTATGATTGCTGGCATAGCGAGTATCAGTTTACTCGTTGGAGGGATAGGTGTTATGAATATTATGTTGGTGTCCGTCACCGAGCGAACCAGGGAAATAGGATTAAGAAAAGCACTCGGAGCTACCCAGAAAGACATATTGATTCAATTTATAGTGGAAGCAATTCTCCTTTGCGTTATTGGAGGCCTCATTGGTGTGTTATTGGGTCTGGTGCTCTATTTCTCTATAGCGTCCTATCAAGAATGGCCTATTGTTATGTCATTTTCGGCTATCTTCGGTTCGGTAACTTTTTCTGCCATGGTGGGATTATTTTTTGGTATTTGGCCGGCACGAAGAGCGGCTAGACTGGATCCTGCGGTTGCCCTTTTGTACGAATAAAATTTTTAATTGCTGTTAAGCATCTTTAAACGCCAAAGCGCAATAAGAACTACTGCTAATTCAGCTAAGATTACATACCAAAGCATGGTATTCGGCATGCCATCGGCAAATACACTGTAGAAACGACCTATAAGAAAACTTCCAAACACCAATACGTAAATCTTGTACGTAAACTCCATCATCTCAAATCTTGATATAGCGATAAAAGCCATAATTCCTATAACTAAAAAGAGACTGTAGTGTGATCTCACTTCGCTATAAGAAGAGAGTTCGTTTAGCCCAAAACCAATAAAATCTGCCGCCACAAGAGGACTGAATAAACCCAGCAAGCCAAAACCCACATGCTCAAAACCCAAAATAAGTAAAATTATTTTATTAATCATTGCCAGCTTGTTCCGCCTTCTGCGTCTAACTCAAAACCTTCCAGTTCGGACATCATGAAATCACATGCATCCTCCGGCCCCAAAGACTCCAATAAGCATTCAGCCAGACCTTTATTAAGAATTTTTTTAATTTCATTGCCTCTTATTAGATAGGTGCCAATGTACCCACTATCAATATCTTTAAAGTCATCAGCCCAACCTTCCTTCAAAGGATCGCCCACGCTGAAATAAATGTCGTCCGTTTTCATGTACAGGTGCACAAAAAGCCCTTGATCAGTATCTAAATCAATATCTGAGTCAGGTTCAAAAACACCCTCTTCCCAATTTTTCATTTGGTAATTATAAATTGCTTAGGCTAATCATAAGAAGCTAAATTTCATAAAATAATTATGTTTATTCTGTTTGCCTTGGTCTATATTAAAAATTATGAAGAAAAACTTATTAATAACAGGTGCTGCTGGGGGAATAGGATCGGAGATAGCTTCTTACGCAAGCAAACAGGGATATAGAGTTGGGCTAATAGATTTAGACAATGAAAAGCTTAAAGATGCAGAATCAAGAATAGAAAATTCCGTAAGTCTTCCAACGGACATAACCAATGAAGCATCGGTTGATGAGGCATTGGACTTGTTTGGAGAAATACCTGATGCATTGGTTAATTGTGCAGGAATAGTTAGATTTGGTGGCTTGCTGGATCAGAAAGTAAAAGATTTTGAAGATGTAATAAACGTGAATCTATTGGGTTGCTTTATCGTCAGCTGCGCTACTGCGAGACTAATGAAGAAAAAAAGATCCGGCAATATCATTAACATCAGCTCGATCAGTGGTGGTAAACATCCGGCAATACACTCCGGAGCGTATGCGGCAACAAAAGCTGGGGTGGCTATGCTTTCAGAGCAAATGTCTTTGGAATGGGGAAAAGAAGGAATTCGCGTGAATACCGTTTCTCCGGGATTTATCGATTCGGGGATGTCGGCTGATCACTACGTTGATCCTGTTGAGAGAGAAAAAAGAGAGGCCATG
>Ga0315316_10004195_pt1 | contig 10512 bp, 5 predicted proteins | sample M160m3416metaG_FD_203702 | JGI IMG/M metagenome (GOLD analysis project Ga0315316, IMG submission 203702) | Ammonia-oxidizing marine archaeal communities from Monterey Bay, California, United States - M1 60m 3416 | ecosystem: Environmental > Aquatic > Marine > Intertidal zone | place: USA... | reverse complement strand
TGAAGGCGGTGTTGTCCAGTAACGTGCCATAACCTTCTTCGATCGCCCGCATTTTTTTGACCAAGTGCACAAACTGTTCAAGGTGAAAGAGGTCGAGTCTTTCAAGTTGCTTCCTGATGCCTTCGTTGTGTTGCCCGTGAGTCCATGAGTGGTGTTGGATGGGTTTGTCAAACCAACCTTCGACTTGAAGGGGCGAGCCCCAGCGTTCAGGGCCAGTCATCAATGTTGCAACTCGGGTAAGGTCACTCTGCAAAGCAAGGATCATCAGGTCACCCATGACCTGTATGAACTCATCCCGACGCATCGCTTGCCAGGGTTTGATGGGAGTTGTCGGGTTTAGCTTGGCAATGTCATCCTGCCGTCGCTGCACCCTTGTGATTTGCCGTTCAACGGTTCGGACTGCATCGGTGTATTCGGAAAGTTTGTGTTGATCCAACTTGCTCAATTGCGGTTGCAGGCTCCTTGCGTCTTCCATCACAAGATCCAGCACGCTGCTGCTGTTTACATGTTCTTCAACGCGGAATAAACGATTGAATACTTCCGCGGGGTCACGCAATGATGTGGCAACATGGCCATGCCCAAACCATGAAATATTATCAAAGTAAATTGATTCTCGATTGTCTTCGTATGGGTTGCAGCTCAATTCAAGTGACCGGAAACTGGTTTCTGATCCGGTTTTGTCAGCGATGATCTGGTCAATGGTGCGTTTTAATGGATAGCCGGCAGGGGACAGTTCGTCTGGGGCCGCGCTGCTAAGCCAGCAGGTGCTAGCCTGTGCGTGTCCATCGGTGCCGGCAACTTTGATTCGATCGAGATTACTGAGAATCAGAATGTTTTCGCGTACCGATTCAATCGGTTTCAAAGTCGGGCTCAGTTGGTAGTCCTTGCCGACTTCCGCCAAGTTCCATGCCGTCTGGACGACACCATTGGGGATGTAAAAAAACGCCAGTCGTCGCGGTGCAAGGTTTTGGGGAGCGGCTTGGGCTGTTGTGTTGCGATGCATTGCTTCCAGCAATGGCAAGGCAATGGCGACCCCAGATCCACGGAGCACGGATCGACGCGTTAGTTTGTGATTTCTCATCGGATTTCCTCTGCTGGTGATTCGTCGACGTGGTAACGGAATGCTCGGCTTCGGACGATCTGTCGAATGATAGTTGTGAACTGACCATGGGTTTTCAATGTGTTTTGCAGGATCGTGTCGACGGCAGGTTCATCAGCCAAGGTCAGGTCGCGACCGAGAGCGTACGCAAGCATATGCTCTGCGAATGCACGCATGAAAAGTTCGGGGTGCTGCAGCAAAGCATCCTTGAATTCAATGATGTCTTTAAACTTTAGCTTTCCAAACAGTTCTCCGCTGGAATCTATTTCCAGCCCAGATGTGTAGGAAGTTCGCCATCGTCCAACGGCATCGTAATTTTCCAAAACAAAACCGAGTGGATCGAGTTGAGAGTGGCAGGCCGCACACTGGGTTGATGACTGGTGCTGTGTAAGTCGCTGCCTAAGTGTAAGCCCTGACGATTCTATCTCTCGATCATCAGCTTCGATTGGGGGAACTGTGTCGGGCGGCGGTGGTGGCGGACGATTTAAAATGACGGTCGCAACCCACGCACCCCGTGTGATAGGGTTGGTCCGTAACGGTGAAGAGGTCATCGTCATGGTCGCCGCCGAAGTGATCACTCCACCCTCTCGACGATTGGTCAGTTTGCGTTTGCTGTATCGTTGTTGGTTGGTGTTGAATCGATTGCGGTTTTCACGATCGCCGAATGGTTTGTTCTCGCTGTACCATGACTGAAGTTCATCTGATCGGTAGGAGTAGTCGCTGTCAATCAAAAGCATGATCGAACGATCTTCCATCATAATGCTGTCGAACAGCAACAAAGGTTCGACCATCATTTGAAGGCCAAATTTCCACTGCTCGCAACCGATGCGGGAGTAGTAACGCGGAAAACGGTCGAAATCCGGAACCGCAGTCACCAGTTGGTCCAACCTCAGCCATTGTCGGGCAAAGTTCTGCGTCAATGCATGGCACTTGGGGTCGAGTAACATCCGTTGGGTCTGTGCATCAAGCACCTCGGGGTCGAGTAAGCTACCGTTACGCGCTGCGGCAAGTAATGCTTCATCTGGAATGCTGCTCCAAAGGAAAATCGACAAACGTGTTGCAGTTTCATATCCGCTTAGCAACTTGGTCTTGCTGTTGGTAGATGATTCAGCGAGGTAGACAAAACGCGGGGATGCCAGAATGGCTGCAACTACATCTTTCATTGCTGTGCGAAAAGAATTCGTTTCCTCATGCCTTGCTTGGAAATATTCGTGATAGCGGTTGATTGTGGCTATATCGATTGCAGTACGAAAAGCCCGTTCGAGTAGTTTGGCAATCCGTTCCTTTGCCACGTCATGTGCCGTGTTCCCGCTTTCTTGTTCTGGGCTGGAAAACAGCGAACTGTTCAATCCACAATAACCATCGAATTCAGGGCTGTGCACAATCGATCGACCAAGACGTAGTAAGCTCTCGAGAAGGATGGGGGAGACCCCTAGTTCTTCGCCTCGGTTGTTGAAGCCTCCTTCTGCTTGAAGGTCGACTGCGAAAGGATTGACACCTGTCAGGATTTGACGCTCCACCTGGTTTTTTCCCAGCGTCCGGTTGCCAACGAGAATTTCTCGCGGGCTGTGCCCGGTTGCTGGTTCAAAATAGGGAGTGAATGCACGTAGGGTCTTCTCAGGAAGTGGGTAGATGTCGCCACGAAGTTGCAGTAAATCACGGACTGCGTTGTTGTATTCGTAACGCGTCATCCGCCGCATCGCTGTTGGTGTTGCAGTTTGAGTAGTTTGCAGATAGTCGGACAGCATTGAGTTCAATGTTTTGACCATTGCTTTGCGTTGCTCTGATGATGGCTGTTCCGAGCCTTCGGGGGGCATCTCGTGATCTGCCAATTCGTTACGCGCTTGTCGCAGTAGTTTTGGGTCCTCGTACCATGGGGGGCCGTCACTGGAAATTTCAAAGTCGACCTCGGTCTCTTGGGAGTCAGCGTGATGGCAGTCAGAGCAAAATGTTTTTGTAAACGCTGAAATCTGCTGAGATGTTAGTTGTTGAAAGGACGCTGGTTCATTGGTGTTTGCAGATTTAGGCTTCTCTGCTTGATCTTTGTTTTTTGAATTCGGTGTATTTGTTGTGTTTCGCGTTGGGTCGGCAGTCACGGGGCTGGATGGTTTGCGATCCTTTCGTGTCAATTGAAGGAAATCCAAGCCCATCAAGTATCCGCGGTTTTGGAACTTCCGCGCTTTTTTATTTGCTCCGATGAGTTTGAATTCAATCGCCTGTGGCCCTGCTTCAAGATTGAGATTCTCAAGAACCACCAGCGGAGCTAATTCAACGCGATTGCTGTAGAGATCAATCTCCTTCGTGATGGATGATTGCGGCAGAGTCATGCGGAAGAGGCCGTAGTCACCAGCCAGTGTGAGTTGGATCGAAACGTCATAGACGCCAGATGCATCTACTTCGAACGAGCTCTTCATCGAGTCACCAATCACGCCATCCCACAGAAGGTGTGCATTGTTACTCCATTGAGGACCGAATGGTGCCATACCCTGCATTCGGGATTTGCCCAGCAGAGATAGTTCCAGCTCGCCTTCCAGTTTTCCCTGTTCACTTCGTTTCGACTGCCGCCCCCGAACTTGGTGATAGTCGAAAAATTTCGCCGGTGTTTCTTTCGTTTGACCGTTTTCCTCAGTCAGCGCGGGTTCCTTCCCCTGGATTGTTACGAGACTCAGTGCAAGGCCGAAGGCCAGAACAGTAAGGCAGATGTAGATCGGTGGTCGCTTGGGGTGTGCTGTCATCAGGGCGTGCTGTGATCGATCGGAAGGGGGTGGGGGAGTTGCCTGAGTCGACAGGTGAGGAGTCGGGCTATCTTGGCGTGGCTCATCGTTGCCGTAGTATATCGCGAAACTCCCCGAGATTGGATTTGAAATGTAGAGGTTGGGTTCGGGAAGCAGAGGTTGAGCTTGAGACGCAGGAGTGGGATTTGAGGCGGAAAAAGCGTTGGTTCCCAGTTTTTGTCTCCCGGTGTTTGTCTCCCAGCTTTTATCTCCCAGCGTTTGTCTCCCAGCGTTTGTCTCCCAGCGTTTGTCTCCCAGCGTTTGTCTCCCAGCGTTTGTCTCCCAGCGTTTGTCTCCCAGCGTTTATCGTTGGGCAGAGGCAAACGGGGGGCTGTGAAGTGTGCATCTGGGCAGTCACACGCCTCGGATAGGTATGTGGTCGCAACTGTTTCACGTTTGGGCTGGTCCGCAGAAGTTTGCTAACCCGCGTAGCTTGCCATGTGAGATGGCTGAAGGAGTGTTTCCGGGGAGGAGTCGCAGAGGATGGCGAAATTGCTGGCGAGACTTGTCTCAACCAACTGAGCGCATCCGCAAAACTGTCCGATACAAAACAGAGAGCTCATCAGGTCGGGGCTCTTTGTTCTCACTTATGGGTTAGGTTATGCGAAATTCAATTACTCTTACAGTTGTATCACTGCTGCTGGCTGGCTTCAGCATGCAGGCGAATTCTACGGCTTATGGTCAGTATTCTGGCACTTCCTCGTACGGAATTCCAGTTCCCGGAGTCGGCACCAAAATCGATTACGTGGGCGATGACTTCGAAGCAGATGAGTGGAAGTTCGTTCACAACATGCCCAAGAGTTCACGTGAACTGAACGAGCGGAGTTACGGGCCGATGGCGTACTCCACCAACAGACGCTGGGCAGAGGGGCCGGAACGTGGGCAGCCCGATGTGCTCAAAGTCATTCCTACTCCAAGCAACGGCTTGCCAGGCAGTACCAAAGCACTGCAGATCAGTACGCTCCGCTCAGGCATTCCCGGACGCAATACCAACGATGTGCAACAGGATGACTTGATACTCGGCATAGCCACGCGGATTGGATCGACCTTGCAAGTACGCGAAGTGCCCAGTTGTGTCGTGCGAGTTTATCTTCCTGAATCTTCATTGTGGGAAAATCGCAGTGGCCCTCATTTTGGTATTCGTCTTGGTGCTCGGACAACCGCTCGAAAACCTCGTGAAGGTTTGTTTGCGGTGGGAACGGAAATGCGGAACGAGCCTTACTGGCCCGGATTTTGGATTCACTTTCGAAGCGAAACCAGTCGAGGCGTTGAGCAGGATTCCGCATTCTTGAAAATTCGAAGTAACTCGAGAGGAATCGATTTCAAATCAAAAGAAATCCCACTCGAACAATTCGGCTGGTGGACTTTCGGAATGTCCATGAGCTCTGATGGCCGTGTGCATTACTTTGCAAAACCGGGGGTCGAGGACCTCACTAAAGACGATTACCTGATCAGCCAATTGCCGTATGGTTACCGGGCTGAGCGATTGAATTCGTTCTTTTTCAATATCTGTAACAACAATAATGGACGTACTTGGTCGACTCCTTTTGTCATTGATGACCCGGAAGTGTTTGTCGTTAATTCAACTCGTGTTGATCAGTTGGTGAAGAAAAAGATCGCGTATCAACAGCGACGTGCTCAACGCTCGACCTCACGCAGTCGCAAGTAAATGTTTCTCATTGCGGTTGCCGTCAGGGTTGACAATGACTGTCATTCCGTTGGATCCTAGCAACTAGTCGATAATTTAAACGCCGCTAAGTAAGACACTTGGCGGCGTTTTTTGCGTTGTTGCCAGCGTTTGCAATCTGCTTCACAGTGCTGACCAACGTGCTGACGCAAGTCATGTTGCTGGGTTAAGATTGGTTAATGTTTAAAGGGTCTTCTGTCGTTGGCGGCCTCGCCCCGGTCGGTTGCCGTTTGTTAAATTATTGAGATGCTCCATCGTGATTGCCTTGTGCCCGCAAGGTTCCTATTGGTCATGGAGATTCACGTTGTTGAAGATGATCTAGACGGTCCACTCCACGCTGATCCTGTGTGAAAGCCATGTATGAACCACCACCCGGTTACGAGGTCGTTTGCGAAACGGGCCACCGCGGTGAAGCTACGGAGTTGCGCTTTGTGCTTGAGTCGCTTGGTGTCAAGTCAAAGATCAAGCAGTTCCGAGGCGGTTGGTTGATTTTAGTACCCGGTGATGACGCGATTCGGGCGGCAGAGGAAATTGCCTCGTACCAACGTGAATCGGCTGAGCAGAGCATTGAGCGGCCGGTGTTGATTCCAACCTATGGCGGAGCTCTCGTTGGCGTGAGCGTTTATGCTGGGGTGCTGATGCTGGTAGCTGTTTTGATGGGACGGTCAGTCTTCGGTTTTGACTGGTGGACGGCAGGGCAAATGCAAGCGGGCTTGGTGATGGAGGGGCAGTGGTGGAGAACCGTCACCGCGCTAACGCTGCACCTTGATCCTGGGCATATCGGTTCCAATTTGGTTTTTGGGTGTGTGTTCGGCTTGATGGCAGGCAGGGTGCTTGGGGGGGGTGTGGCATGGTTAGTCATCGTTTTCTCTGGAGCGTTGGGGAATCTTGTCAACGCCATGTTGCAATCCGCAGATCACACTTCTATCGGTGCATCGACGGCTGTCTTTTCAGCGTTGGGAGTGCTGGTCTCTCATGCTTTGCAGCCGCGATCCGGCCCGCGTGAAAACTTTCTGAAACGTTGGAGTCCGTTGATTGGTGGATTGGTGATTTTTGGGTTCACCGGAATCGGCGGCGAAAATACGGACGTGACGGCGCACGCGACGGGCTTGTTAGCCGGACTCGTACTCGGTTGGGTGGGCGCTGCGTTGCCCTCGGACTGGCTCAGCAGTCGTCGCATTCAACAGGTGAGTGGCGTAGTCGCCCTGATGTTTGTGGTGATCGCATGGACGGTTGGTTTGGCGTTGGCCGGGTGACCCCGAAGTTGGTCGGCCTGGTAGTGCATGCATTGAGGGCTTCGTGCTTCTGGGATTTCATCTGGGATTTCATCTGGGATTTCATCGTGCGCAGCACGCGTGATCTCACAAATTCCAGCTAGACGAGTAGGTCACGCAGAATAGCGAGATCATCCACGAGCAGCTTGCTTGGTTTTCCGTTTGGACTCGCGAACGCATCTTGAAACGCGCATTTTGTGGCAGTCAGCTGGCTGGCGTGCGTTGAGTGTGTTCTGTCGTTTATGCTGTAGGGGAAGTTGCATTTTCAGTGATGCTGAAACACGCGTTGCTTTCTGTCATTGTCCGTCATGAAATAGGTCTCTTTTGATGCACGCAGTATTTTCCCGTTACTTGTTCCCCTTGCTGTTGGCGTTGTCAGTCATTTACTTACATTGCACTGTCCACGCTGCTGATAGGCCTAATATCGTTTTAATCATGGCCGACGATATGGGGTACACCGACATCGGTTGTTATGGCAGCGAGATCGAAACTCCTGTTTTGGATCGCTTGGCTGGCAATGGCCTCCGATTTACTCAGTTTTACAACACGTCGCGGTGCTGTCCGACTCGGGCGTCTTTGTTGACAGGGCTTTATTCGCACCAGGCTGGAATCGGTTTGATGACGGGTGATCGGGGCTACGAAGCATATCGTGGCGATTTGAATCGCAGCTGCGTAACGTTGGCCGAATCGCTAGGACTCGCCGGTTACCAGAATTACATGTCAGGCAAATGGCACGTCACGCGGCACACGGGGCCCAAGGCCAATCAGTCCAATTGGCCACTGCAGCGAGGGTTTGATCGTTTCTACGGCACCATCACTGGGGCAGGTAGCTTTTTTGATCCCGCCACCTTGTGCCGTGGCAATCAGTACATCACACCTGTCAACGATACTGAGTATCAGCCGGAAAGTTTCTATTACACTGATGCGATCAGCGATAATGCAGCCAATTTCGTGTCGGATCATCTGAAGCAGCAGTCGGATGATCCCTTCTTTCTTTACGTGGCGTACACCAGCGCTCACTGGCCCATGCATGCGCCCCAAGAAGAGATCGAAAAGTACCAAGGTGTTTATGACAACGGCTATGAACCCATTCGCAAGAGACGATACGAAAAAGCAATCCAAGAAGGTGTTCTTGATAAACGCTGGGCGATGTCGGACGGAGCAGTCAGTTGGGAAGGATTCAAACACAAGGAGTGGGATATACGTTGCATGGAAGTCTACGCTGCGATGGTTGATCGTATGGACCAGGGTATAGGTCGGATCATCGACGTCTTGGAGAAAAACGGGGAGCTGGACAATACACTGGTTATCTATCTTCAAGATAATGGTGGCTGTGCAGAGGGGTACGGACGCGCATCCAATGCCGACAAGAAAGAACGGTTTGATTTCAAGCCGTTTGGTCCTGATGACTTGCAAACCAAAATCTGGCCACCCATGCAGACACGTGACGGTCAATGGGTAAGGACCGGTCCGGAAACGATGCCAGGCGGTGAGGACACGTTTGTGGCCTACGGTGTTGGTTGGGCAAATGCGTCAAACACGCCCTTCCGAGGATATAAACATGATGGTTATGAGGGGGGAATCAGCACTCCGTTTGTGGTGCACTGGCCTGCTGGTATCCCACAGCCCCAAAGAGGAGGTTTGGTCCATGACCCGACACATCTGATTGATGTGATGCCAACCTTTTTACAGGCTGCTCAAGGTGACTATCCTCTTGATTTCGCTGGCCATGAGATACAACCCATGGAAGGCAAAAGCTTGGTTCCTGCATTCTCGGGAGAGAGGATTCAACGAGAGGCACCGGTTGGCTTCGAGCATCACGGAAACTTGGCGTTGCGGGAGGGTCGCTGGAAAATTGTTTCAGCTTATCGAAGAGACCAGCCCACCCGTTGGGAATTGTTTGACATGGATGCGGACCGCACTGAACTCAATGATCTCGCGAATACGCATCCAGAGAAACTAAAAGAAATGGTGGGCAAATGGCAGGCCTGGGCGGATCGCGTTGGCGTGCAGCCATGGCCATTTAAAAATAAGCCTGCGAAGTGAACCCGCCGACTGCTTAACTCTTAGGCGTCCCTCTGCAATTCGGGTGTTTTTAGAGCATGCAGCGTCAGGCGGTTTCCCTCGCCGGGGGGGCTAAGCGTTAGTGCTGTCGCAGTTTGAGGAGAAGGCGGGTAAACTGAGTTGAGGAAAAATAAATCATCGACGCGCCTTCTGGCCGCGCATCCGAAAACACCAACGGTGAACCATGTTTCAGCGATTTAGCAAAGGGTACTCACTGGCCAAGCAGAGTTGGGCAGTGCTCAAGGCAGAGAAGCAACTGATCGTGTTTCCGATTTTGAGCGGTGTTTGCTGCCTGATGGTGATGGCCAGTTTTGCCATTCCCCTGTTCGTAACGGGCGGAGGAGCGGAGGCACTAGCCAATGTCGAGCAAGACGCGAAAGCTGGTGGAGATGATTCCATGCAGAATGCGTTGTATCTCGGTGTGCTCTTTTTGTTTTACTTCGTGAATTACTTCGTTATTGTATTTTTTAATAGTGCTCTGGTTGCCTGTGCGATCAAGTGTTTCTACGGTGGAAAACCGACGATTAGCGAAGGGCTCAAGGCGTCGATGAATCGCTTGCCGCAGATTGCCGGTTGGGCGTTGGTCAGCGCTTCGGTAGGTCTGATTTTGCGTGTGATTGAAAGTCGCAGTGAGAAATTTGGTTCGATTATTTCCAGTCTGCTTGGAATGGCTTGGGCTGCATTAACCTACTTTGTCATTCCCGTCCTGGTTGTTGAAAAAGTTGGGCCGATCAAAGCTATCAAACGTTCAGGAGCGATTCTCAAAGAGTCCTGGGGAGACGCGATGGGCGCCCATTTCGGGATCGGCTTCATCATCTTTTTGTTCATGTTGCCAGGTATTGGTTTGATCATCGGTGGATTTGCATTGCTTGCAGCGGTACCAGCCTTTGGGGTTGCCTTGATTGTGATTGGGGTAATCGCATTGTTGGTCGTGTCACTGATTTCGAGTGCGGTTTCAGCGATTTCGCAGGCAGCGGTTTACCTGTACGGCGCCAACGGTGAAACTCCCGATGGATTCGACACAGAGAGTCTTGGTGCTGCGTTCGCCCCACGTTAATCACGTTAAAGACGCGGTTTGGTCCAGTAGAAATGTGCCAGCGTTTTAACTCAGGCGGCACTAATGACGCGGGAGGTCTGGCGTTGAGGCACATCCCAGAAAATAACTTGGCAGTTTTATCTACGTTGAGACGGGCTTGTGGTACCCATAGCCGAGGAAAGTACTTCGTAGCTTTTTTGTAGGGCTACGGTTGGTTCATAGCCGGGGCGTCTCCAAACATGAGAGCTGACCTCAACACAGAGTGAGCCGGAAAAATTTCCCTCTCGCAATAGGTTGCAAAGCAGTTCGTAGTCGATGGTGCCAGCTGCACCTGGTAGCAGAAACTGCACCCGCCCTTCTTTTTCAATTGCATCTTTGACCGCAACGCCCGCCATGATAGGTAGCGATTGTTGGAGGCTCTGTTTCAGGGGAATATCCCGAAAGATGAAGTGGCTGTAGTCAAACCACATTCGTAATAGTTTCGGGTGATCAAGTTGTGCGATCAGCCATGCCGCCTCAGATGGCCGCGACATCGCGTGCCCGCGATGTGGCTTGACTGCAACCACAACACCATGCTC
>Ga0315316_10004192_pt1 | contig 10520 bp, 10 predicted proteins | sample M160m3416metaG_FD_203702 | JGI IMG/M metagenome (GOLD analysis project Ga0315316, IMG submission 203702) | Ammonia-oxidizing marine archaeal communities from Monterey Bay, California, United States - M1 60m 3416 | ecosystem: Environmental > Aquatic > Marine > Intertidal zone | place: USA... | reverse complement strand
ACTTACTGAGCCAACAACACAAAGCCGACCTCGACGAAAAGGGATTCGCCTTGTTCCCGGGATTGATAGACAGAGAGTGGATCGAAAATCTGCGCACACGCTTTGAAGAGATATGCGAAAAAGAAGCCGCGCACGCCGGCATCGAGGTTCATCAAGAATCCGGCACCCGTCGGCTCTCGGACCTGTGCAACAAAGGCCCGGCCTTCGACTGCGTCTATACCCACCCGACCGTGCTCGCCGCCATCCACCACGTCATCGGCCGCGACTTCAAGCTATCCTCGCTCAATGCCCGCGACGCATTGCCCGGCGACGGGTTACAGGGCTTGCATGCCGATTGGGGCGCCGACTACGACGGCCAGTTCCACGTCTGCAATTCGATTTGGCTGCTAGACGATTTTAGCGAGGAAAATGGCTGCACCCGCCTGGTCCCCGGAACGCACAAGAGCCAACACCCCAGCAAAGTGCTCGAAGACACCCAAGCACCGCATCCAGAGCAGGAATTGCTCATCGCCCCGGCTGGCACCGTCGCCGTCTTCAACAGCCACACCTGGCACGGCGGCACCCTCAACAAGAGCAAAGATCTGCAACGACGCGCCATGCACTGCTACTTCACCGCTCGCGAGCATGGCCAACAGCTTGACCAGAGCGAGTATCTGCGCTACACAACCTGGAAACGCATCTCACCGGCGGCGCGCTATATCCTCGACGTCGAAGTGGATTAACCACGGGAACCCTATGACCATCAACAATGTCGACCGCTTTAAAGCCAAAATTGCCCGCAATGAGCTCTGCGTCGGCACTTCAATCACCTTTACCGACCCGGCCATCAGTGAACTCGTCGGCGACGCCGGCTACGATTTCACCTGGATCGATATGGAGCATTGCCCCATCGACATCTCCACGGCTCTACATCACGTAATGGCCGTACGGGGCACCGGTGCAGCACCTTTTGTCCGCGTGCCCGCGGGCGATCCGATCATAATCAAACCCGTACTCGAACTACACCCGGCCGCCATTATCGCACCGCAAGTGCAAACGGTTGCCGACGTCGAGAAAGTCGTCGCCGCCTGCAAATATCCCCCCGTCGGTATCCGCGGCTTCGGCCCGCGCCGAGGACGGAACTTCGGCGGTCAGCCCTATCCAGAATATCTCATTGACGCCGACGAACAGATCATGGTCATCGTGCAGATCGAACACATCGACGCAGTCGACTCGCTCGACGAGATACTCGCGGTAGAAGGCCTCGACGCACTGTGCGTCGGATTTAACGACCTCGCCGGTTCAATGGGCCTCTCCGGCAAAGTCACCGACCCCGCCGTAATCGCTGTCACCGAGGAAGTCATCCGCAAAACCCGCCAGACCGACAAGACCATCGGCATCTCGATGGGCTACAACCGCGAGGCCGTCGCGCATTGGCTCGGCCTTGGATTACAATGGATCTCGCTTGGCGGCGATTTCAACCTGCTCTATGCCAAGGTCAAAGAAACACTAGCCGACGTGCACGCGATCGAGCGCTGACCATCATCCGGAGCAGATCGTCCATTCAGGTTGTTCTCGCGTAACACGCACGTACACAAATTGTGCCCTGCCACCCGATTCCGCCGAAGTCTCCGAGTCTGCACCGCACTTCAACAATGACCGCATCATTTCCACATTGCCAAACAGTGAAGCCTTTACCACCACCGGCTTCTACACCTACCGCAGGCATGGACCTGCTTCGACCATAAAGAGAGTGCCCGTGCAAGAGATTACCATCAAGACCATTTCGGTCGCCGACGCTAAAGAAAAACTCGCAGAAAACACCGCCGTGTTTATCGATATCCGCGATCCCGACTCCTACGAGGCTGCCCATATCCCCGGCGCCATTCAGCTCAACGACAGCAATGTCGAATCCTTCCTCGCCGCTGCCGACAAAACACAAGTCCATATCATCTACTGTTATCACGGCAACAGCAGCCAGAGCGGAGCCGCCTATTTTCAGGAGAATGGCTTCGAAGAAGCCTATAGCATGGATGGGGGCTTCACCGAGTGGGAGGAGTAGAGGCTATATTGCGCCATAAAAGAAAATGAACCGGCGCATAAGACGTTTAGACCTTCGTTGAAATACAGAGCATCATCCAAGCAGCAAAGGGCCAGGGCGAGGTCTATAAGGTCGGCCTGCAAAGCCCATCACAGACCCAACGACGATGCATCATCTAGAACTGCAACGCCATACCCTCCGCATCAAACCCGCCCAGCACCGAAGAACGCATTTTGATTATTGCGCATGCATATCGGTACTACGTCGAATGGGATCCGGTCGTCGACAGCATAACTATTTGCGCTGGCCAAGGTGCGCATTGAACGCCGTGCCGCCGCGCGCGATCACTACAAGCTCGAACACTGAAACGAATATCTCGCCGCCACCGACTATCACCCGGCAATCAAACGACCACATTTTACCTTAGCGACCGATTTCGAGCCTTGGCCTTTGACCCCACTGCCGGCCTACCTACAGGAACTAATACAGTGAATATTTGTCGAGGTTACGGCCTCGATTTATACTATTTCTCTACCTTTATCACCTCGTCCTCTGCCACAGAAGCTACAATTCGCCATGCTCACACGCTGTCCCTGGCTCGACGAAAGCAAAGCCGACTATGTCACCTACCACGACGAGGAATGGGGCGTGCCGGTACACGACGAGCGCACGCTCTTCGAATTCCTGATGCTTGAATCCGCGCAAGCCGGTCTCAGTTGGTATACGGTCTTGCGCAAAAGGGCCAATTACCGTCGCGCCTTCGCGCAGTTCGACCCGACTAAGGTCGCTCGCTTCAGCGAAGCCCATATCGAAAATTTATTGCAAGACCCCGGGATCATCCGCAACCGCCTCAAGGTGCAAGCCGCCGTCAACAACGCACAATGCTTCCTCCAAATACAAAACGAATTCGGCAGCTTTGACGCTTATAGCTGGCGCTTCGTCGGCGGCGAACCCATCGTCAACGTACTGCGCACGCCCGCCGACTATCTAGCCACCAGTTCACAGTCCGACGCGTTCAGCAAGGACCTCAAGGCGCGCGGCTTCAAATTCGTCGGCTCGACGATTGTCTACGCATATATGCAAGCTACCGGTATGGTCAACGATCATTTGCTGACCTGCTTTCGCCGCAGCGAAATAATCACCGCTGGGTAAATCGTGTATAAACGCGCCGTCCTATGGCTAGCCCCGCTTTCGGCCTTGATTCTTTACACCCATCTCGTCGGTGTAAGCCGCGGCAACAGCGACTTCGTGCCCGTAGGCCGGCAACAAACCACTGCCTTTTATAATTTTCATCCCGACGAAGAAACCCTGATCCGCGCTGCACTAGACTTCACCGATCCCCTCGCCCCGCCGCTAACCGCCTATGGCACCTTATCGCTCTACCTGCTCAAATTCACGCTAATCGGGCATGCGCCTGTTGACCTCGACACTCCGCAAGACGCCGCGCTAATTTTCACCAAAGCCCGCGCCCTGTCCGCACTGATCTCGTTCTGCTCCTTGATCTTACTCTGGTGTATAGGCTGCCGTTGGTGGACTCGGCTGCCAACGGCGTTGGCAGTATTGTTATTCGCCATGAGCCCGCTCGCCATTCAACAGGCCCATTTCTACACCGTCGACGGCCTCTTCACGCTCTTTAGCTTAGCGACCCTCTACACCATCCTACGCGCCACTGGTTCAAATACCTGGCATAGCTACGCCCTCGTCGGCCTACTGATCGGCTGCACCGGCGCAGTACGTCTCAACGGTCTGTTGCTGGGGTTCATACTCTTGATCAGCCATTTCACCCAAACGCGAGACTTACTTTCCAACAAGCTCGCCCCGTTCAAACTACCAGCTCTTACCACCCTTATCGCCATCTTAATCCTCGTCGCCTGGCAACCCTATCTCGTCAGTGACCCCGCTCTCATCTGGCGCGCCGATTCACACGCCGACTTTGCTTTTTCGTTCGGTATCGCCCGCGGCACCGCACTGCAAACCTGGACCCTCGTCGACGTGCACACCCTGCCCTATCTGCACTATCTGACGACCCTACTGCCGCAAGCTGTTGGCTGGCCGCTCACTTTGGCCACATTGGCCGGAATACTACATATCGCCTGGCGCGGTGACCGCGAGCCGCGTCTGCTACTGCTCTGGGTCGTCGTCTGTTTCGTAATCGTCGGTGGGCTGCATACCAAACCGATCCGCTATCTCTTTCCACTCTTGCCTTTCTCGACACTCTTTTTCGCAGACCTCTGCTACAAGCTACAACCCCGCTTCGGTCTTGCGTTAGCCGTTGTCGTCGCCCTTTCCACAGTCGCCTATGGTCTAGCCTTCGCCGATATCTATACCCGCGAGGACAGTCGCATCCAAGCCGCTCGGTGGCTCGCAGACTATGCCCCCGATGACACAATAATTGGCTTGGAAAAGGGCGCCTTTACTCTGCACAAGCTAATTGATGGTGCGCAAACTGGCGACATCAATATGCTCAATCTGTTCTACACCGGGCCCTATATGCTCTGCGCCCAACGAGCCGACTACCTACGCCAGCGCGCGCAACGCTTAGACTATCTCGCCCTAATCGACGTCAACCGTTATCGGCAATTTACCGCCGTGCCCGAGCGCTATCCGGTCGCCGCTTCGTTTTATCGCCAACTTGTCGCCGGATCGCTCGGCTACGAGCAAGTCGCTCATTTCAAACACTATCCTACCCTCTTTGGCTTTGCATATCGCGACGACCACGCCGAGCCTTCCTTCCTCGGTTACGACCACCCGGCCGTGCTGGTCTTTGCCCGGCGCGCTGACTTCGACCTGGCTTTCGCCCGCTGGCCATCGCAAATATCACAAGACCCGCACTGCCCCGACCGCGCTTTGCAACAGATCGCCGACGCGCTCAACGACAATGACCTACCCCGCGCCCAACACCTCGTCGAAAACCAACTCGACACCCCTATCGCTCAACCCATTGTCCAACTTCTCGCCGCCGAAACCTATCGCCGCTCCGACCAGCAAACCCTCGCCACTGAAGCCCGTCGCGCCTACGATCTGCCGCTGCTCACCTACCTGCGCAACGCCCCTACCCTGCATCGTATCCCCGCCGCAAGCGCTACCAGTCTCGCCGCGTTAGGCCTACCCGACCTGGCGATCTCGATCCTCAAAGCAGGCGCCAGCGAAAGCGTCTTCCTGCCCCTAAGCGCAATGTCCGATATGGCCGATGCCTATATCAGAGTCGCCCAGCGCCTGCTCGCCGACCAACACCTCGCTCATATGGAACAAGCCCTCGAACTCTCCACCCAGTTCTACGAAAAACCCGCCGCCTATAACGCCCTTGCCCACCGGGCGTATTTTTCCAAAGATTATACCCGCGCCCGCACGATGTGGCAGCGCTCGCTAACTCTCGACCCAACACAAGAAAACATTCGCCAGACTTTGGCCCAACTCAACACGGAGACCGCCCCATGACCGCAAAACCCCGCGTCCTGCTCACCGGCGGCGCCGGCACCGTCGGTACCGCCCTCTGGCAGGGTTGGGAAGCACAAAACCGCTTCGACTTAACGCTGACCGACCGCCGCCCAATCGAGAACTCACGTTCGCACAGCGAGATCGGTGAACTCGCCGACTACGCCTTCGTCGAAAAAATCTGCGCCGACCAAGACGTGCTCGTGCACCTCGCCTATCTCAGCGCGTCCAATATCGGCCAAGACACCTTAGACCTCACCGACATCGGCGTCAGTATGCGCCTATTCCACCGTGCACACGCCGCCGGAATTACAAAGATCATACTCGCCAGCACCAATCACGTCACCGGCTGGAATGAACACCTGAGCGATCCGCCGATCTTCTCCACCGCCGACCAAATCATGCCCGATGGCTGGTACGGCGCGATGAAGGGCATGGCCGAAGTTGCCGGCCGCAACCTGGTCAATACCGAAGACATGCGTTTTATCAGCATCCGTATCGGCTCCTTCACCGGCAAGTCCAACGTCGATAGCCTTCGCTATTGCAGTACCTTACTGACCCCCCGCGACGCCGTGCAGCTTTTTGGCCTCGCCATCGACTACGAGGGTCCAGAAAAGTTCTTTATCACCTACGGCGCTTCCAACAATATCGACGGCGACTTCCGCGGCTTTTTGGATATCTCTCCCGGCATCAACGAGTTGGGCTATCAACCGCAAGACCATATCGCGACCGAGCGCCACCGCTTTCAATAGTCATTTATGACCACTCACATAACTCACGCTCAAGACCACCTCGCTGCCCTCCCACAAGACCACCCGTTACAAATCTCTCTCGCGAATACCCTAACCCACTATACACGACGCGCTCCCAACCTCACCGCCGCCTTCATCCACCTCCTACCCGAAATTCTATCAACTACCGATAGTGATTTCGGCTTTCTAGCCGAAGTAGTCTACGCCACCCCTACTACGCCCTATCTGCACTCGCACGCCGTAGTCGACATCTACAAAGCCAACTACACCACCAACGACATCGTCAGTAATCTCAACTTCCACAACCTTGACACCCTCAATGGTGCCATCCTCACCAGCAGAGCCCCGGTGCTCAGCAACGACCCCGCCAACGACCCGCGCTCCGGTGGCGTGCCCGCCGGCCATATGCAGCTGTCCTGCTTCCTCGGCATCCCCTTCATCATCGATGGCCAACTGCTCGGCGCCTGCGCAATGGCCAACAAACCCGGTGGCTACACCAACGCCGATATCGAACTGCTCGACCCGCTCGCCCACATCGGTGGCCTGCTCATCGCCGCCGACCGCGATTGATCTATTGTAGTCCGGCGGCGAATTGGGTATCTTGCCGAGCGATACGCACCGCCATTCGGAAAGACGTCATGCTCAGCAACCAACAATACCAACACTTCCAAACCTTTGGCTTTATCGTCCTGCGCCAATTCTTCACCCCCGACGAAGTAACGACCCTGCGCGAAGAATTCGAAAAAGGGCTCGACCTCGCCTACCAGCACCGCCCCTTCGACGGTTCCGAACGCCATTGGACGCCGCAACTCGGACCAGACACGCCCTACTATGCCAGCCTGCTCGAAGATCAGCGCTTCTGGTCGATCACCGCGCAACTCTACGGCGAAGACGCTTTCGCCGTCGGCACCGACGCCAATCGCTACATCGGCGACACCCGCTGGCACCCTGATCACCACGCCGATCCCAAAGAGGACTGCTACGGCATCAAATACGCCTTCTACCTCGACTCCGTCGGACCCGAAACGGGCGCGCTGCGACTGATACCCGGCTCGCACCGCAACCCCCTGCACGACGATCTGCGCGACAACCTCAAATCGATGGACCTGGGGATCGCAGACATCCCAGCTCATATTTGTAGCTGCGAACCAGTCGATATCGTTGCCTTTGACATGCGCTGTTGGCACGCCAGCTTTGGCGGTAACGAGGGACGTCGTATGAGTACCTGCTGCTATTATAAAAACCCGGAGACCCCGGAAGAAGAAACCGCCGCGCGCAAACGCGCCGCCGGCAGCCGCAACGCGCCAGCGCAATACCATCGCCCCGACGATCCACTCTTCCACCCCACTTGGGTCGCCAATCCGCAAAATAGCGCCCTGCGTCAGGGTTGGATCGACCGCCTGCAAGAGTTGGAATTTATCGAAGTCACTCCATGACCTGTTTGGAAATGACCTGACAATTGGCTACAGGCCTAGGACTAAGATTCAACGGCACGCGCTACGTCCCTGACTTCGACCCCGATTTCGACCCCAAAGCCCCACTGTTGCATTGATGTCGACAGCCCATTTAGGCCGCATCGACGGATAGGGACATGCGGTCGACTGCTTTGAAACAATACCACCCGGCGAGGCCACCCGTTGAGCGAAAGTCGCAATCTCGCGCTGCAATTACTGCGCAGCCCCTTCAAATGGCTCTTCTACAGCAACCTTGCCAACTCTATTGGCGTCGAGCTACGCCTTATGGCGCAATCGTGGCTGATACTCGAACTCGGTGGCTCGCAGATGTGGTTAGGCGCCGCCAACGGCCTGCGCATAATCCCATTCTTCTTGGCTTCTTTAATAGCCGGGTTGCTGATCGATCGCGTCGGCGGCCGCACTATCCTGCTTTGGGACCGACTCGGGCTGCTGATCATTGCGGCACTCACGGCGGTAGTCGTACTCGCAGATGTAGTGCAAATTTGGCATGTCGTCGCCCTCTCCGTGGCCTCGGGCGGGGTGATCGCCTTGGGCATGCCTTCTTCCAACACGCTGGTTACCGAGCTCGTACCGCGCGAACGCCTGCAGACCGCGAACTCGCTCAACACCTTCACCTTCAGCATCGCCCGCGCTCTCGGTCCGATGGGTGGCGGGGTCTTGGTCGCGGCCATGGGACTGGCTGCCCCATGGCTCGCCCTGGTTGCACTCTACACAATCGCAGCGCTCTGCACACTGGGCCTACCCAAAGTGCAAATGGCTCCCATCGACGAAACATCGGGCTGGACCCGATTGAACGAAGGCCTCCGCTACGTGCGCACCCACCCTATCATCAGCCGCATCATGCTGTTGGCCTTCTCGCTGCTGGTCGGCTCGACGATCATGCCGATTTGGCCGGTATACGCACGCGACCGCTTCGACGTCGGCAGCAGCGGCTTCGGCTGGATGATGGCCGTCTTCGCCCTTGGCCAAGGGCTATCGGCGCTGTATATAACAGGCCGGAGCAATTGGTCCCGCCAGTCGGTACCGATCCTCTACGCCTCGACAATTTGGTCGATCTGCATGGTGGTCTTTGGCTTCTCCACCTCTTACTCGCTGTCATTAGTGGCGCTATTTTGTATGGGTACGGCCGTGCCCCCGTGGATGACCAGCCTGACCACCCTCTTGCAGACCAAATCTGACAGAGCCATGCTCGGCCGGGTCATGGCGGTCTATGGCATGTCGATGCAGGTCGGCATGTTCGGCTGGTTTATCGGCGGTTGGGTGGGAGAATTGATCGGCAATGACTGGATGCTACTAATCACCGGCATTACATTTTTTCTACTGCATTTTGCGCTCATCCTCACTAGCAAGGAATTGAGGCAGGCATGAATAGCGAACAACTGCACTTCTTCAGAACCTTTGGCTATATCGTCCTGCGCCAATTGCCCAACAAAGACGATCTGACTCAACTCGCCCGCGACCACCGGGACGCTCTCGCCACTCAATACCCCGCTGAACGCAATACCGGCGCCGAGCCCGACGCCTTCACCAAGGCCGTCGGTCACGCCGGCTCGATCAAACACTTCAAACCCCACCGTCAGAACGACTACTTGCGCAACTGGCTCGACAACCCTCAGCAGGCCCCCGTGCGCCAGCGCTGGATCAATCGCTTCGAAGAAATAGACTATCTCGACCAACCCGGCGTCGGCGAACCGCGCCAAAATTGACCCCCCGGAAGCGTCCCATGGATTTTATCGAATTAACAACAGATCAACGCGATTTTTTCTCGGCAAACGGCTACCTCATCGTGCCCGGTGCACTAGACCCGCAGCGGCTCCAAGACATCACTGAAGCCGCCGACCGGCTGATGCACGACTTTGCCTACGAAAATTATTACCAGCACCGTCGCGAAGGTCTAGTCCAAAACCCCACCCTTGCCGAACTCGCCACCCGTTCGGCGACCGCGTCTCTCGCCATCCAACTGCTGGGTACCCATATCCATATCACCAACACTGCCCTGATCTATAAACACCCACAGCCCGCCGATGAATCTGGCGACTGCACTTGGCACCGCGACGTCGGCGTGCACCTCGACATCGGTCACATAAACCTCCCTCGCGTCGGTCTCAAGCTCGGCTACTGCCTCACCGACATGCCCGGCTCCAACACCGGCGCCACCCTCTTCGCACCCGGTAGCAACCACCAACAGCAACCGCTGCTCATCCCATCCGGTCAAATCCATCCGACCACCTATATCGAACCTGTGCTCAACGCCGGCGACGCCTTTCTCTTCGAAAGCCGCATCTACCATGGAGCGGCGATCAACAACCAGGACCACATCGCCAAAATCGCAATGTTCGGTTACCACTACAGTTGGATCCGCCCTGAAAATTATCTAAAATACTACGATGGCGAAGTGCAACCGAATGCGGCAATGCTCAAAGACTTAGACGATGTCGGCCGCCAACTCCTTGGTGCGACCATCGATTGCCAGGGCCGCACAGCGCACAACGGCATCGACTGGCCGATCGACAAATGGGCGGAAGAACACGGACTGTCGCTGGCAAGAGCGCCACAGCGAATCGATGCGGCGTGAACTCCCTCAGATGAATAGCTAATCCCCACTAGCAAACGCTTCAAGCGAAGGCACCGCCAAGCCCCAATAATGGTTCGCTTCCTCCCACGTGGAGCTGCCTTTTGTACTGTCGACCAACGGCTCGCTTGCCCAGGGCATGCAAAGCCTACCCCCTCGACGGCTCCCCCCGCTCTTCTCGCGCCTTCTGCGACAGCTCCGGCAAGTGATCCTCATTGGCCAGCGCTTGTTCTAGATGCCGCATCCTTTCCGGCCCCGCACTATCG
>Ga0315316_10004191_pt1 | contig 10521 bp, 8 predicted proteins | sample M160m3416metaG_FD_203702 | JGI IMG/M metagenome (GOLD analysis project Ga0315316, IMG submission 203702) | Ammonia-oxidizing marine archaeal communities from Monterey Bay, California, United States - M1 60m 3416 | ecosystem: Environmental > Aquatic > Marine > Intertidal zone | place: USA... | reverse complement strand
CGCCGGATGAGCGACTCCGAGAGCTGGCGACCAGCGAGAAGTTGCACGACTCGATCAATGCGCAAATCGAGCGGATGATCGGTGACTCGCAGTTCGAACAGTTCACCAGCGAGTTCGTGTCGCAGTGGCTGCAACTCGACAAATTTGAAGTCGTCGAACTCGATCGCAAGCGATATCCAAAGCTGACTCGCGACACAAAGAAACAATTGCGTGACGAACCAGTCCAGCTGGTTCAATATCTCATACGGAAGAATCACCCGTTGCGGAACCTCGTTCAGGCAGATTTCATTGTTGCCAACGAAGTCGTTGCCAGTTACTACGACCTCGGCGACAAGACGGAGCGGGGATTCGACTTTGTCGCGATTCCGCACGATCGAAAAAATCTCGGCGGCGTTTTAACCAATGCCGGTATCCTCGCCGGTTTGTCGGACGGCCGAGAATCCAATCCCGTGAAGCGAGGGGCCTGGCTGGCTCGAAAGATCATCGCCGAACCACCCGACGATCCGCCGCCGAATGTGCCAGCTTTGCCTGCGGAAAATTCGAATCTGACACTTCGGCAGAAACTGGAACAGCATCGCAATCAGCCGGGGTGTGCGAAGTGCCACGAAGGGATTGATCCGTGGGGAATTCCGTTCGAACAGTTCGACGCGGGGGGGCTGATGAAACGCGATGAAAAAATCGACGCCAGTTCGACACTGCCGGATGAAACTGAGATTGCAGATTTGAACAACTTAAAGACATATCTTGCGGAAGATCGGATTGATCAGGTCGCGTTCAGTTTTCTGAAACATCTGTCGGCATACGCGATTGGGCGGAGCCTGACGTACAACGAGATTGAGTTTTTGAAGGAATACGGGGTACAATTGCGGTCCGATGGTTACCGAATGCAGGATATCATTCGTTTTGTAGTTCACAGCGAAATGTTTCTTGAAAAGTAGTTTGCAGCCTGCTGCCCATGACTGAGTCATACTTTCCACACGAGTACCATCTCACCCACCCCGGAATTCCTCATGGCCAAATCCACTCAACTTAATCGCCGTGCCGTACTTAAAGGTCTTGCCGGAACGACGCTGGCTCTGCCAGTCCTGGACGCGATGGGAGCGGAAGTCGTCGAACAGACGCCTCGCCGGTTCTGTGCGATCTACACGGCCAACGGCATGTCGTTGCCGAATCAGAAGAATGCAATTCCGGAGTGGCACTGGTTTCCGACTGCGGAAGAAGATGGCAAGTTTGTCTTTGGTAAATCAACCGAACCGTTGGCTGATTTTCGTAATCACCTGAGTTTTATGGGCGGCCTCTACCACTCAAGCGGCCCGAAGGCTGATCCGCACGTTTGCTCGGATATGTGGCTGACCGGTGCTCCACTGCACGATTCGAAGCCGGGAAAATACAACTCGGTCGGGCTTGATCAAATCATTGCGTTGCACACAAAACAGCATTGCCGACAACCTTCGCTGGTGCTGTCAATCGACGCCGGCACGGGTTTCCTGTCGAGAACAGGTACGATCTCCTACAGCCTGGAAGGCAAACCGATTCCAGCTGAGAACAATCCGCGGCGGGTCTTCAATCGTCTTTTCCGCGGCGACCGGGCATCACTGGAATCGAAACGCGACAGTCTGAAGAAGCGGCTCAAACTTGTGGACGCCGTCCTGGAAAACGCTAAGACGTTCAATCGAAAACTGGGCAAGTCCGACAAGCAGAAAATGGACCAGTACCTGACGTCGCTTAACGAGGTGGAGTCTCGACTGATCGCCTCTGAAAAATGGATCGACATTCCAATCAAGGAACAGGATTACTCGCATCTCAATCTGGACGCGACTCCAGAAGGAGAACCGGCGGAATACTATCGCAACATGTTCGACCTGATCGCGCTGGCGTTCGATGCTGATATCACTCGGTCAGTCGCCTTCATGTTGAACCGCGAAGACGGCATGGGCATCAGCGATACCTTCCCGCTGAAGCTCGGCCTCAGCCGGACTCACCACAGCCTGTCGCACGCTGGCGACAAAAACGGCCAGTTGAATTTTGCGAAGTACGACCGTTTCCTCAGCGAGCAACTGGCTTACTTCTTCGAGCGATTGCAGTCTTACAAAGATCGCGATGGAAGTCTCCTGGATAACAGCATCGTCCTGTTCGGCAGCGGTGCCAGTACAACTCATAATCCAAGAAATCTCCCAACACTACTCGCCGGTGGTTCAAACATGGGCCTGAAACATGGTTCGTACTGGCGCGACGGCGAGACGCTGATGTCGAATGTTTACCTCAGTATTCTGCGGTCAATGAAGATCGAACGAGACTCGTTCGCAGACAGCACCGGTATCGTTCAAAGTTCGATTTTTTCTGCCGTGTAAGTTCCTGATGAGGAGTTATTGATGTCATACCCCCTTCAGCGTCGTACGTTTGTCGGGCAGGCGCTCACTGCAGCGGCGGGACTTGTTGCTGCCGGAGATGTTGCGCCTGTGGTGGCGGCCAGCAATCGGTCAGGCGAGTTTACCGACCGCATTCGCAAAGCCGTTAAGTATCACATGGTGACCGAAAAACTGTCAGCCGTTGATAAGCTGAAGATGCTGAAGGATCTGGGATTTGACGGCGTCGAGCCGCGAACGCAGTTGAAGCCAACGGATGTCGCGCAGGTGAAGGAACTGGCGAAAGCCAGTGAAACTACCGGATTGCCAATACACGGCGTCGTGAATTCCAGCAATCCGGATATCGCCGGTGCTATCGACCAGGCCAGATTTTATGGCGCAACCAGCGTGTTGCATGTAGTCAGATACGATCGAAAAATCCGCTATATGCAGAACTACAAAGAGACTCAGGACATTATCCGAAGGGCGATGGATCATGCGGCGAAGAATGAAATTCAGATTCTTATTGAAAACGTCTGGGCATCTTACCTGATCGAACCACTGTCAATGTTGCGTTTTGTTGATGAACTGAACAGCCCATGGGTACAGGTTTATTTTGATGTCGGCAACGTGGTTCGCTGGGGCTGGCCGCAGCACTGGATAGAAGTGCTCGGCAAACGAGTCGCAAAACTGGATATCAAAGAGTACGACCTGAACGTCGCCATGAACGAAGGCATGCGGAAGGGGTTCGGCATGCCGCTGGGCGAAGGCAGCGTCGAATGGGATAAGGTCCGCAGGGAACTACTAAAGATCGACTATCGCGGCTGGGCTACTGCGGAAGTACCCGGCGGCGATCGAAAACGACTGGCGGACATAGCCGCTCAAATGGACCGTGTTCTGGACCTTTAGAGCAATTTAACTGTTGTCGTAGTCGATGCTGGCTCGTGGAAATTACGAAACGACTATCGAACAGCGGTTTCAAATCTTCCGGAAGGTGACCGGTGCCGAACAAAGGAAACTTCGGAAGCATCCGCTTTCCCGAAGGTTCCTTGCGCACTAACCCCGGGCACCCGGATCAAATTTCAGTATGGAAACGTTCTTTAAGCTGTGTCCGGTTCGTCAGCCGCGGCCTGAGCCCGAATATGGTCAAAAATCGACGGCGTTCCATGGGAGTTACCCGCCCCGACAGATTCACCAGCAGCCTGGGCTCGAATCTGATCGAATGGATTGCTGCCGTCGAACGATAAAACTGAACCGTCAGCAGAATCACCAGATGCCGCCTGCGCCATGGTTGTCGACGCTTCGCCGGCATCATCCGCAGACACTGTTACAGACGTGTCGGACGCTCCACGCGTTGCCGGCGACGACTTCTGAACATTTTCCACCTGAGCAGGCGAGTCGGATACTGCCGCGCCCGTCGCTGCTGTAGATTTCCCGGCAGCGGCCTGCTGACGAATCTGATCCAGCGGACTTGCCGCGGTCGACTTCTGTGCCAAACCGGACGCCTGAGAGACTTTCGAATCCGGTGCAACGACACTCGGACGCACCGGACCACCAGGGGCTGCGGCAGCCGCGGCCTGTTTGCGAATCTGATCCAACGGACTCATTCCGGGAGCAGAGCCCGGAGGCGACACGGAAGCGTCTGCAGCGACGGAAACGGCGGTCGTTTCGTCGGTTGTGGCACTGACAGCCGCAGCAGTATTCGTACCGGATTTCGTACTATTGACCGACTCATCACGCGATAGTTCCATAGGTCCCGAATCAACTATCGTGACAAATAGCGGATCAACATCGTACCAGCTGATATCCGCGGGTGTGTCAAATTCAATTAACAACCGACAGTTCATATTAACCGTCCGAACCCGTCCGACCAAACCATCAAAACGCTTCAGTTCGGGAACGCCCGGGCGGATAATAACGTGCTTGTCGGTCCATTCACGCTTCAGCTCTTCAGCACGCTGAATTGACATTAACTCGGTACTCCAGTGCACGTTAATACGGTGTAATTCAGAGGCTCATGCGTGAACGAATCAGTGCCTATGCCCCGAAGAACTCAAGTAGTTCGTCTGTTTGAACAACAGACTGGTTAACCAGGCGGCTGGCTGCATGTCGACACTCAAGGATCGGCACTTCGGGTAGCCAATGCTGAAGTTGCTTTTGGTTCGTACTGACAGACGGATCAGAATCAACATCCACAACGTCGCAACAGTTCAGCACAATGGCTGCTGTCGTCAGCTCTCGACGGCGGGCAACTTCCACCGTCAGCAGAGTATGATTGATAACCCCCAGCCGATTTGGGGCCACAATGATCAACGGTGCCCGCAATTCAGCAGCCAGATCGGCCACCGTGGTGCGGGCAGAAAGGGGGCATAACAACCCGCCAGCGCCTTCAACAACAACATAATCCGCGATGCCTTCCCAGCCCTGAAGTCCTGTGCGCAGCAGTTCGTCGCCGACTTCGCGCCCTTCCAGCCCGGCCGCCACATTGGGCGCGACAGCATGTATAAATCGTTGTGGGCAAATTGCGTCCAGTTCTCCCGGCCAGTTGATAGCGTCTGCCAGAACCGTCACGTCTGACCACACTCTCGAGCCGTCGTCCATGACTTCTGCACCGCTGCAGACAGGCTTGTATGCTCCGATCCTGACACCATCCTGCCGTAACTGGCGCAGAATGAGACTAGCCACCCATGACTTGCCCACGCTTGTGTCCGTACCTGTTACAAATAGTGTCTGCACAACGATCAGCCTGGCAGCCCTGTACTGGCGTCACGTCCCTGTCGCTGCATGACCTCACGCCAGTCGTCAACTGACAACTCTTTCGCTTCGTCCACCAGCAGTCGCGGAATGTCATCGACAATCGGGTAACTCCAGCGCGTCTCAGGGTTCACACACACCAGCGTATCGCCATCGTGAACAAGTTCCCCCTTGCATCTGGGACACACCAGAATGCCCTTTACTTTTTCGTATTCGAATGCCATATCAGATTCAGGATCAGACAAATTTGGAAACCGCAGGAATCTTATCAGCAGGATTCCCGCCTTCAGAATGAAAAACCACGCACAGATGCGTCAGCAGTATAAACTCATTACTGTCCTGTTCGCTATTGAATCACCGGCATCGGCGATCAATCGAATATTCATGACAGCGTCGCTCTGAGCACACAAACGGTCACTGTGCACCTGCCAGCCAGTGCACGGCATTCGGCAACCATCCGCTGTGCCAGGAATGTTCTCTCTCGGTCGAATCGTCTTGATGATGCGGAATCTGCAGTATCTGCAGCAGTTCGGCCACTCGTTCATGATCATCCTGAAAGTTTCCCTTTCCGAACAGGGCAAGGCGAGGCCTGGTTTGCTTAAGTTCAGATGCACGCAGTTTCAGCTGACGACTGACCTGGTAATTGAAGAAATTCTCAGGAGTACCGAATATCGGGCCGGAACCGTACTTCCCCGGCGCGTCCATCATCATTGGAGCATCGAAAGCCGCAGCCCTGCCAAAGAACTGCGGATTGCGCAGTAACAGGCTCCACGCGCCCCAGCCGGACTTACTGAAGCCCACCAGCAACCGACCGGACACGTCAGTCCGCGCCGGATACTCTGCTTCGATCAACGGCACAACCTCCCGCAGCAGATAGGTTTCCTGCCTGAGCTGCCTGTCCGTGGGGTGATCTGCATACCACGGGAGGTCAGCAAAGGTCGGAAAGACGCAGATCAGCTGATGCTTGTTGTGCAGGTCGTGTTTGATAGTTTCTGTGATGCTGTCCCCCCATCGCGTTGTCAACCGGCTTTCAACGGGCAGCACATACAGCACTCGATACCTGCGGTCGGGCCGGATGTCATGCGGCGTCAACACCCTGATAGCCGTAGCTTCGACCTGCCATTCTGAAGACACGTCGTGGGTTTTGGCTGGAGAATGTGACAGATCATCCTGACAGAATGCGGGCGCCGCGCTGACGACAACAAACACAACAGCAAGCAGACACCAGCGCGATTCGGTCACCGCATTCCACTGGTCTTGCAGTTTTCTCATTGAGCCAGCAGCCAGGCAAACAAACCTCGTGCCAGATGCATTCGATTCTCTGCCTGCTGAAACACGATACTACTGCTGCCGTCCATCACGTCGTCTGTGACTTCAAGGCCGCGTTTTGCCGGTAAATCGTGCATAAACTTTGCTCCTTCAGGAGCATGACTCATCAGCTCGGTATTAACCTGAAACCGGACAAAGGCGCGTTTTCTGCGATCGGCTTCTTCTTCCTGCCCCATACTGGCCCACACGTCCGTATAGATAACGTCAGCCGTGGCAACGGCTGACGTTGGATCGTGCACCTGATCCACTTTCGATTCCGGAAATCGGTGTGACAGATCAGAACAGAATTCGTCTGACATTGCGAATCCCTGTGGTACCGCCAGTGTAAACTTCATTCCGATCATGGCGGATGCGATTGCCAGTGACATCGCAACATTATTGCCGTCTCCGACAAAGACCAAGTGCAGGCCCTGCAGTCGCCCGAACGTTTCACGAATTGTCAGAAGGTCGGTCAGTGCCTGGCATGGATGACGTTCATCGGAAAGAGCGTTAATGACCGGACAGCTGCTGATCTTCGCGAAATCTTCGATCAACTGCTGAGAGAATGTGCGCATGGTGATAATGGCACTATACGAGCTAAGTACGGTTGCAACATCCCGCAGTGACTCTCGACCGTTCAGCCCGGCTTCCTCGGTCGTGAGAAAAATGCCGGCTCCGCCAAGGTTGATCATGGCGGCTTCAAAACTGTTGCGAGTCCTGAGTGACGGCTTTTCAAACATTTGTGCAAGGACTCGTCCCTGCAACAACTGCGGACAAACACCGTTTCTGTACTTCGTCTTCAGGTCAGCTGCACGGTCGAGAATAGCCAGCACGTCCTGAGGCGTCAGATCGTAAAGAGACGTCAGATGCCTTGTCATATTCTTCAGTTCGTTTCCGGATCGAAGACGATTCGCACTGTATGTGCGTCGTAAAAAGAAAAACGACTGAGGCAGCTCCCGCGAGCCATCTCAGTCGAGTCATGTTTGAAACATATTGTTTCACGGGACTGCCGCCCGGTTAAGTCCTGATTGTGATTTTCAGTCAATTTTGCGGCAGGAATCGACGACACAGGACAGTTTTGGAGACAGAGCAGCCGTTTTCATGCCACAAGCTCGGATCCGCATCACCTTCGGAGTCATCAGATATGGCACGCAATATCCGATTGCGTTCATTCCAGGACCGTCGGATCGCTCGGTTCCTGCTGCAGCCGCTGGTAGATCGGGAGGTGGCGGTAGTAAACCTCCAGCGTGAGGATCGACAACGTCGTCTGGTACAACTGCCCTCCCGTGTCCGAATGAGGACCGACGGGGCGCCAACTGCCGGCGGCCGGACCATCAGTGATCTGACTGCGGACAAGATGTTCTCGAAGTTCCTGGTTCCATGTTTTCCACAGAGCACCACCCCAGTGATGCAACACCTGGGTGGCATAATAGTTATAGTACATGTCGTTCCGATTGGGGCCGCGACCCGCCAGATACTGCACGCCTTTCTTGAGCGCCGGGTTGTCATTGCGCCAGCCAAGATACATCCGACACAGAAGACCGACCGCAGTCATTGACGGCTTGGCTGCATTGCCGGGCACGTACGCATACAGCGAACCTTCGTCGTCTGCCTGAGCGCTGCGAAGGAACTCACGGGCCAGCCGCAGTGACTTGCTGGAAACGCGAATCCTTCCCGACTTGGCACTCTGCAGCGCCATAACCTCCCAACCCACCACTGATGTGTCACTGGTGTCATCTCGTGGTTTGTAACGCCAGCCACCTGTGATTGGATTCTGAGCCCGCTCGATGAACCTGACGGCCATCTCAGTCAGCTTTGTCAGATTCTTGTCGTTGTGCTCCAGAGCATGTGCTTCACTCAGACAGATCGTTGCCAGACCCTGCACATACATTCCGGCATTTCCTTCGGACTCGCCACGGAGGTCCGCAGTACCCTGTGTCACCGTCGCATTTGCAGCGATAAACTCCAGGCCATTGACAACAGTCTCCCGATACGGCCCGTCCTGGGCATGAGTGTGCCCCGCGCCCAGAAAGCAAAGCAGTGCCAGTGATGTTGCACCGACTTCCGTCTTTCGAAAGCGTCCGACTACGGCTCCCGGTCCCTGGGCAGCGAAACTCCATGAACCGTCCTTCCGCTGAATCTTCTGCAACCACTTCAGACCCGACACAACGGCTTTTTCACTGTCGACAGTGCCGCCGTATTTTTTTACTGCAGCTCGTTTACCAGCTTCAGAACGGCCGCCGAATTCGCCCTGCTTGTACAGCACCTTCATCTCAGCATCGGTGGGTTCCAGTTCAAGCGTGAAGTCGCGGTCCTGTGTGTCGATCGATAAATCGTTTCTTAGTTCATTATCAAGTTCTGAAATCAACTCCTTCATATTGCTGTTCGTGTCCAGATCCTGCAGCGAATCCGGCTGCAGGATGGCTTCGATCTCAATCACTTCCAGCGGAGCCTCGGCATCTGCATCAACGCGCGTCACGATCAGACCGTAGAGCTGCTCAGCCGCGTCCGGTGGCATGACCCATAATGCCATCACGAACGCCAGGGCCAAATGAAATATGAAACTGACCGCCAACGTAAGAAACTGGTGCCGGTGTTCCATCAACCAGACAGGCAGCGTGTGAGTAATCATGCCACCACTCTGACTGGCTTTTCCAGCAAGCCAGAGCGTCCAGCCAGGCGGTTGCCCGCGTCGTCGTTTCCGCTGGGTCTTTTGCCGCACCTGCTGCAGCACGGAAGGCGCTGACGCCGGTGAAGAATCGGATCCCGACGCAGTCTGGCCTCCAACGCCCGCAGCGCCGCTTTCGAAGGCTTCAGTTACAGAGCCGGATTCGTCCATCGATCCTGCTGTAAAAAGACGGTCATCAGAAAACAGCCAGATTGCCGTTGTTGCCAAGTAAACGCCGAAAGACGCCTGGCTTCGACCAGTTTTTCCCCGCAATGCTGGATTTTAGGACGATTCCCAAAGGATAGGATCGAATGTACACATGACTGAAGCCGATTTCAGGGCATTCATGGCCGCAGAATCTCCAGAGTCACAACAGCTGCCACGGCCATTCAGACTCAACCACAGCAGGAAGAACTCGGCTTCTCCGCACATTGACTGACCTGATGTGGCTGATCAAGTTGCTTCAGCAACTGAGCGGATTCGTAATCACCAGCCGTAATTTCAAAACCTAAATCACGAATCATGTTGAAATCTTCAGCGGCCTGCTGCCCTGGAGTGGTCAGATAGTCGCTCACAAACATGGAATTCGCCGGGTACAGTCCCATGGTCTGCATGCTGCGCAGATTGACCTCGCGCCCGCCTGCAATTCGCAGCTCCGTCTGAGGATTGGTCAGACGAAACATCGCCAGCACCTTCAGACAATAACGCGGGTCCAGATCGACAGGTCGGCCCAGTTGGGCACCTTCAATCGGAATCAGAAAGTTAACAGGAATCGAAGCAACATCCAGTTCCGCCAGCTTCAACGCCACATCGACAACGTCTTCTCTTGTTTCCCCCATGCCGACAATCATTCCGGCACACAGTTCGAGCCCGACGTCACGACAGGTGTCCAGGGTCTCAAGCCGATCTTTGAAAGTGTGAGTGGACACAATCTGATCGTGAAATCGTTCACTGGTGTTGAGATTATGGTTGACCCGATCGACCCCCGCTTTCTTCAGCTTCACGGCCTGTTCCGGCTGCAGCAGACCAAGACAGCAGCAGATGTGCAGCCCGAATTCGCTTTTTACCTGTCGCACAACATTGCAGACATGTTCGACTTCGCGGTCTGACGGACCGCGTCCACTGGCCACGATGCAGTATGTGCGGGCTTTACTTTCGTATGCCTTCCGAGCGCCGTCCATCAGGCGTTCAGTGTTCAGCATGGCGTACTTCTCGATAGACGCTTCAGAATCCTTCGCCTGCGAACAATAGCCGCAGTCTTCCGGACACAAACCGCTTTTGGCATTCTTCAGATAATACAACTGCACACTGGTCCCAAAGTGTTTTTTTCGCACACGGAATGCCGCGTCCAGAATCGACAGCAGCTGGTCGTCGCCCGCCTCCAGCAGGCTCAACGCAGCTTCACGGGACAACGGCGCACCGCCGAGAACAGAATCGGCCATATCA
>Ga0315316_10004187_pt1 | contig 10525 bp, 14 predicted proteins | sample M160m3416metaG_FD_203702 | JGI IMG/M metagenome (GOLD analysis project Ga0315316, IMG submission 203702) | Ammonia-oxidizing marine archaeal communities from Monterey Bay, California, United States - M1 60m 3416 | ecosystem: Environmental > Aquatic > Marine > Intertidal zone | place: USA... | reverse complement strand
CAATTAAAAAAAATGTGTCACAAAAGGATATTGTATCACCTGGTCATGTCTTTCCACTTGTTTCAAACAGCGGTGGAGTTCTAGTAAGAGCTGGCCATACAGAGGCTTCAGTTGATGTATCTAAACTTTCTAAGAGTGGATCTGCAGGAGTAATTTGTGAAATTATGAATGATGATGGAACAATGGCTAGAGGTAAAAAATTATTTAATTTTACGAAAAGACATAAATTAAAACTTGGTAAAATCGATGATCTTATAGCTTATCGTTTAAACAGCGAAAAATTAGTAAAGTTTAAAAAATCATCAATTATTAAAATTAAAAAACAAAATTATAACATTAAAATTTTTGAAAATTTGTTAGATGGATCAGAAAACTTTGCTTTAATTAAGGGTGATATTAAAAAAAATAAAAATCCAAGAGTAAGAGTTGTTTCATCAAATATAGTAAAAAATTATCTTATGGGAGAAAAACTACCTAACTCATTCAATCAAACAATTGATCATTTTAAAAACCATAAAGACTGTGTTTTGATATTTGTTAGAGATTCACATCTTAAGTCCGTTTCTGAAACTCTTAGAGGATATAAAAGTAAAAAATACTACAAAAGCGGTCAAGATAAACTGATTAAAAATTATGGTATAGGAGCTCAAATTATTAAAGAGTTAAATATTAAAAATATGATATTGGTTACAAGTTCAAGAAAAAAAGTTATTGGTCTTGAAGGTTATGGTATTAGAATTTCAAAACAAGAAATAATTAAATGAAAGTAGGCATAATAGTATCAAATTTTTATCCAAAAATTAGCAAAATGCTAATAGACGGAACAATTTCAAAACTTAAGAAAAACAAAATATCTAATTTTAAAATAATTTCAGTTCCTGGTACATTTGAAATTCCTGTAGTTGTATCAAATTTAATTAATAAATATGATGCTTTTGTAGTGCTTGGATGTATCATTAAAGGACAAACCTCACATTTTAATTACCTTTGTTCATCTGTAATCAATGCTTTAACTGATTTGAGTGTTCGCTCAAAAAAACCTATAGGTAACGGAATTTTAACTTGTGATAATAAAAAACAAGCCGTTGAAAGAGCTGACCCAAAAAAAAAAGATAAGGGTGGTGATGCCGCATATGCAATAATATCTGTACTTAAAATATTTAAGCAATGAAAGATAGCGAAATACTTCACAATCCAAGAGTTATAGTAGTACAAAAATTATACGGCCATTACTTAAATAAAGATTCTGAGTTAGTTTTTCCAAAACATAAATACAAAAAATTTATAAAGGATGTTGTTAACGGGACTATCGAAAGAAAAGAATACATTCAAAATTTGATGGATAAAGAGTTAAAGGGAGATATTAATGAAAACAAAACCGAATTGATGATAAAATTAATGATTATGGCTGCATTATTTGAATTTATGTATATGCATAAAATTCCCGTTAAAGTCGTCATAAGCGAATATCTTAAAGTAGCTGATTTTTTTGTACAAGATTCACAAAAAGGCTTTTTAAATGCTATATTAGACAAAGCTTCAAAATTAGCGCGAACCGAAAATGTATAAAAAATTTTAGTTGCCTTTTATGCTTTTTTTTGTCAATTTGCGTTTTTTTAATAAAATTAAGTTTTATAAATGATTGGAATGTTAAACCTTATTATAATTTCTGGCCTTATAGCAATTTTGTATGGTTACATAGTTGGTAAAAAAATTTTAGCAGCTAGTCCTGGTAATAAAAAAATGCAAGAAATTGCTAGTGCTATCCAGGAAGGGGCAAGAGCTTATTTAAATCGCCAATATAAAACTATAGCCGTTGTTGGCATTGTAATACTTGTAGTAATAACTTTTGCTTTAGGAGTATGGGTAGGTTTGGGATATTTTATTGGAGCATTTCTGTCAGGAGCTGCCGGTTATGTTGGTATGCTTATATCTGTTCAAGCTAACGTAAGAACAGCAGAAGCTGCAAGAAAAGGTTTAGCTGCAGGTTTAAACATAGGATTTAAATCAGGGGCTGTTACTGGAATGTTGGTTGCTGGCCTAGCTCTATTATCAATATCAATTTATTATTTTGTTTTATTAACTCTAAATGTTGATAGCAGAGAAGTGATTAATGCATTGGTTGGCTTAGGATTTGGAGCTTCATTAATATCAATATTTGCAAGATTGGGTGGTGGTATTTTTACAAAAGGTGCTGATGTTGGTGCCGATTTAGTTGGTAAAATAGAAGCAGGAATTCCTGAAGACGACCCAAGGAATCCAGCTGTCATAGCGGATAATGTTGGTGACAATGTAGGTGATTGCGCAGGTATGGCAGCCGACCTCTTTGAAACTTATGCCGTGACAATAGTAGCTACAATGGTTTTATCCTCAATTTATTTTGTTAATAATTTAAACATGATGATTTATCCTTTAGCAATAGGTGGAGCTTGTATACTAACTTCTATTGCCGGAACATTTTTTGTTCGTTTAGGAAAAAGTAAAAATATAATGGGTGCTTTGTATAAAGGATTTATTGCTACAGCAATTTTTTCAATAATAATTTTATATCCAGTTACCGACAAAATTATTGGTTTGGATAATTATTACAAAACAACTAATGCTGAATTTACTGGATTTGGACTTTATATATGTGGAATTATCGGCTTAGTTATTACTGGGCTAATAATTTGGGTAACTGAATATTATACGGGAACAAAATTTAGACCAGTTATAAGCGTAGCGAAATCATCGACAACAGGTCATGGTACAAATGTAATACAGGGATTAGCTGTTTCTCTAGAAGCTACTGCGTTACCAGCTTTAATAATTGTCAGTGGAATTTTATTTACTAATCACATCGCGGGTTTATTTGGTATAGCTATAGCTGTAACTACGATGTTAGCTTTGGCTGGAATGGTAGTTGCTTTAGATGCTTATGGTCCAGTCACAGATAATGCTGGTGGTATAGCCGAAATGTCAAATCTACCTAAAAATGTTAGAAAAACAACAGATGCTTTGGACGCTGTAGGTAATACTACTAAAGCAGTCACAAAAGGTTATGCAATAAGTTCTGCTGGTTTGGGAGCATTAGTTTTATTTGCTGCTTATACTGAAGATATAAAATTTTTTTCAAAAGTTAGTGGCTCTGCACTAGAAAATATATCTGTAAGTTTTGATCTTACAAATCCATTTGTGGTTGTGGGTTTGCTTATTGGCGGAATGCTTCCTTATCTATTCGGATCTATGTCTATGCAAGCAGTTGGTAGGGCAGGTGGAGCCGTTGTAATAGAAGTTAGAAGACAGTTTAAAAAAATACCTGGAATTATGAAACGAAAAAGAAAACCTGATTATGGGCGTTTAGTTGACTTGCTAACAAAAGCAGCGATTAAGGAAATGATAATTCCATCTTTGTTACCAGTTCTATCACCAATAGTTTTATACTTTGTAATACTTATGATTGGAGGAACTGAAGCGGCGTTATCATCGGTAGGAGCTATGTTGCTTGGTGTTATAATCACGGGTTTGTTCGTTGCCATTTCAATGACTGCAGGAGGGGGCGCCTGGGATAATGCAAAAAAATATATTGAAGATGGAAAATTTGGTGGAAAAGGATCAGATGCACACAAAGCTGCTATAACTGGAGATACAGTAGGAGACCCTTATAAAGATACTGCCGGACCCGCTGTCAATCCTATGATAAAAATAACTAATATAGTTGCTTTATTGCTTTTAGCTGTGATTGCACACTAATATTATTTTTTTCTCTGCTCCATTTTTTGCCTAACACTCGATAGGAAACCTTCTATAAAATTCTCTTTACGAATTTCATTTTCAGTAACATTTTTAGCAAAACTTATTTTTTTCATTTTATCTTTATTATAAAATTCTTTATTAGCAAGGATTCCATAATTATTAAATTCAAGAACTAATACATTATTTTTTTTTAGATAATTTCTACCGAGCTTAAATAAGCTTTTTCTAGAAGTTGTTCTTTCTATATATATCCATAAATTGTCATCTGTCATTCCCTTAGTTGAAGGTTGTCCCAAAACATTAATAGTGTCATTTTTATTTGATTTATTTACAAATATTAACTTTTCTCTCTTTTCTAAGTATGCAATTCCGTGTGTTTGTGTTACCTCCCTTTGATTGCAGGCAGTAATAAAAAATAAAATAATAACTGGTATATATAAATATTTTTTCATATGTTTAAAAAATCTAAAAAAATAAATTCACAAGAAGATATATTGTATAATAATATTCTTTCTTTATCACGAAATAAGTTATTTTTCACCAAATTTGATTTGAGTGATACTTTTCAAAATCGAGTTTATCTAATCTTTATACACATATCCTTTTTATTTACTAAGCTTAAACTTAAAAATCAGAAATCAATGTATAAAATTTTCTATCAAAAAATGTTTGATTTAATATTTAATAGAATAGAACTTAACATGAGAGAAATTGGATTTGGAGATACTTTGATAAATAAAAATATGAAATTTCTAGTTAAAACTTTTTACAACATCTTATTGGAGTGTGAAATTTTTAATAATAAAAGCTTAAATGCTAAAAAATTGTTTTTTTTTAAGTATTTAACGTGTAATGCCGCAAACAAAAAAGCTGACAACACCCTTTTAATTGAGTATTTTGACAAATATTATGTTTTTTGTCTTGATTTAAGTTTTGATAGTGTATTAAAGGGTAAATTGAATTTTAAGTATAAATAGGAAATTATATGGCTGTACCAAAAAGAAAAACATCTAAATCGAGAAGAAATAAAAGAAGATCACATCATAGAATTCGTTTAGCAAACATTATAGAAGATAAAAAATCCGGCGAATTTAGACTTTCTCACCATATTGATTTAAAAACTGGCCTATATAATGGTAAACAGATATTAGAACCTAAAAAATAATTTTATCTAAAAATATATTTTATTATGTTAAATAAAGTAAAAATTGCTGTTGATGCAATGGGCGGGATAGATTCTCCGAAAAAAATTATTGAAGGTATTGAAATTTCTTTAAAAACAAATCAAGAAAACTTTTTTTCCTTATATGGAAAGGAAGATTTATTAGAAAAAGAAATTTCTAAAAAAAAAAATATACATAAACATTGTGAGATTATTCATGCTGAAGATATTGTTTCTGATGATGAAAGCGCTTTATCTGGAGCAAAAAAAAGCAAAAAAACCAGCATGTGGAAAGCGGTAGAGTCTTTAAAAGAAAAAAAATCAGACATTTCCCTTTCCGCCGGCAACACAGGCGCCTTATTAGTTATATCTAGACTACTTTTAAAAACAATTGCTGGGATAAGCAAGCCTGCTCTTGCAGCCTTATGGCCCAATCAGCACAATATGAATGTTGTTTTAGACTTGGGTGCTAATATTGAATGTAATGAGAAAAATTTAATTGACTTTGCGTGCATGGGCTCAGCATTATTTAAATCGCTTTCTATAAATGATACGCCAAGAATTGCTTTATTAAATGTAGGTCTTGAAGAATATAAGGGAAATGATGTTTTAAAAAAAACATATTCTATTTTAAAAGATAATAAAATTAAAAATTTTGAATTTGTAGGTTACATAGAAGGCAATCAAATAATGGAGGGTAATGTTGATGTAATAGTAACTGATGGTTTTACAGGAAATGTTGCATTAAAAACTGCTGAGGGGACAGCAAATTTCATAACTAAAAATTTAAAAAATTCATTAAACAAGTTGTCGTTATTATTTTCTTACTATCCTTTAAAAAGGTTTAAGGATAAATTGGATCCAAGAAAGTATAATGGAGCAATTTTCTTAGGCTTACAAAGCCCAGTTGTAAAGAGTCACGGATCAATTGATTCAGTTGGATTTGCACATTCCATTAATGTTTGTAATAAAATAGTTAGAGCTAAATTAATTGAAAAGATAGAATCTAACTTAATTACTGTTGACGCTAAATAGAAGCAGTAATATTTTGAATTTATGGTAAAAAAGAATTTTACTAAAAAAGATTTATCTAACAAAATATACCAAAAATTAGGTTTTTCAAAAAATTATTCATCGTTAATTATAGATAATTTTTTTAAATCTTTGATTGATGAACTTTTAAAATTAGATAAAATTAAATTATCATCTTTTGGTACTTTTAGAATTATTAATAAAAAAAAAAGAATTGGTAGAAATCCAAAAACAAAAAAAGAAGCAATTATTTTACCAAGAAAAGTTGTAAAATTTACGGCCTCATTATTAGTTAAGAAAAATTTAAATAATTTATGACAACTATTAACAAGAAAGATACTGCATATAAAACAATAGGGGAAGTTGCTAGAGAATTGGATCTAGTTGATAAAAAAACTGGACACTTACAAACTCACACAATCAGATATTGGGAATCTCAATTTAAACAAATAAGGCCTATTATTAGAGCTGGCAAAAGAAGATATTATTCGCTTAATGATCTTAAGCTTATTAGGTATATAAAATATTTATTAAAAGAAAAAGGATTAACAATTAGTGGAGTTAAAAAAATGTTGAACGATAGCCAGAGTTATTCTATTGACGATCCCATAAATTTAAGTGTATATAAGCCTAGTTTAAAAACAACTAAAGTCATTAAGGATAGAATAAAAAATATTTCCAAAATTATAAAAGAATTAAAAAATTTAAAAAATGGCTAAAAAAACTTCTATAAAAGTCCGTCTTGTTCCTGAAAGTAAACCTGATAGTTCTTTTAATTATTATGTAAAAAAACCATCTTCTGGAGATAAAGCAAAAGTGAAATTAAAAGTAAAAAAATATAATCCTGCCACACGTAAACACGAAATATTTATTGAAAAAAAACTACCACCTCACAGTAAGTAATTATTTTTTTTTAAAATTTTTTCTTTGATAATTAACATAACTCCAAATCATTGACCTCCATATACTCTGAGTTAATTTTGGATCAATTTTATTTTTAATTGACTTGTTTTTTATATTTTTAAGAATGTCATTAATTCTTTTATGGTCAACAATTTGATTTTTATACTTCTTTAAGCTCAACATATAATTAACTATTTGTGTTCTTTTTTTGATCAAATTAAAAATTTCCTTATCTAAAAGATCGACTCTTTTTCTCGCTATTTTAAGTTTTTTTTGGTTCATTATCGTGACAAATAAACATTTGTTAATTTATTTAATAGATATGTATATTAATTTCATGGCTACTAAAAATAAAGATATTTATATTTTATATTGGTTATTGTTAATAACTTTCCTAGTAGCTTTGATGATTTTCGTAGGAGGGCTGACCAGATTAACCGATTCAGGGTTATCTATTACCAGATGGGATTTAATTTCTGGAATATTACCACCATTGTCTTTAAGCGGTTGGAAAAAAACTTTTTTACTTTATCAGCAAATACCTGAATACAAATTGCTAAATTTTTCAATGACTTTAGATCAATTTAAAACTATTTACTGGTGGGAGTATATCCACAGGTTAATGGGTCGTTTTATTGGTCTCATATACGTAATACCACTGTTGTTTTTTACTTTCAAAAAAATGCTTAACAAAAGAACACTTTTATCACTTTACATAATTTTTTTTTTAATATGTTTTCAAGGTTTTATTGGTTGGTATATGGTAAAAAGTGGTCTAACAGAGAGAACTGATGTAAGTCATTATCGTTTAGCCTTGCATTTATTTATAGCGTTCTTAATTTTAATATTAATTTTTTGGAATTATCTTAATTTGAGGTATAAAAATAATATAAAAAAAAATAATAAACTTCCATATTTTTTACCAAATATATTTTTATTTATTGTCCTTTTGCAAATTATTTTAGGAGCTTTTGTGTCAGGTTTAGACGCTGGTCAAATATATAATACATGGCCATTAATGAATAATACTTATTTCCCTGACGACTCCAGCATAAAGGATTTATTTTCTATTAAGGGTCTCGAAATACCTTCAATTGTTCAATTTATTCACAGAAATTTAGCTTACTTTATAATTTTATTATTTATTTTTATTTTTGCAATTATATATAGAAATGAAGATTTTGTTTATCTAAGAAAAATAGCTTTATTAATTTTTATATTTCTTTTTTTACAAACTGTTTTGGGAATTTTAACTGTACTTTCAGGCGCACATATTGCTCTTGCTTCTATGCACCAAATAGGATCAATATTTTTGATTATAACATCCCTAGCTTTGGTATTTAAAAATTCTAAAACTAGCTAACAGCTTTTAATTTTGTTCTTCCTGCAGCATCTAAAGCCTGTTTTAAATCAGCAATTATATCATCAGAATGTTCTATGCCTATAGATAATCTAACGTAACCAGGTGTAACTCCTGCATTCAATAATTCTTCTTCGGTTAGTTGGCTATGAGTTGTAGTGGCCGGGTGTATAGCTAAACTTCTTGCATCTCCAATGTTTGCCACATGGTAAAACATTTTTAAAGCTTCAATGAATTTTTTGCCTGCAGTAACACCACCTTTAACTTCAATACCCACTAAGCCTCCATTTCCACCTTTAAAATATTTTTGTGCTCTAGCACCAATCTCACCTTTATGTAGGGTAGGGTAGATTACTCTTTCCACATTTTTATTATTTTGCAAAAATTCAACTACTTTTTCAGCATTTGAACAGTGTTGTTTCATTCTTAAAGCAACTGTCTCTAAACCTTGAATAATTCCGAAAGCGTTATCTGGTGCTAAAGCTGAACCTAAGTCTCTTAATAGTATTACCCTTGCTCGAACTGCGTAGGCTACATTTGCTCCAGTTAATTCAGGAACAACTTTACCCCAGACAGCACCACCATAACTAGGATCAGGTTCGTTAAACAAAGGTTGTCTTTTTGGGTTTGTTGTCCAATCAAAATTTCCTCCATCAACTAAACATCCACCAATAACAGTACCATGGCCACCAATAAATTTAGTTAATGAATGAATAACTACAGCAGCCCCATGTTCTATTGGTCTACATATTACTGGTGATGCAGTATTATCCATGATTAATGGAATATTATATTTTCTTCCGATATCAGACACTTCTTTAATTGGAAAAACACGTAAATATGGATTAGGTAAAGTCTCTGCATAAATACATCTTGTTTTATCATCAATTAGTTTTTCAAAGTTTTTTGGATCTGTCGGATCGGCGTATCTAACTTCAATTCCAAATTTTTTTAACGTGTGAGTAAATAAATTTACTGTTCCGCCATAAAGATCTGTTGAACTAATAAAATTATCGCCAGCCTGACAGACATTTGTTATAGCAAAAGTGGATGCTGCTTGACCTGAGCCTACAGTAACACAAGCTAAACCACCTTCTAATGCAGCAATTCTCTTTTCCAACACATCATTTGTTGGATTCATAATTCGTGTATAAATATTTCCGAATTCTTTCAGTGCAAACAAATTTGCAGCTGTATCTGTATCTTTAAATTGATACGAGGTTGTTCTGTAAATTGGAACTGCTACAGCCGTTGTAGCAGGATCACTTCTATATTCACCTCCATGTAAAGCTATCGTTTCTGGGTTTTTTATTTCTTTTGACATTTAAATTTCTCCATATTAATTAATAACTTATTAAACCAATAAAATTGGTTAATTTAAAGGACTTTTCAACCTAAAAAAATTTGACTTTATATATAAATACAAGTACTTATGCGCGAATTACAATGACACCATTTATAAAAAAGAATGAAATCAAAAATAATTGGCTTCTAATAGACGCTGAAAACGTGGTTGTAGGCAGATTAGCGGCTTATATTTCAAAAGCTTTAAGAGGAAAAAACAAAACACAATACACACCAAGCATGGATAATGGGGACTTTGTGATCGTTACAAATATAGAAAAAATAAAATTTACAGGTAAAAAATTTGCTAATAAAAAATATTATAGACATACAGGATATCCTGGTGGAATTAAATCTACTTCCCCATTGCTTTTAATGAAAAAAAAACCAGAAGAAGTGTTAAAATTGGCTGTTAAAAGAATGTTACCTGGAGGACCTCTAGCAAAAAAACAGCTTACAAAATTAAAAATTTACAAAGGAGTTTCACACCCACACGAATCACAAAATCCTAAGATTATAGATTTCATAAAAATTAATTCAAAAAATCAAATTTCAGTAAGTTAACATGGAAAATCAATTAAATTCTGAACCTATTGTCAAAAAAATAAAGTTAGATTTTAAAGATTCTAAATATGCTACAGGTAGAAGAAAAAGATCTATAGCCAGGGTCTGGGTTAAAAAAGGATCAGGCATTATGCATGTTAATGGGAAAAAAATGGCTGATTACTTTAAAAAAGTTAATTTACAAAATGCAATATTTAGACCTTTAGCGTTAGTTAAGAGAGAAAACGAATTTGATGTAAGATGCTCAGTCAAAGGTGGAGGTTTAAGCGGCCAAGCAGGAGCAATAATTTTAGGTATAACAAGAGCTATTATACTATTTGAACCCGATCTTAAATCTACATTAAAAAAAGAAAAACTTACCACGAGAGACTCTAGAATTGTTGAACGTAAAAAATACGGTCGCAGAAAAGCAAGAAGAAGCTTTC
>Ga0315316_10004184_pt1 | contig 10526 bp, 9 predicted proteins | sample M160m3416metaG_FD_203702 | JGI IMG/M metagenome (GOLD analysis project Ga0315316, IMG submission 203702) | Ammonia-oxidizing marine archaeal communities from Monterey Bay, California, United States - M1 60m 3416 | ecosystem: Environmental > Aquatic > Marine > Intertidal zone | place: USA... | reverse complement strand
GCCCATATCATCTCCGAAGTGATACCGAACTTCAGCGCATCGGCCACGCCCAACCTTCAACGGCTTGGTGTGGAAGGCAGTCCCATGGCGAATGGTACGACGTTGACACTCACCGTCGGTTTACTGCTTGTTCCCATTCTATTGTTAGGTAGAGATTGGATGCCAAAATGGATTCACAAAATCCCCCTTGCCATCATTTCGTTGGCTGTAATTTTCCGAATTTACGCTTTTTGGACCGTCGATATTACCGATACACAAGTTGCAGGGTATCTCCCAGTCCATGTGACAGGGATAGAGGCTGTGTTGCATATTTTCGACGGTCCGGCTGGCCTCATGCTTGGATTGTTACTAGGGTTTTCAATGGGTATTGCCCTGATTAATCCCAGCACTAGTGAATGTCGATGGGCAACTCTTTGTTGGATTCTTCTTCTTGGATGGGGTGTTGATTCTGATGGCTTTGCGACCATCTCTGCAACGCATCTTACAGATCAAGCATCCATTTTGAGTTGGCACAGCGTCGTTTATCCATTACTTGGATTGGGCTTGTCGATCATAGTCATTCCAACTCTTGTCCATATCGAGAATGCTACAACGCCTCGGCTTGTTGCTGCATTTTGCATCGGTCTTGTATTCCTTGATATTTCTTCAAGCCCCGTTGCTTGGATGTTGTTGAGTCTTCTCGCACACCGATATTCATCCTTGAGAATTCATTCGATAAGGGGTGCAGCAACGCAACATCGTTGGATTGGATTAACGTTAACTTTCTTCCTTTCATCAGTATTCATTGTGATTGGGCTTTCTTGGTTAGCGATGCCGAGTGATCATTGGTCAGCAATTTGGCCATCTCACTTCACAGTAGGTTGGATTTTGTTGTGTGGAATTGCAGGTGCCTTGACTCCAACGATGGGTTACGACGCCAACCCCCGTCCAGAAGCATGGGGATTCCACACGGGTGTCATTCTTGCACCAGCCCTCTTACCCAACCTTGCATTGATTGAACATGCCCACCTTCCAGTATTTCTTCTTGGAATCACAATGCCTATTCTTGCAACACTCCCTGAATATCGGCCACAAATAACTTGGAAAAGAAGAGGTTTGGAAGCAATAATACTACTATCCACATTGGTCTTTTCTCTCTATTTGACGAACTATATTGCCCTATCATTAATCGTCATTATTGTAACTCTACCATTGTTGCTCAAATTCAACCATTCGGTTGATGAAGAGGAGTAAAGAAATCTACATTTTGAGCATTAGTTCATCCCGAACGGTTATACCTATATCGTCTCCGATGAGGGATTTGTAACCAATGGTTACAGGATGGGATTCAAAATGACAACACAGCGAAAGCCGGCTCGGAGATATGCATCCGAGAGCGAGACAAAGAGAACGAATGCAGTAGAGACTGCAGTGAAATTGACACAATTGACTGACCGCGCCCGTCGTACTGGTGCTGCGCAAGGACCTTTGGTTCCAGTTGAAGCACTCATGACCATAGAATCAGATGCTTGGGTTTGGCAAACTGTGGATCGTAAAGTCCTCGAACAGCTCAGCCATCGTTTGGTACTTCAGACAGAAGATGGACGTCGCCGTGAACTATTCATGACAAACGGAATTGATTCAGCCATGGACGCTGCAAGTCGCATTGTTGAATTCAATAATGGCGTTGTTTTGATTGAGACTCTGGACCCCTGAAAGGGCAATATTCCAATAATTTTGGATTCGGCGTCTTGAAATACGAAAGGAGGGTCGGCGAATCGCATGGCTGTAAAGAAGTCGAAGAAGAAGGGTGGTCCAAACATCCAGCAGGCCGCAGGTCTCATTCGCTATTTCGATGAGGAGAGCGAAGACGCAATCCAGATTTCTAAAGGAACACTTTACTTCGCTTGTATTTCTGTCAGTATAGTGATTTACTTGCTTAATCATGGTGTCCTACAGTGGGCTTGGGCACAATTGACAGGCTTCTGATTACTCCTCTTCGGAGAGGTCGACAAAGGGAATATTATCCTGCTCTATTGCGTCTTGATTCATCTCTACCTCTTGTGGTAATTCATCAAGTTCAAGAATGGTATCAGAGAAATCTAGGTCATCTGCTTCTATGGCTGCCATTTCTTCCAAGACACTGCCCCCAGAATGTTGAGCCGCAACCTCTGTTCTTGGATCAGCTTCGATGATATGTGCCTCGGCACGGGCAAGTGCTCGTTCAACGCCAGTTGCTGAACGATCATGCAAGGCATCATTTGCCATATCGCATTCAGACAATGCCCTATTTATTTCTTCAAGCGCAAATTCAATTTCCCAACCTTTTGCCGCATCTTCTGCTAGTGCAGGTAATTTCTTTTCTAGATCACGAGCTTTTGATCGAACAGCCTCGATTGAATCGATTAAATCTGTACGGCCGCGTTCGATTAGCGCTTCCCATTTGGTTTTCTCAGCAGTCGCAGAAGTTTCGGTCGCTTTTGCAAACCATCCAAGCCATTTGGCTTCCCAGGGGTTTCTTCCTAGGGCTGCACACAAATCGAAAATCAATCTTGCACGCCGATTGAGCGGCCCATTCATTTGAATCGAGTTTAGAAAGCACGATGAAAATAAACCAAATCCCCAATAAGAACGGCTTTCTAAGGTAACAGTCAATTCGGGGTCAGAAACAACAATTCTCCATATTTGTTGGTCAAAACCGGGAATTTCTGTAACACGCGGTGGTTCGTGTGCTCCAAAGCAACGAAGAAGCGCATCACCCACATCTCCGAGATATAGACTACCTTCAGTACCAGGATAATTCGAGTGACGTAATCTACCATCCCTATCGATTTTCATTTCGGGATTACCTGAACGAACCTGTGCAAATAGATGATTTCCCATCGCATTTTTCTCAACCCTTTCCGTGATGTCCAACACCCCCTCCCTACTCGCTCTTTACCTTGCGACAAGAAGAACAACTTCAATACGTTCGACGTTTTGTACGGTTTGGAGCGGGAAACGTGACGAAGAAAAAGCCCTCGGGCGATGACAAGGCAATAGCAAATTTACAAGCGGTACCGGGCGTTGGTAAATCAACTGCACAAAAGTTGGTCAATTCAGGCATACGGACAGCCAATCAATTGGCCAAGGCAAGCACGAAAAAGTTGCTTTCTGCAGGCTTAACCTCGGGAATGGCAACCAAATTGGTTGCTGCAGCAGCCAAGAGCACCAGTAAAAAAGTCGTAGCCAAAGCAAAGGCGGCACCTAAGAAGGCTGCTGCCAAGGCAAAGACCATTGCAATATCTGCTAAAACTGCAGCTGCAAAGGGTAAAGCCAAGGCAAAGAAAGCGATTCCAGCAAAGAAGAAATCTTCCAAAAAGAAGGCATCTGTAACCAAGAAGGATAACAAAACAGTCGAGGTCAAGAGTCGAACACTTGCGACACCTTCATTGAAAGATCTTCTGAAACGAATCAAAAAACCAGATTGAATATTTCATTCAATTTCACGTCTTCCACGTTGTGCACGATGGTAGATTTCCCGAAGACTTTGGTCACCGATTTCAAGATAGACACGAGTTGTAGAAATATTCGCGTGCCCTAGAAGCCTTTGGATACTGACAAGGTCGACTCCATTTTCCAATAATCCCGTGGCAAAATTATGCCGTAATGTGTGAGGGCTCAGTTTTGAGCGAGGGATGTCAGAAGCATCTGCAAGTACATCCATCAATTTCTGGACTGCTCGAGGTGTCAATCGTCTTCCACGTCGATTTAGAATGAGTGCATCACGATGCGAATCGGAAGGAATGTGCCGGGATATGATTTGTTCTCGTACACGGCCATAGGCCTCAATAGCATCAACGGTAGATTCAGTGAATAGAACTAGACGATCTTTACCACCTTTTCCTTCACGCACAGTTGCGGACAAATCATCCAGATCTACAGATGAACGATCTAGAGCACAAAGTTCAGAAACTCGCATTCCTGTATCAAGGAAGATTGTAACAACGACATTCGCAAATGGGTTTTCACTGGTTGCACAGGCTTCCTTCAGTCGTTCAACTTCTCGATGTGTGAGAGTTTTTGGCAAACTTCGGCCTTTTTGAGGACGAGTAACCCAATCTGGTACACGGTGTCCAACCCAGTTCAAGAGATGGCTAACCGATGCCAAACGAGCATTGATTGTTGCTGATGCAAGATGTGAAATTGATTGGACCCAGAGATCAAGGCGACCATTATTTGGGTCAACCCATCGAGCAATTTCATTCACAGAGATGTTTTGCAAAGCATCCCAAGAGGGGGGCAATTCACCAGGAAGTACAGTAGTCAGGAATTGTTTGGTTGCGGTTCGATAGGATCGAAGGGTATGCTTACTTTTCTTTTCACTCGCCAATTGCATTTCATAGCAACCATTCCATGGCAAATCTGCCAAACGTGTCAATCGGCTTGGCAATCCAAATGGAACACCCAATTCTTCTTCTGAAAAAGGGGTGGCAAAACGACCCCCTCTTACTGATTCTGACCAATTATTTACTGCTGTTTTTCTTTGATTTCCATCCTGCATACTGCTACCGTCCTAGGGCCAAGTGGCCCCTGCAATCCCATCCCCGAAGGGATTCGGCAGTCGGGGGGTGAGGGTATCAATGCTACGCAGGGTCAATCGGATTATCCGCCCTGATGAGGTGTGGTTTCAAAATGCCAGACGTATCAGCGGCGCCGATATCGCCAATGATTTTCAGGAACTCGTGCAGCCCACGCAGCCTCGTTCTCAGGCATGGTGTCCACATTCCATGGTTGTGGCTTTTCAGGTGCTGTGAAGCGGGCATCAATTGTTTGTTGGATCAATGGTCTGATACGTTGATGCAGGACCTCAATTTCTCCATAGAAAATAAGTTCATCAGCTTCTCGAAGTACCAAATCACCAGATGGATTCCAAATGTGTGCCCCTGCGCGCCCGATAGCAGCGATGGTACCATCCTCATCAAATGTCATCAAATCATCAAGTCGGCGGCCGATTAGTTCCGGGTAGCGTCTTACTTTCAATGAAAGTGTACCGTGCCCTTCTTTGTTTGAAAGCAATTGATTCAAATCGAGTGGGGTGAAAGCGTGCGACTCTACAACATGAGCCATGATGTGGCCTGCGACATTGACACCAGTCGCCTTCTCGATGCCTTCCAGCCCGGGACTAGAGTTGACTTCGAGAAGTAGGGGTCCTCTGGATGATTCCAGCAAATCAACTCCAGCCACATCCAACCCTAGTAATCGTGCTGCTTTGCAAGCGATACGGGCATAGTCATCTGGTAAATTGACCTTTTCAACAGTGCCACCCAAGTGGTAATTCGATCTAAACTCTCGTCCGTGAGCCCGCCGCCTCATTGCTGCAACAACTTTGCCACCCACTACGAGAACTCTAATATCACGGCCATGACTTTCCTGAATGTATTCTTGAACGAGAACACGTTCAGAATCTTCCAGAACCTTCCATGCAAGTTCATGCGCTTCTCGTTCTGTGTGCGCTAGGTATACACCAGTCCCTTGTGTTCCTTCGGGAGCTTTGAGGACGCAGGGCACACCACCAACTTGGCGAATCGCTCTCTCCACATCACGCCAATCACGAACCAGTGCAGTTGTTGGTACGGGAATATGATTTGCTGAGAGCACTTGGGCAGCGTGCAATTTGTCGCGACTATTCTGTATTCCTTCGCTCCTGTTGGCAACATAGGTGCCCATTCGTTCAAATTGACGAGCAATTGCAACACCATGACTGGTAATCGAGTACCCAATTCGAGGAATGACTGCATCAACTTCAACATTCCAACCCTCATGTAGGATACGTCGACCATCGTTTCCGACTGTTACGGAGAGCTTCATCGGATCCAACACATCGACTGAACATCCGAGGGCATTTGCTTCATCCACAAGTCGTCTTGTAGAGTAGAGCCTGGGGCCGCGAGACAGGATGGCTACGCGTAGGGTCATCGAATCTGGGCGGAACCGCTTCCGTTTTGAGTCCTACGCCCAAAAACCGCGTGACCGCGCGCTCGCCTACGCGCACGCTCGCGCGCGTGCGTGGAGCGAGGCTTTGAAGTGGCATCCGGTAGTCGACAATTCATGCAGCCCGCCGTCGGCCCCTCTGGCCCACCCGTCGCTGGCCCCTCAGGGGCCCCTGATGTAGCCGGTCCATCTGGACCCCCAATAGCCGGCCCTAGTGGCCCTCCTGCTGACGTTAATCCCGCTCAATTTGACCCCCTCGCTGAGATTGAGGATGCGCGCTCTCGTAAACAAGATCGAGAAGATCGTCTTGAGATGCTTGAGAAAAAACGCAATAGTGCTCGAATCAATGTATATCTATTCTTAGCCGTTACAGTTATTCTGGGTGTATTTTCATTTTTCCCGGGGCCAATCCATGGAGATGTCTCCGAGAATCCACAAGCGATGATGGGGCCTGGTGATGCCGAGGCTTGGGTCCGTGATGGTGGAGACAATGAATATCGTGACAAAATTTGGGATGGTTCTACGAATGCAAGTTCTGCACATATGAACATCTACATTCCTCCACCCCTACCTGACATGGGCTCAACCTCTGCAGTTCGTGTAGATGTCACTTTCGTGTCATATCGAGGTGCAGGTTCTTCACATTTCAAAGCAGGTATGTTTGACGGGAATTGTGGTGTTTTGCCAGCTCACGAAGAATTATCTGCAGATTCCTGGCATCTGAGTGAAGTGGATCTTGGCGTAGGGGAGAGCGTAGAATTCACTCTGTATACTCAGCCAGGTCAGAAATGTATCCTTGTTGAGTGGGTAGAACCTATTGCGACGCATGAACAGGGAATTAAGGCAACTATGGATGTGGAAGTGGCGGTTTATTGGCCACGTATGTTTACCATACCAGTTGGCCTCATCACTTTCTTAATGGCGGGTTTTGCATTCATTGGCGCGCAGAAAACAGGTAAGGCATTCAAGGCCCTCAAATACCCAGAAGGCCGGCCTGAGAAGAAGGTCGAGGAAGAAGTTCTTGAAGCGGCAGAAACAGAGCAAAGAGGTGAACAGTTGGGTGTACCTGAAATTGATACCCCTGAAGATGCAGATACTCCAGATGTCGAGGGTCCAACTTTGGCTGAGGCTGCAGCAACCCCAGAGCAGGATGATGTAGTCACAGACCCCACTCCAGTAGAAGCAGGAGGCGATACAGAGATGCCTGCTGAAGAACCCGAACAAACCGAAAGTGAAGCGCCAGAATGGACCGATGAACAACTGCTCGGGGCTGGATGGACACAAGAGCAAATCGACACCATGCGAAATGGTTGAAATCTGCTCAGAACGCATTGTTGGTTCACACGTTGAGCGAAGAGGTTGAAAGCGACAGGCATTGCCATCCTCTCTGAGGATGGCCCATGGACAAGGATGAACTCTCTGCATTGACTGTTGCAGAGTTGAAAGTTCGCCTCAAAGAATTGAATTTAACTACCAGTGGGAAAAAGGCCGATTTAATCACTCGTCTGGTCGAATTGGAAGACGAAGGTGATGTATTCATCCTCGATGAAGACGATGATGTAGATCCTGCTTCAGATTATTCAGAAATTGATACGGAAGAGGTCTACGATGCTGAAGTTTTTGAGGCCGAAATTATTGTTGATGATGAAATTGATTCAGATATTTTCGAAACTGTTTCTAGTACAGTAACAATGGTCTCGAATCCAACTTTCCCCCGCGCAGTATGGTACAAAGATGGAACCACCATTGCCACCATCCTTGTCGTACTATTACTGGCTGGAGCTGGAGGATGGTGGTATCTCAGCAATGAAGCATCAGTCTATCAATCAGCTCCTTCACGCTATGGTGATGATTTACAGTTTACAGTGAGCAATGGTTTGCTACTTGCAGATGGAGATGAAATGGTTGCTCTTTTACGAGATGCATTAGCCCCCAGTGCACTGGATGATGTCTGTGATGAACTTCGCATTGAGTTCTCAGGGACGGGGTCTTCATCCATCACAGATGGGTCAATCAGCGATCTTCTTGATCCAAGTGACACCGAACTTGAGGGGGCAGTCATGGCTCAAGATGCCTATGGGAGAACTTGGAACACTGTACAATCGAATCTCAACTATGATCTCAGTGCCGATTTATCCGGATACACTTGGTCGGCCATCAATCAAGATAGTTGCAGTTCCCTTGAATGGCTAAGACGAAACAACCAGTTGGATTTGGATGTAAATCAGTGGCATGAAATTACAGAACGGAGTTTACTGCGTTCACAAACGGCTCTAAATTTCGTTGATTCAGAAGGACAATCATTCAGCTCAGAAGCGACAACATTTGATGGCTTGATTGGTTCGGATACCATTTCAGAATTAGTTGGGGCAGCTGTATTGCCAATGCATCCAGTCAATCTATACGATATCTTTGGATTGACAGTTCTTGAAGAGGGGCTGACCGGAGAAACAGATGATGGATATTGGGGGTGGAGAGTGGGTTCTACAAGTACGATTGGGGGTCAAGATGCCATTCAAATCAGAATGCATCATATCAAAATTGGAGAATGTTTAGGTAAGGCAGAAATGATACTGTGGGCCATTCCCGGACAACCACTTGCAGCAAAACAAATCGTTGACATCCATATTGACAAATCCAAAACAGAATCTGGTTGCTCTTTCACCGAATCTGAAGCGATTGATCTCACTTTCCCAGAAGGTGAAATTATTGTTCGGTACACACTGGAACAATTATCCTTCAAACGAGGAACCGAATTATTGGATTGGCAAACATACTATGCTACTCGTCCCGATAGTTCGGATGGAAAACCATCAGCATCAAATCGAATATCTTGGACAAATCATATGCCTGATAATTCAACAATTCGTTTCAATCTTGAGCAAGCAGTTAGTTGCGTGATGACGGATGCGACTGCATTCCCTGAAGCAAATACCGCCCTCAATGGTGATGGGTACGTGTTTGCAGCAAAGGATGATCGAACAGGCAGTGATCCCACGTGGAACCTATCGTGGATTAGTTCTAGCGACGCAGGGTGGGTCCGTGTGACGTGGCCTGGTGGTGAAAATTGCTACAATTCGGGAGACGGTTTCTTCACTGTAGATGAGAAACCAGAACATTCTCGAGATCAGATTCCTCAAACACACAAATTGGTCTCTCTAGAAAGTCGAATGGTTTCATCTGCTTACTACCCCAGTCTACATTCACAAATCACCTCTAATGGTAACCTCCGGAGTGATGTTCATATCGGATATGCATTGGTTGTGCCAGAGGAAAATGCAGTATCGGAGTGGTTGGATGAATTCGACCTCATGGGTGGCAAGGTTACTGTGTATCTAGAACGCACCTGGACATCTGGCGATTCTGAGCACAATCTCCGAGTTGGTATGGATGCTGAAACTGGACGAATGGCAGGTTGGGTTCTTGCCTCGACTCCAGTATAATGTGAATTAAATCGCTATATTCGACCTAATTTATCCCGTCAGGCTCAAGAGCGCTGCAAGAGCGGACGCAATTGGGATGCATCATGGATGAGGAAGATGTACTGCCTGAGGCAGTCGCAGCGCCTTTGGTGGTAGAATTCACCGAAGAAGAAATTGAAAGCCCTGAAAGAGATCCTTTGAGTTCAGCAGAACCTCGCTCTGAAATTGAACTTCCCAGAGCGGGCCCAACTCCTGCCAATCGTGGCCGAGTGGTTACGATTATGAATCAAAAAGGAGGTGTTGGAAAGACAACCACAGTCATCAATGTCGCCACACATTTGGCTTTACATGGTGTACGTGTATTAGTGGTTGATTGTGATCAACAAGGAAATTGTGCAACAGGGTTAGGCATTGACAAAAGTCGTGTAATGCATACCACTAGGACACTTTTCACAGAACCCGAACAGGCAGCGGCATGTCGTCATGCGACAGCAATACCCGGTCTTCACCTCGTTGTAGGTGAGCGGTCATTGGTGGGCCTTGAACAGGAACTATCTACACGTCTTGGACGAGAACGTTGTTTGGCTGAAGGTCTAGAGGCCCTATTGCCACATTATGATTTGATTTTACTCGACACAGCGCCTAGTTTGGGCCTGGTCACCATCAATGCCTTGGTTGCAAGTGATGCAGTCTTAGTTCCAGTTCAAACTGAATTTTTCGCACTGGAAGGGGTGGCCATGTTATCTGCGACAATCCGAGAAGTTCGCCGCCGCTTGAATCCCAATTTAGGATTTGATGGGGTGATGATGACAATGCATGCACCAACATTACTCAATAGCCAGGTCCTAGGTCAATTGAAAGAATCGTTTGGGGATTTGATTGTTGAACCGCCAATACGCCGTAATATCAAACTCGCAGAAGCTCCCAGTGAAGGCATTCCAATCCACATCCATGCCCCTGAATCGAAGGGTGGGAAGGATTATCGCGACCTCGCGGTTAATCTGGCTCAAAGGTGGAACCTCACACTGGAGTGAACATCATGGCAAAGAAGCGCGTTTTAGGCCGAGGCCTTGATGATTTACTTGCACAACATGACCAAGACCTTCCGTTTCTCGATGCATATGGTCCTTCGGTTGGTGATTCCGAAGGTTT
>Ga0315316_10004182_pt1 | contig 10530 bp, 20 predicted proteins | sample M160m3416metaG_FD_203702 | JGI IMG/M metagenome (GOLD analysis project Ga0315316, IMG submission 203702) | Ammonia-oxidizing marine archaeal communities from Monterey Bay, California, United States - M1 60m 3416 | ecosystem: Environmental > Aquatic > Marine > Intertidal zone | place: USA... | reverse complement strand
AAGATATGTAGTATGACCAATTCCTTGGTATGAATGTCTAGTTTTTCCTTCTCGAGCTTCAATACGACGGAGTATGTGTTCAGTACATTCTATGTCAGTAAACTCATTTTCTACAAAAGCCACAGATAATTTTTCAAGTTGATTCATTGTAGGGCAAATTGCAACAACACTCCCACTGCTTTTGAGCATTTTTCTAACTTGAGGTAATACCTCCCAAGGATCACCAAGGTCAATTATTGCCAAATCCATATCTTTTAGAGGCATTTTTTTAGATTTTTTTAGATTCATTTCATGCATGGTGACGTATTTTGACATTCCAGATTTTTTGATGTTTTTTTCTGCAATTTCCATGAATTTAGGTTCAACATCAAATGTGTATACATGTCCACGAGGATTAACAATGCTAGCAAGAAAAGTGGTTAATGAACCACTTCCCGTTCCTATTTCAAGTATTTTTTGACCAGATTGTACACCCATTCTTGCTGCAATGTAACCAAAATCTTTTGGGTAAACAATTTGAGTACTATGCTGCATTTTCATTACATGATCATGTATTGTAGGTTTTAACAGATAGACGTACTTATCCTTGTTTGTTACTAACCGACTTCCAAATTCTTTTCCTATTGCATCTGCATGTTTGATAACTCCGATGTGAGAATGAAATTGTTCCTTTTTAGAAATTTTTAGCAACCATTTTTTTGAATCATTATAAAAAAACATAACAAGATCACCAGCTTTTATTTTTGCCATGTTGAAAATCCTAATTTCCTCGGGTTATAATCATTTTCCACGTTGGGACCCCCACATTGCAACATGCAGTCTGGGGGAAAAGGCAAAATTATGTAATTTTGCCAATTTTGAAATTGATTTTTCACGTAAACTGATTTCTTCTTTTGTTGCTGCCTGAGTCATTAATTGTACTCTTTTTTCAGGAATTTTGTACTTTGTGACAAATTTTTTAATTTCAGGGATATCATTGCCATTCTCTACAACATATTTGAAAAATGCATTTTCCTGATTTGTAAAAAAATAGTAACATTCATTATTTTCACAAAGCTCTAGTGAATTTCCAGAGTTTTTAGTTTTTGGAGATACATTCCATTGATCAACTAGATCAGTTAACATTTTGTTTGGTAGAATGGTACAATTGGTTTCAACCTCAACATAAAAATCAGGTTTTAGAAAAGATAATAGATCTGCCAGATCATCTTGTTGAAGTAATGGTTCACCACCCGTGATTACCAAATGCTTGATTCCAAGATCTAATATGGAATTTTTAACTTCATCAATAGTCATTTCCTTTACTTCTTTGCTGAAATCATAATTTTCCCAATCCCAAGTGTATTTTGTATCACACCAAGTACATCTCAGATTACACTGTGCAGTTCTTAGAAAAATTGCAGGTTTACCAAAATTTGGACCTTCACCTTGAATAGATTTGAAAATTTCATTTACTTGCATGGTAGTCAATATTTCATATACCTTATATCCTAAACTCTCAATTCAGTCAGTGTGATAAGAGAGTTAATCATTAACTTTGATTACCATAGTGGAAAAACAGTCAAGAAATTAAGAAAATTAGAATTAGAAAAAAAAGATACAGTTGATGGAGAAAAACTACAAAACCTGGAAGAAGAGATTAGTTTGTTACAACAGGATTATGAATCAAAATTGAAACCAGTTGTATTGGAAATTGCATTTAACATTGAAGCTCAAATGCAGAAAATGACTAATGATGAGATTTTTGAAAAATTTCAAATCAAGGATGCAAATTCATCAATAATAGGAGAGTGTGTCTATAATATTTGCCAGAAATTGGAAAGACAACTTGCTCACAAAGTAATTTTAGAGATGATGCCAGAAAAATTCAGAAAAAACTAATCTTCCGGACTATAACTTACAATTTTTTTCCAACCTTCAGTATTGGTACATTGTTCATTAGTCATTCGTGAAAATAACAAATCATTCATTTTTGCAAATTTTTCAGTGTCAAAGTTAGATTCCTCCATATTTTCAATCATCTGATTTGCAAGACTCATGCATGCTTGTTCATGCAAATCTATAACATTTGAAGGGAATAGGGTATTGGATATTGCAATAAGTGCAATAATGGTTATTCCAATTACTAGTCCAATTTTTACCACCTTATTTAGATCCATTATTTAATTTTAGAAAGAAGATAAAATAAACAATATCATCATATTCGTGAGGAGAAAAAACGAAAATCATTTTAAGATCTAAGCACTATACTTTGCGATGAAACTTTTTACCAAAACTGAAGAAAGTAGTACAAAATGTAAAAAATGTGGATCTGATTTGCATGACGCTGAGAGATTGAAAAGACATGAAAAAATCGCACATGCAAGAAGGATTGACGTCAAATGCCGCAATTGTGGAGAAGAATTCAGAGACCCAGATGACTTGAGAAAACATAAAAAGAAATGCAAATAATCATAGATGAGAATCTAGAGTTTCTTTAGGAATAATTTTTGTTTTTACACGTCTTCGTCTGATTAGAATATAGTAATTTATAATTTCTTTAATTTGCTCTTCAACGGTATTTTCATGTTCATTACTTTCAAGCAAAAAATCAAGATAATCTTTTTCGTTTAGTTTTACAGTTATTTTTCTCAAAATTATAACAGGAAATTGAGGAATATTACAGATTCATTATGCGATTCATTGATTAGTGGTCAATCATAATTACAGGTGAAAAGATGAAAAAATGTATAATTTGCGGATGTAAAGATCATAGAGTGGTTGGATGTATACGCCATAAATCAAAGCAGTGTAATTGCTATAAGCAGGAATAATATTAAAAAAATATGGGATTGTTTGGAAAAAAAGAAGACCCAGAAGACTTGATGTATCAAGCAATGACATTTCTAGAAAAAAATCAGCCAAAAGCCGCAGTTTCATTATTCAAAAAAGTTACAAAAATTGACCCAGAGAACGTTAACGCATGGTATAATCAAGGTTTAGCATTAAATCAATTGAAAAAATATGCTGATGCGATAACATGTTTTGATATGATAACACAGAAAAATCCAAAGGATGCAGCAGCATTGAATAATCGTGGGATTGCAATGGCAGAACTCGGAGATCCAGAAGGGGCAATGGAGTATTATGAGAAGGCGATTAAAGCAGATTCAAGTTATGCACCAGCATATTACAACAAAGGAGTTCTATTAGATAAGAAACTGGAACATGATGAAGCACTAAAAGTGTTAGATGATGCAATTAAGATAGATCCGAAGAAACCAAATCCAAGATTTTACAAAGGCATCGTCTTAGGCAAAACTGGAAAACATGAACTTGCACTGAATTGTTTTGAGAGTGTTCATAGAGCAAATCCACAGCACCTTGATTCATTATTTCATAAAGGAATAGAATTAGCAGAGTTGGAAAGACATGAAAAAGCAATAGAAGTGTTCGATAAGATATTAGACAAGCATAAAGGAAATATCAACGTAGTTTATGCAAAAGCCAGAAGCAAAGCGGCATTGAATGAGGTTAATGAGGCATTTGATTTACTAAATATTGCAATTAAGCATTCAAAGACAATTAAGCTATGGGCACGAAAAGAGAAAGTTTTTGAAAAATTTTATGATGATCCAGAGTTTCAAAGAATGGTAAAATAATTACAGAATTTTTTTCCTAACTGCGTCAATTCGTAATATTTTGATTCTTTTCTTAGGTCCAATCAATCGCGCTTCATAAATTGGAACGTATATTTCCAAAATATCTCTAAAGTCAATACGTTCTTCAGAGGATTTTATTCCAGCATCTGCAGGTTTTTTGAGTTTTGAAATAAGTTTTGAGATTGCAGCGTCAGTTGTGATTTCAGGCCGACGTATAGATTCCTTATCAGAACTTATTGTTTTTTTTGGATGTTTTTCTAAGAGTTTCAGAGTATCGTTGTATGAAAGATTCATTTCTTTTCCATGATGATCAAACGAAATATCATCAGTGTTTTCAAGCATTACACGTTCCTGCATTTGAATTTTCACTTTATTTTTGAATGATGGCTCCAGTTTACTAAATACACCTTTCTTTTTTTTAACGGGGAAGACCTCATCAGAGATAATCACTTCTTGGACATTTTTATCAACAGACAGAGAATGTTCAGCGTCACGAATAAAATCAACAGAATATTTACCAGACAGAATGAGAATTGCTTCAAAATGTAATGTAAGAGAATGGAGATGTATCTCACTCTTCTTAGGCTTGTGAAGTAATGTTTGAAAGAATTTTACTTTTCTTGAATCAACCATCTCTTCAGCAGCATCAGAATCAAGACCAGGTTTTAATGAAATTATTTTTGTTTTCGCATTAATTTTTGTCATATTAACTACATATGGTATATTCATGTATTTTTAAATCCTGTTAAACTAAGAGACACACACACTAACTGGCATATAGAATAAGACTATTCTAGAAAATTCTTAATTGAAAAATTACAATTACACGAGGTTCAGAAACATTTGAAGGAATTAGCAGGTAGGTCTTAGCTTCTAGTTCTCTTTTTTATTGCAGCAACTTTTTTTGAGGATCTAGCTTCTTTTGCTTTTGAAGTTGATTTTGTAACTTTTCCTTCAGTTTTCATACTTTTTCCACTTCTTCGAGAAGCTCGAGATTGTTGTGCTCGTGTTTTTTGTTCTTTTTTTGCTTTTTCTTTTTGTTTATCAGTTAATTTGGCTCTAACCATACAGAACGTAGAATTTTATCATAGATAAAGCAATTCTTAAGAAATTTTTGAAAACGAATTAGCAGGAACAATAAAATTTTTGGTAATTAAAAATGAAATGAAATATTCGTCATGCTAAAATAGCCTAAGAGACAAATACAACATCTTAAGCATGTAAATTATGCAAAAAGAGAATCTTTTTACAAAATCAGGCATACCAAGTAAAAAAGCTAAAGTAAATTATTTTACAGGAAAAATAGCGGCAAAGGATATTTCAGCAAAAATTAAGCCAAGTACTGAAAAAATTTATCATGTAACATTCAAAAATGGAGCAAGAACTAAACTCCATTTTCATGATGCAGGTCAAACATTGATAGTTACTAAAGGGAAAGGAAGTTTAGTCATGTATAAGAAAATTGGAACAGGAATGAAGAATTTTAAAATAAAAAAGTTAGAAAGTGTAAGCCTCAATAAAGGAGATTGTGTACATATTCCTGCAAAAAGATTACACACACATGGGTCTATAAAGAAAAATGAAGAATTTTCACATTTGGCAATCAACTCATTTCCAAAAAAGAATTCAGAACCAAAAACCATATGGTATGAATCAGATTTCAAAACAAGCGTAACTGAGCAATTACCATAAAATGAATACTAAAAAAATAGAAGAAACAAAATCCTTTTCAGCACATGAAGGAACAGAAATTAGACAAATTTTTTCACCTATAGATACAAATAATGCAATCCAGTATAGTTTAGCCCATTGTACAATAAATCCAGGAAATAGTTCAAAACCACACACTATGAAAACAAGTGAAATATTCTATATTTTGCAAGGAAGTGGAACCATGCATGTTGGAACAGAGCAAAAAGAAATAACAAAAAATGAAACAATCTTTGTTCCACCAATGTCCAAACAATTCATAGAAAACAATGGGGAAATAGATCTAATTGCACTTTGTATTGTATATCCTGCATGGAAACAAGAAGACGAAATCATGGAATAGTGCATGTTTTTAACATATTGGGAATAATGAAAGACGTTGAATTCAAGTCAAGCCTACAAGACATTAAAAATTGAAAGTGACACCGATTTTGAAGCAATCAAATATGCATATAGAAAATTGGCACTTCAACATCATCCAGATAAAAATAAAGATTCAGAAAGTGAAAAAAGATTCAAAGTTATCACAGAAGCTTACCATTTTTTGAAAAATCAAAATAAACATTCTGCAGGACAAAATCCAAAAAAACCTCAAGAAGAATCAGATTATACCCAAACCAGTCAAAAATTCTACAAGAGAACAAAATGGAGAAAAGATGGAGAAGGAAAATCACCTGAAGCTGATTGGGGAAAGTACACGAAAGATTTTGAAGCAAATGAGGAGTGGTGGAAAAGATATGAAAATGAGTTTTGGGAAAAATATGAAAAAACGGTTAACGAACAAACAAAAAAAGAGCCTGATAGAGGATTTATAAAAAAACGTAAAGAATTTGAATTAAAAGTGGACGTTGATCAGAGTCTATGCATCGGATGCTGCAGTTGTGAAATTATTGCTCCAGAGGTATTTACTATTGACAAAAATACAAAATCGAATCCAAAATCAAGAGTTTACAATAAGAAAGGTGCAAAGAATCAGAAAATAATTAATGCTGCAGAAACATGTCCTACCAAAGCAATCATTGTAGATAATCTAGATGATAATGAAAGAATTTACCCATATTAGATGATCTTCAATTGATGGCAAATAGAATCAATCTCAGACTCAGATAATTCAACTTTATCTTTAAACATTGAATGTACAGGACCTGCAGAATCATCATTACTTCGAGGTATTAGATGAACATGTACATGAGGAATTTCTTGTCCACTTTCTTTTCCATTATGAATTGCAATTAGAGTAGAGCCTTTAAGCGAGTCAACCTTTGATATCATTTTGTGTACAGTATCGAATAATTTTTGATTTACATCAAAAGGTAAATCTTGAATTTTGGCATGATGTGATTTTGGAATTACCAACGTGTGTCCTTTTACAACGGGAAACGCATCAAGAAATGAGATAGTATCATCATCTTCATAAAGAATTTTTGTAGGAATTTCTTTTGAAATGATTTTACAAAAAATACAATCCATATTATTCACCAGAATCTACAATTTTTGCCCAAGGAAGACCATGACCATACATGATTGTAACTATTGTACCTTCTTTAAGATTACAGTTTTCAATTGTTTTTGGGATTCCATCAATAGTATCAATATAACAATTGCCATCTGCAGACTGGAAAATTTCAACTTCTTCAGTAATATCTTCACGAATAAAGTTCCAAAATGGAAATACAAGCGTACCAAGAATAACACCAGCGACTGCCAAGGATCCCAAGAAAACTATCGCATATTTTTGACCGTCAGATAATTTCATCATCTATCGACATAAATTTTGTATTAATAATTTTACCACATGCCACCTTGTTCAACTCCACCTTTGGTGCTGAATTCAGGTTTTTTCTCAGGGACGTTACCATGTGCTTTTTTCATATGTCGTTCTAACCTTTCAGGTTGATGTAATTCTAAACCACATTCTTTACACTTGGTTTCAGTTTTCTTATTTTCTTTTTTCTTACCAAATAGTCCCATGCATCCTATTGAAATTAGATTGATATAATGGTTTTTCAAACAGGGTGCGTGACGGTAAAAAATATCACAGTTTTAGGTTCAGGAGTCATGGGGCATGGAATTGCACAAGTTTCAGCAACTGCAGGATATAATGTAGTATTACGAGATATCAAACAAGAATTTTTGGATAAAGCCATGGAGAAAATAAAATGGAGTTTAGATAAAATGGTCACCAAGGAAAAGATTTCAAAAGAAGAAGCAGATGGAATTTATTCAAGAATCACACCAATAGTAGATTTGAATGAAGCAGTCAAAGATGCAGAATTAATCATAGAAGTAGTTCCCGAAATAATGGATCTTAAAAAACAGGTTTATGCAGAATTAGACAAGGCTGCAAAACCTGAAGTCATCTTTGCATCAAATACAAGCACATTACCAATCACAGAAATTGCAAATACAACAAGTAGGCCTGAAAAATTTATTGGAATTCATTTTTTCAATCCACCGCAATTAATGAAATTAGTAGAAGTTATTCCGGGTGAAAAAACAGGTCAAGAGATAACAGAATTGACACAAGAATTTGTAAAATCAGTAAATAAGCAAGCCGTGTTATGTCGAAAAGACGTACCAGGTTTTATCATCAATAGATTATTCATACCAATGGTACATGAAGCATGCTATCTACAAGATAGAACTAACGCAACTTTGGAAGAGATAGATTCTGCAGTGAAATTCAAACTAGGATTTCCAATGGGGATTTTTGAATTAGCCGATTTTACAGGCATGGATGTCATCCACAAAGCAACTGTGGAGATGTATTTACGAGATAAAAAAGTAATCAATCCACATAAAACGGTAGAAAAAATGTTTGATGAAAAAAAATTAGGTCAAAAATCAGGAGAGGGTTATTACAAATATTCAGATGACAAATATGAAAGAGTAGAATTATCTGAAGAATTAGCAGAGAAATGTAATCCAATTCAATTGGTTGCAAATATTTTAAACAATGCTGCATGGTTAATTACAAATGGTGCAAGCGATATCGAAGAGATTGAGAAAGCATGTAAACTTGGATTAGGATTAAGAAAACCATTATTTGAAACTGCAAAAGAAATTGGTATTAAAAATATTGTAAATGAATTAAACAAATTGGCAGAAGAGCATGGTGAATTTTACAAACCAGACCCACTCTTAGAATCTATGATTTAATCTGTTCTAGAATGTAATCAACAGCATCTTTTGGAGAATCAAATCCTACAATTTTTACATTTTCTCTATGATCTAAAAATTGATCAGTATATTTTGTGGCCATTCCACCCGAATTTTTTAGAGTCGCAATTGGTTTTTTGTACATGTAGGCTGCACAGATTTCAGACAAGGTTCCAGAACCACCACCCACTACAATTACACCATCTGCAGATAACGCATTTAGAAAATCTCTAGATAATCCCATTCCAGATGGAATTACAATATCACAGAACTCATTTGCAAGTGAAGAGTCGTCTTGAGGTATAATTCCAATTGTTAATCCACCTTCATCTTTTGCACCATGAGATGCAGCCTTCATGACACCACCCAATCCACCAGTGATTAAAACAGAATTAGATTTTGCAACTTCTTTGCCGGTTTCATATGCAGCAGATTCTATTTCAGGTGTACATCCATTATCATTATTTCCAATAATCAGGATCTGGCGCATTTTTGTCATACATGATGAATATTTGATCTCAATATAATTTTTGAAAAGAGTTATAAAAAAAGAGAAAGTTGTTATTACATGGATAAACGTTCAATGCCAGTTTGCTTTACTAATGAGCAATTTAAAAAGATCGAGGAAATTGCGAAAAAGAAAGGCATGCTGAATTCAAGTCAAGGTTTAGAGAAACTACTCTCAGAACTCTAAATCAAAAAATTCTTTTTCTAATTTTACAATTTATTTAGATCTGTATTTCAGTAATAGTTATGGGATTATTTGATAAAAAACCTGCAATTTGTACAGTATGCAAAAAAGAAACAAAACATAAGCATAAAGCAAAAAATGAGTGGTATGTAGAATCACCACTTTGTGGTGATTGTTATATGGACAAAATGCAAGAGTCATATGATTCAAACATAAAATCAAAATGCACAATATGTGGAACTCAGAAAAAAATTACGGATTTGTGGGAACCACGATGGCAATGGGATATGAAAGGTTTACTTTGTAAAACTTGTTTCGATAACAAAGAAGGAGATTTTAAGACGAAGAAAGAGTTTTGTGTTCTATGTAACAAGAAGATGGGATTCATCAGATATAATCCAAAACCAGATTGGAAAATAAAGGGTCAGCTATGTAGAAGATGCTGGGATGAACAAAAAGCAAAGAATATGTAAAATGAGATTTTTTACAAAAATTCCATGTGACAAATGTGACTTAAAATTTACAAGTAAGGAAGAATTAATGCAGCATCTCCAGATCACGCATTACAAAGATTTACCTTATGATTGCAAAGACTGCAGAAAAAATTTTTCAAATATGGAAGATATGAGAGCACATCTACAAAAAGAACATAGTTACAAAAAAGATCGAATTTAGAGTGCTTTAACGTTTCTTACAAGACCAGGTCTTTTCTTTGTAAATACCCTAAACCCACAAATGCATTTAATTTCAGGCAATCTTGTTAATTCTTCTAAAGCAGTTTCATGACCACATCTCATGCATTTGTAAAATACATCAAATTTTTCTTCAGAAAAAGATTCTTCAAAATTCTCTTCAGACATAGTTGCTAATCACGAGTTCCATAATAAAAGGCTAAGTTATTTTAGAGATAACTCAATGTAGACGTCATCAGGTATTTTTAGACGCATTAATTGTCTGATTGCTTTATCATCTGCGTTAAGATCAATGATTCTTCTATGCATTCTCATTTCCCATTTTTCATATGTTTCAGTTCCGCTTCCACAAGGTGATTTACGGGTGACAACATTAAGACGTTTAACAGGAAGTGGAGTCGGACCTTTGACTTTGACACCAGTTTTTTTACCAATGCCCATAATTTCGTCGCATACACCGCCAAGCTTCAAAAGGCTTGTACTAGTTAATTTAATGCGAGCATTTTGAGCCATAATGACTCAATCTCTAAGGTGTGTGTGCTTCTGTAATTTCTTTTACGACACCGGCAGCAATTGTTGCACCCATGTCTCTTAATGCAAATCTACCCATTTCAGGGAACTCACTAAATGTTTCAAT
>Ga0315316_10004180_pt1 | contig 10536 bp, 6 predicted proteins | sample M160m3416metaG_FD_203702 | JGI IMG/M metagenome (GOLD analysis project Ga0315316, IMG submission 203702) | Ammonia-oxidizing marine archaeal communities from Monterey Bay, California, United States - M1 60m 3416 | ecosystem: Environmental > Aquatic > Marine > Intertidal zone | place: USA... | reverse complement strand
TAATTCTTCTTATATTATATCTAAAAGTATACCTTTATATTTTAATAATAGAGTTGCAGTTGTTGTATATTTAAGTTCAGATGCTAGAAATTTAGAGGAAGATTTAGGTATTATACTTTTGTCTATATTAGCTCCAGTTGTATTTAGTATATTTTTAGTTTCTTTCTTTATAGTCTATTTACAAAGATATTTAAGTGCAAAAATAAATATTAATTGGATTAATGCAAAAAATATTGCTCATAATTTAAAAAATAAAACTAATGCTATTAAATATTATAATTCTAAAAATTTTGAAAATATTAAAATGTATAAAAACAACTCAAAAAAAATAAATAATATAATTTCTAATTTAGATGATTTTATAGATACCTCATTAAATACAGCAAAGAATCAACACTATGAAACTTTAACCAATGATAAGAATGATTTTATAGAAATTAATTCATTAATTAATTTATTAAAAGATGTATATGTTTCAAAAAATATTAATTTTAATATTAATATAGATACTAGTGACCAATTCTTAATTATAGGGGAAAAAAATAAATTAATAGAAGCAATTTCTGTATGTATTGATAATAGTTTAAATTGGAATTTATCTACTGAAGCTATATTAGTTAATATATCTCAAAATAATAATTTTATTGAATTTATAATTAGTGATCGTGGACCAGGTGTAAATGATAAAGATAAAAAAAATATCTTTGCAAAAGGATATAGTAAATCAAGCGGAAACGGTATTGGTTTATATATTGCAAAAAATATTATAGTTTCATATGGTGGTCATCTTTATCCTTTAGACAGAAAAGGTGGAGGATTAGATATGGTTTTTAAATTTAAACTTTTAAAGTGAGCTTTCAATAATATTATTTTAAAAAGATGTTAACTAATGATTAAAATAACTTGTAAAATTATTTTGTTTCTAATGTCAGCTTTTTTGTTGAGCTGTACTTCTACGCAAAACATAAAACCAAAACCTATAAACGCATTAGGTTCTGCAAATATACTTATGTCTAATAATATAAATAATCAAAAATTATTGTCTTATTTAAATAGGTATAATCTATCTATTCCAGATAAAAATGATTATTGGAATTCTGATCTTTTAGTAATGATTGCCTTATTTTATAACAAAAATTTGGAGATGAAGAGGGTTGAATATGGTTTAGTTGCATCTGATACACAAGTAATAACCGCTGGAATTAAGAATAATATTTTAAACCCTACAATTGAATACCATACTAAGGGCAAGCCATTTACGATTGGTTTGAGTTTAGAAGTTCCTACAAATAATATTTCTATAAAAACAATTAAATTAGATTTGATAAAGATTAAGACTTTGACTAAGGCATTAGAAATAATTTTACCAGCATGGGAAATTCGTACTAATGTTATGAAGTCTATAGCAAAAATATTAAAATATGAAGAAGAGTATATTTTAGAAAATAATATAACTAATAAAATACACGAAAATTTGAAAATTATGAATGGATTATATGAACAGGGATTAATTTCTTCAATTTTGTTAAACAATTATAAGAAAGAGTCAGAAGAAAGAGTTAGTAATTTAAAGGTCATTAAATCTAAAATTAAAGCATCTAGAATAAATTTATCTAGTAATTTAAACTTACCAATAGATTTAATAATGAGTATGAAAATTATATTAGAAGAAAGCAAAACTGCCACATTAGAAGAGTTAGAATCTTCATTAGACGAAAAATTAAATATAGCCTTAGTTAGTAGGGGAGATGTTTTATCTTCTTTATCTAGATACGCTGAGTCTGAATCTGAATTAAGATTATTGGTTGCAGAAGAAAATAATATAATACAATCCTTCTCACCGGCTATCCTTTGGGACCAAACTGATCTAATATTTAATTTAACTGGTGCTTTATTATTTAAAAATGAAGAAATTACGGATGCTAAAATAAATAAGGCAATTATAAAAAGAGACTTATATAAAGCAAGTTTTGAGGCAACTCAAAGTATGACACTTCAAGAAGTATATAATTCATTTTCTAAAATGTTAATTGTAAATGCAGAGTATTATGCAGCTTTATCATTGTTGCAGAATTCTAAACTAAATTTAGAAATAATGATAAATAGAAGGAAAAACGGAGATGTAAGTAATCTAGATGTTTTACAAGCAGAGTTATTAATTTTTAAAAGAGAAAAATTGTTATCTGATATTGAATATAAGAGGTTATTTTCTTTTTTAGATTTTGAAAATAGTCTGGGGTATAGCTATAATAATAAAGATTATCTTCCTAAAGATGCCTATTACCCTGTGGATTATTTTACAAATTCATACAAAGGTAATTCACAATGAAAATAATAATATATGTATTAATAGGAGTTTTTATTGGTTTATTAGCTTCTTTGTTATTATACCAACCAATGCTTGATTACTTTTTTAATGATGAAAATAAATTAATTGATAAAAAGATTGAGTATCATGAGGATGACGATGATGATTACGAAATTAATAGGGTAGATTATAATAATAATAAATTATCTATAAGATTATCTGAAGATGAAATTAAAGCAGCTGGCATAATTGTTTCTTCATTAGTAAAAGAAAAAACTTTAATTAAAGAAGAAATAAACGCTATATCTTTAGATTATCAGAACTTATTAGATATAGTTAATAAACATGACCTTTTAAATATTATACTTAGTAAGAGCAAAATTAACAAAGAGTATAATAAAAAAATACATTTAAGATTGAAATCTCTTTATGAAGAGCAGGGCAGTATTGCATTAAAAGAATTAGAGGAAGTGGAATTTACAATTGAATTAATTGAGTATGAACTGACTTCCATCAAAAAAGATATTAATTTTCTTATTAGTAAATTAAAAATGGAATATGGTAGTGTATTAGTTGAAGATATTTTAAGAGAAAGAGAAATATTTAATTCTTTAATAAATAATCATTCTTCTTTGTTAATTGTTGAAAATGTTAATTTATCAAATAAAAATAACAATTATCAATTTAATAATGAGGAATTAATTTTTCTTAATACTTATAATGGAAAATCAAATTTAAGAGGTAATGTAGGTATATTTCTATTAAAAAATATAAAAATTTCATCAAATAGAAAGGTTGTTGTTTTCTTAGAAACTAAGGAGTCGATTGAAGGGTATTTTATACCAGAAAGTGCTTTGGTATATCACGGTGGTAAAGTATGGGCATATTTTAGAGAAAATAATGAAATTTTTTCTAGAGCTGAGATTAGTAATTTGTACCTTATAGATAATAATAAAGTTTTTACTAATAACTTATTACTAAATTTAAATATTGTAGTATCTGGTGCTCAAACATTATTAGCAGAAGAATTTAGATCGCAAATCATGCAAGAAGATGATGATTAGAATTTGTAATGTTTTATTCAATTATTAGACTGTCCATATATAAACCCTTTATAGTAATTGCTTTTATGGGATTACTTACTGTTTTTTGTGGTTGGAAATTATTCCAAACATCTTTAGATATTTTTCCTGAGTTCTCACCTAAATTGGTCATTATTCAAACTGAAGCTAGGGGTTTATCAGCTGAACAAGTTGAGAATACTGTTACTAGGCCGCTAGAATCATTTTTGTCTGGTATGCCTGATATAGAATATATGAGGTCTGAATCCATTGCAGGTCTATCTGTTCTCACCTTAACTTTCGAAGAGAATTCAAATCATAATGTAAATAGACAATTAGTTTTAGAAAGATTAAACGGAGTAAAAAGTATACTGCCATCCAATGCAAATATTCCTAACATTATGCCTTTAGCTTCTTCTGCTGCTACAATTATGACTATCGGTTTTACTTCTAAAGATAAAAATTTGTTAGATTTGAGAACTTTTGTTGATCAACATATTTCTCCTGCTTTATTATCTGTAAAAGGAGTAGCTGACGTAAATGTCTTTGGTGGAAAACAGAAACAATTAAATATAGTACTAGATAAAGATAAACTAGTTAAATATTCTATTAGCATTGAAAGTATTATTGATCATATTAAAGCATCCAATATAACTATATCTGGTTCTCTTCATACACCTAATCAGCAAATACAAATTACCTCAGATAATTTAGTGCCTATTGAAAAAATTAGATCAATAAATTTCTTAAATGAGAATGGCCAATATTTTAAATTACAAGATATTGCAACTATAAAATTTACTTCTCTTAAACAGATTAGCAAAGCTAGTGTTGAAGCTTCAGAAGGTATACTTGTTATGGTAATTGGACAGTTAAATGCAGATACTGTTGCTGTCACAAAAGCTATAGATCAATCCTTAACCACACTAAATACTTTAATTAGAAGTAATAAAATTGAACTACATGATCAAATTTTTAGACCCGCTAACTATATTCTAAAAAGTTTGCATAGTATTATCGACCATTTAGCTATTGGAGGTTGTTTAGTATTAATTGTACTCATTATTTTTATGTCCAATATTAAAGCTGCATTAATCTCTGCTTTAGCAATACCTATTTCTCTTATTTTTGCAGCTATTTTAACTCTAAGTACTGGTACAAGTTTAAATATAATGGTTATAGGAGGTTTAGCTATAGCATTAGGTGAAGTAGTTGATGATGCTATTATTGATGTTGAAAATATACTTAGGCGATTAAGAGAAAATAGAAAATTAAAAAATCCATTACATAATTTAAAGGTTATATATAAAGCATCGCTTGAAGTAAGAGGTTCTGTTATTTATGCGTCATTAATAGTAATGTTGGTATTTGTACCTTTGCTATTATTATCTGGAGTGGTAGGCAGGATGTTTGCTCCATTAGGCATAGCTTATATATTAGCAATTTTTTCATCTTTAATATCTGCATTGACCCTTACACCAGCTTTATCAAGTATAAGTTTTAATAAATATCATGAAAAAAAAGACCCAATTATAATAAGATTAATTATTCCAATTTATAAAAAAATATTATCTTGTATTACAGTGTTTCCTAAGTTTTATTCTATTTTAACACTTTTAATGTGTTTGTCTGGAATATTTTTGCTTCCCAAATTGATATTTGGTTTTTTACCAGAATTAAGGGAGGGGCATTTTATGATTCATACATCTTCGTTAACAGGCACCTCCTTATCAGAAACAATGAGAATAGGAGATAATATTACTAATAATATTTTAGATATAGAAGGTGTTAAAACTATGTCACAGTGGGCTGGACGGGCAGAAAGAGGTGCTGATACATTTGGCAGCCATTATGCAGAGTTTGAGGTTGAATTATATGATTTGAATGGAGAAAAACAGCAGATAGTATTTGATAGGATGCGAGAGGTTTTAATTAACACTCCTGGAATATCATTTGAAGCAAACTCATTTTTAATTGAAAGAGTAGATGAAACTTCATCAGGCTTTACTTCTCCTATAGTTATTCAAATTTTTGGGAATAGTTTAATTAATATTGATATTGCTAGTAATAAAATAAACCAAGATTTACTAAAAAATAACTTTCTTAGAGATATCCAATTAAAGTCTGTACTTGCAAAACCACAAATAAATATTGAATTTAATAATAAATTATTAGCTAAAAATAATATTTCACTTAATGAAGCTAAATTATTTATTAATACGGCTATAGATGGAATTATAATTGATAGTTATTTCGAAGATATATTACTTATACCTATAGTACTTTCATACGGAGATGAAAATCATATAGAACATATTGATTACATTAAAAATTTGATTTTATTTAATCAATTTGGGCAACCTATAAAACTAAATGATATTTCTAAAATATCTATGACAAAAGGAAGATATAATATTCTTCATGATTCTGGAAGAAAAGTTCAAATTATAACTGCAAAACCAGTAGGGGGAGCGACAAACTTAGCGTTAAATGAAATATATAATATTTTAGAAAAAGTTGATTTAGGAAATAATATATATACTAATGTAACTGGAAGTGCAGTAGAAGGTAAAAAAGCTAGAAAGGAATTATTTATTACCTCATTTTTAGTTTTAATAGCTGTACTATTTCTTGTTTTAATAGCTATAGGCAATATTAAAAATACTTTTCTCATTTTAATAAATTTACCCTTTGCTTTAATTGGAGGTATAATAGCTGCCTTAATAGGAGGAGGTATATTATCTCTAGGTTCAATTGTAGGTTTTGTAACCTTATTTGGAATAACTTTAAGAAACTCCATTATGCTAGTGTCTCATTATCAGCATTTAGTATTTAAAGATGGTTTAAAATGGAATAAGGATACCGTCATAAAAGGAGCTGCAGAAAGGTTGCCATCCATCCTTATGACAGGGTTAGTTACTGGTCTTGCAATGCTTCCTATTGCTTTTGATGCAGATAATGCTGGTAGAGAAATTATGGGTCCTATGGCATCCATAATTATAGGAGGATTAACTACCTCTACTATTTTAAATTTACTTATTTTACCAGCTTTTATGCTAGCTTTTGGATCTTTTAACAAAAAAGCATAATAATAATTTTAAGCTGCTACTTCTTCAATTTCTTCTAGTTGTGAAGCTAAATCATAAATGCTGCTTATAGATATTTTATTATTTGCAACCTCATTTAATTGTTGTTTCCAAATCTTAGAACCTTGAATACCATGGAATAAATTAAATAGCGGTCTTACTAATCTTCGTTGTGAATGGCCTATATTAATATATTTATTTGCATATTTTAAATATTTACTAATTATTTCTGATCGAGAGATATTATTTTTATTATTATAAAATAAATTATCTGCATCGCTGAGCATCCAAGGATTATACCAAGCTGCTCTTCCTATCATGCAGCCATCAAAAGTATTTAGATGCCACTTAGCTTCTTTCAGGTTTTTAATGCCTCCATTAATAATTATATTCATATCTTTAAATGTGTTTTTAATATATTTAACTCTTTCATAATTTAAAGGAGGAATTGTTCTATTTTCATGAGGACTTAATCCCTTAAGTACAGCAATCCTTGCATGAATTATAACTGTTTTAATATTACTAGAGTATAATTCTGAAATAAATTCTTCTAAAAATTCATTAGTATCAAAATTGTCTAAGCCTATTCTAGTTTTAATGGTAATAGGAATATCTGTTTCTTCCTTAATTGCTTCTATCATTTTACCAACTTTAAGAGGTTCTTTCATTAAACAAGCACCAAAATTGCCGTTAACTACCTTATTAGAGGGGCACCCACAATTAATATTAATTTCTTGGAAGTTTTCCTTTGCAAAAATATTAGCAGCTTGTTTTGCTAAAATTGGGTCAGAACATCCAATTTGTAAAGCAACTGGGCCTTTACAATCTCCCTCAATCTTGAATCTTTGATTTTGGTCATGGATAATTGTATTAACATTAATCATTTCAGTGTATAAAAATATATTCTTAGAAATTAATCTTATTAAATTTCTATAGTGCAAATCTGTTCTATTCATCATAGGAGCTATTGATAATAAATTAGGATATTTATTTTCCATTAAATCAACCTTTATTTATCAGTTTTGCAGCTTCAATAGCAAAGTAGCTCAATATACCGTTTGCCCCAGCTCTTTTAAAGCAAGTTAAAGATTCTATTATTGCCTTATCTTTATCTATATATTTATTTTTAACAGCGGCCATGATCATTGCGTATTCACCTGATACCTGATAAGCGTATGTTGGCATTTTAAAAGTAGATTTTATTCTATAAATTATATCTAAATATGGCATTCCTGGTTTTACCATAACCATATCAGCCCCTTCAGTTATATCTAAACTAACCTCTCGTAATGCCTCATCAGAATTCGCAAAATCCATTTGATAACTTTTTTTTGATTTACTGCTGAGGTTTGTTTCAGATCCTATAGCATTTCTAAATGGTCCATAGAAACATGAAGCGTATTTTGCCGCATAAGACATAATTTGCGTATTTTTGTAGCCATTTTTGTCTAGTTCTGTTCGAATTGCTTGAACTCTTCCATCCATCATATCACTAGGAGCAATTATATCACAACCAGCCTTTGTTTGAATGATAGCTTGTTTACATAATATACTTAGAGTTTCATCATTTAATATTTCATTATTTTTTATTATACCATCATGTCCATGACTAGTATATGGATCAAGTGCTACATCAGTAATAATACCAATATCTTTAATATTATCTTTTATTAATCTAGTTGCTCTACAAACTATATTTTCTTCGTTAAGAGCTTCTGAACCATTTTCATCCTTTAGTGAATTATTAGTTTCAGGAAACAATGCTATAGCAGGCAATCCTAATTCTTTTGCCTCTTGAACTATTCCAACAACTTCATTCATTGGAATTCTATTTACTCCGGGCATGGCAGTTATGGCTGTTTTATTATCAGAATCAGTAACAAAAATAGGAAGTATTAAGTCATTTACACTAATCTGATTTTCTTTAACTAATCGTCTACTCCAATCAGATTTTCTATTTCTTCTCATTCTTATATTTGGGTATGAAGCAATACTTATATTATTAGTCATAATTATTTCCTAATTAAACAGAGTATATTATATTATATTATAATAGTGTATTTTTACAAAATTCTTGTATCTTAATAATGAGTTTAGTCAAGAAAATACATTTATATTAATTTTTAAAGTTATCGGAATAATTATGGATTTTACACTAACTAATGACCAAACTGCAATTAAATCTATGGTTCAATCTTTTGCAAAGGAAAAAATGGAACCATTTGCTAATAAGTGGGATCAAGAAAAAACTTTACCAGTAGACGTTCTAAGAGAAGCAGCTACTTTGGGTTTAGGAGGAATTTATATACCTGAAAAATTAGGTGGTACAGGTCTTGGTCGTTTAGACGCTTCAATTATATTTGAAGAACTTTCTACTGCATGTCCTTCTACTGCTGCATTTTTATCAATTCATAATATGGCAGCTTGGATGATTTCTAAATATGGTTCCGATTATCATTTTAATAGATATCTTCCTAAGTTATTATCTATGGAATCTATTTCTTCATATTGTTTAACAGAACCTGGTTCAGGTTCTGATGCATCTGCATTAAGCACTACGGCGGATAAAAATGGAGATTATTATATACTTAATGGAACTAAAGCTTTTATTTCAGGAGCCACTGTATCAGACATATACTTAACTATGGTAAGAACAGGAAATAAGAGCGCTAGTGGTATTTCCTGTATTATAGTTGATAAAAACTCTGAGGGATTATCTTTTGGAAAATTAGAAAGCAAAATGGGCTGGAATTCGCAACCTACTGCACAAGTGATATTTGAAAATTGTAAAGTACCTATAAAGAACTTAGTAGGAAAAGAGGGTGATGGTTTTAAAATAGCTATGCAGGGATTAGATGGTGGACGTATTAACATTGCATCATGTTCTCTTGGTGCTGCAAGAGCTTGCCTAGAAAAATCACTAACATATGTAAATGATAGAAAACAATTTGGTAAGAAAATATCTGACTTTCAAGCAACGCAATTTAAATTAGCTGATATGGCAACACAGTTAGAAGCAGCAAGATTGATGGTTTTAAAAGCAGCTTCAGAATTAGATAGTCTTGGGCAAGAAACAACTAAATCTTGTGCAATGGCAAAAAGATTTGCAACCGATATAGGTTTTACAATTTGTAATGAAGCATTACAATTACATGGCGGGTATGGATATTTATCAGAATATCAAATAGAAAGGTATGTAAGAGATCTTCGTGTACATCAAATTTTAGAGGGTACTAACGAAGTTATGAGAGTTATTATTTCTAGAGCTTTATTAAATAATAGGTAGGTCGGTATGACTGTAAAATATATGGTAAAAGAGAATGCTGCTATTATAACTTTAAGCAGACCTAAATATTTAAACACTCTTACGTTTGAAATGGTAAATAAAATAGATAAGTATCTTAAAGCTATTTTAAAAAATAATAATATTCATATGGTTATTTTTAAAGGAGAAGGTGATAGAGCTTTTTGTGCAGGCGGAGATGTTAAAAGCTTTTATGAAGAAAAATTTACTAATAATAATAAACTAAGAAAAAATTTCTTTTATAAGGAATATAAATTAAATTATTTAATCAAAAAATATCAAAAGCCTATTATTTCATTTGTAAATGGAATATGTATGGGGGGTGGAGTAGGTATTGCTATGCATAGTAATATAACTGTAGTATCCGAAAAAGTAACATTTGCTATGCCTGAGACTGCAATTGGATTATTTCCTGACGTAGGGTCAGGAAGTATTTTAGCAAAACTAGAAAATAATATAGGTATTTATCTTGGATTAACTGGAAAAAGACTTGGAAGTGCAGATTTAATTAATTTGAAATTAGCTAACTATTGTATCAAATTTGAAAATTTTGAACAAATTGAACGATATTTAATTAAAGTTAAAACCAAAAGATCTATTAATAATATCCTAAAGAAATACTCATTAAAAACTAAATCTTTTTTATTTCCGTCCTTAAACAAAAAAATTGTTAAAATATTTAAACATAATAATGTTGAAGATATTATTAAATCATTAGAAAATGATAATGAAAAATGGTCTCAAAAGGCTCTTAGTGCTATAAAAAAAATGTCACCT
>Ga0315316_10004176_pt1 | contig 10538 bp, 14 predicted proteins | sample M160m3416metaG_FD_203702 | JGI IMG/M metagenome (GOLD analysis project Ga0315316, IMG submission 203702) | Ammonia-oxidizing marine archaeal communities from Monterey Bay, California, United States - M1 60m 3416 | ecosystem: Environmental > Aquatic > Marine > Intertidal zone | place: USA... | reverse complement strand
GATCCAAATTCAGGAATATCAATTGATTATGTTGTAGATGAGCTAAAACCATCTTATAGAAATGTTAGTCGATGTTATTTGGAAATTGAAGGACCAACAATAGAAGAAGGAATACAAGCATGTCAAAAGGATAATCCAGAAGTTTTGATTGTCGTTTTTTATTTTTTACACGAAGGTGCTCATGTAAAAATAGATGTCAATAACGATTTACTGCCAGCTTTAGAGAATGCAAATTTAAAGAAAGTATTTGTTACAAAACACTTGGGTACAGATGAAAAAATGATTGATTTAATTTTAGAAAGAGCAAAAGAGGTAGAAGATGCAAACTAGAAAGGGTCAAGAAATTGAAGACGAAAGTATGCAGATCATAGAAAATGAAATTGGTTCTCATTCATATAACGAAATGGAATGGCCTATTGTTAGAAGAATAATTCACTCAACTGCAGATTTTGATTTTGCTAGAGAAAATAAGCTTCTTTTTCATAAAGATGCAATTTCAAATGGAATTAATGCGTTAAAAAATGGATGTAGTATTGTTACAGATGTAAATGGTGTTATTGGATTAATGAATAAACAAAATCCAAAAGATTTTGGAAATGATTTAATTTGTAATATTTCAGATCCATCTTTAATGGAATCTGCAAAAAAAGTAGGAAAAACTAGAGCACAGATGTCTATGAGAGTGGCTGAAAAAGAAATTGATGGCGGAATTGTCGTTGTAGGAAATGCACCTACTGCACTTTTAGAAGTAATGGAGATGGTTAGAGAGGGATTAGTAAAACCTGCACTTGTAGTGGGCATGCCAGTAGGTTTTGTTTCTGCAGTAGAATCAAAAGATGAATTATCAAAAACAGAAATTCCATTTATAACAAATATTGGTCGTAAAGGAGGAAGTCCTTGTGCATCTGCAATAATTAATGCATTATACAAATTGTTAAGACAGAACTAATTACATCCATACTTTATAGCCCAATCTAATCCACTAAACTCACTTCTTCCACAAAATCGTGGATCAATTTCTGCATAATCATTTTCTAGAAGTAATTCATTTAGTGATGTTTCACTACAAAATACAAGACCAATTTCTCTGTCATATGATGGTTTTTGTCCTCTATCTAAGATGAAGACAGATTCACTTCCAGCTGAGCACTGTGATTCTGCAAATATTTTTGCCTCTTCTCCACCAGGGTCTGTACGTTCTGCACTATTTACAAGTGCAAGTCTAATTCTAATCTCTTCACCATTATCTGAAAGAAATTTTACAGTATCCCCATCAACTACTTGAGCAATTATGCCTGTTGTGCAAATTTGATCATCACAATTAATTGAAGTTTCAGGTGGAGTAGTAGAAATAGAATATGCAACAATACCAATACCAATTACAGAAATAAGCATCATTGATATTGCCTTTACCATATTTCCCATGAATATTATATTGAAGGATACAATATAGATGATTTTTTAACTCAATTTAGGATAGTAATACTGTGTTAAATATCACAGATGCTAGAAATTTTGCTAAAAAGAAACATGCAGGTCAATTAAGAAAAAATGGGAAAACACCTTATTTTTTTCATCTAAAAGATGTAGTAAAAAATTTAAAAAAAATGAAGGTTACAAACAAAGATATCATTTGTGCTGCATGGTTACATGATACAATAGAAGATACCGATACAGATTTTGATTCTATAAAAGATGTATTTGGTAAAAATGTTGCAGAAATTGTAGTATCAGTTACTAAAGATAATCGCTTACCAAAAAAGCAAAGAGAAATGAAATATGCAAAAGATTTGAAATCTTCTAGTGTAAAAGCAAAACTTGTAAAAATTGCAGATATTTTAGCAAATGTAAATGATGCACCAAATGCGGGTAGAAATGCTAGATGGGAAAAACAACAATTTATAAAAAAATCAAAATATTGGAATTATGTTTCAGATATAAAAGCAGGAAATCTTGCAGAACTCTCATGGGCAAATAATGAGTGGAATAGACTACAAAAAAAATATAATTTACTATAAAATGAATAATCGTAAAAAGTATTGATAGTGAAATTTATCAGTATCATTTACAAGAGTTAAACGTTAAGAGATTAAAATTGATCAATATAAATTCAATAATATATAGAAAAAATTTGAAAATAAATTATGACAATTAAAGTTTTAGCTATTGGAGATATTGGCAATATTTTACAAACATTACAAAAGTATACAAAAGCTGATATTCATGTAATCAATTTTTTTAAGGATGGTGCAGGACAATATACATATGAAAAAAATATTGAAACTTTTTCAAATTATAAAGTAACAGATCATATAAAAAAAATTAATCAAATTTCTCAAGATTATGATGTATGTATTACAATGGGTACAGGAGAAAGAATTGCATATCTTGCTGATTTAAATTATTCTGTATTTTATGTTGGTCGAGATATTGATACACCAAGATTCATAAAAAATTCGAGAGAAGAATGGTTTAATGAACCATTACATACATTGAATTTTATTGAAAGATGGTTTTATAAAAAATGTTTTCAAAATGCAAATTTTCATCTAGCATATACATGGGTATTTGAACATCTAAAAAAATATACAAAAAATGGAATTAAATTAGATATGATGCCAATTGATTCTAATATTTTTAAAACAAATGTAAAACCATTACAAAAACAAAAAAGTAAGTTTACTTTTTTTAGTCCACAAAGAATGGGAAAACCTAAAGGTACAGATCTTATTTGGAAAGCATTAACTTTATGCAAATCTGATTTTGAAGTAATTCAAGTTGAATGGTTTGATGTTTCAACCAAGGAAGAATTAGAGATTAAAGATGATTTGATAAAAAATAAACCTAAACAAGTAAAATTTATTCCAATGATAAAGCGAGAGGACATGTCAAAATATTATAATTTTGCTGACGCGATATTGGGGAATATGCGTATTGGTACTTATGCATTAATCGAATTAGAAGGAATATTTTGTAAAAAACCCGTAATACAATATACAAATAAAAATATGAAAATTTTTGCTGGCGATAAAGAATTAGATTCACCGATGGTACCCACTTCAAACAAACCTAATGAAATTGCTAAAATTATTGATAAAATAGTTGAAGACGATGATTTTCGTAAAAAATTATTAGAACAAGAATATGAGTTTGCTAAAGAGATTTCTGATCCAAAGAAAGTTGCAGAGTGGTGGGATAATTTTTTCTTAGAAATTCATGAAAAATATCCAAAAATTAAAAAAAAATCATCAAAATTTGTAATAAAAGCCAGATTATTCATTTTTCTTTTGGGTAATAGACTATATTTGAAAAAAATTAAAAGACGTTTAGGAATTAATTAATACGATTTTATTATTAGGATTTTATAAATTGAAAATTTTAATTCTTGGTTCAGGATATATAGGTAGTGAAATTGCATATGAATTTTCAAAAGATAATCAAATCACTTGTATAGATCATGGAGATAATTTTTCAAAAATTTCTTCTAAACTCAAAAATGTAAAATTAATCAAAGGAGATATTCTAGATCACGAATTAGTAAAAAATATTTCAAATGAAATGGATTTAATATGTTACTGTATTGGAACTGGAGGAGTTGTTAATTGTATTGAAAACCCTGATCATTATAAAAAAATCAATATTGATGATTTTAAAAAATTATTAGATTCTATTGAGAATAAAAATTGTAGGTTTCTTTTACTGTCTACTACATTTGTTTATTCCAATTCTGAAAAAAATTTTGAGAATATGCAAACAAACCCAGATACAATATATGGAAAACTTCGTTTACAACAAGAATCAATTCTTATGAATAGTGAGTTATCTTATACAATTTTACGAATGTCAAATATTTATGGTCATAAAAATTTCTGGATAAGAAAATTTGATAATGTTATAGATAAATTTATTTCCACTGGATTTTCAAATAAAAAAATTTTATTATATGCAGATGGTACACAATTAGTTGATTTTATTCATATTAGTAATTTTTTAAATATTTTGAATCAGATAATAAATCAAAAATTTCAAAAAGAAATTTACAATATTACGAGTGAAACTAGACAATCTATACATGATATTGCATTATTGATTAAAAATATCGCTGGAAAAAAATATAATATTTCTATTCAAATTAATAAGAACGATTCTTCAAAAAAACTACCAAATATTCCAGATGCCTCAGCATCTAAGATAAAAAATAAAATCATATGGCAGGATTATCAAGATTTATCATTTGAATTAGAAAAAATGTGTGCAAAGATAATGAATGATTAAATTTTTAATTAAATATTATAGAATTTTTCCAGTGTTAAATAAAAAATCTAGACTTGATAGATTTGGAATGAATGAATGGTAATTTTGTGAATATTCAGGATGATTATAGTTTTGTAATTTAATTTTAATATTATTTTTTAGTAGAGATTCTTCATTTAGATATTTTTTATCAGGTAATCCGTGACCCGAATAATATGTATCTGCATCTAATTCATTACAAATATCAATTATACGTTCGGTACCTTTTGAGGTTATACTAAATTCTGATGCGAGTATGGTCTTTGTTTTAATATTAAATTTTTTTTGTAAAACCAAAATTATTTCTAGATTTAAATCAATTAATGTATCAAATTTTTTATCATAGACACTTTCTAATTCATGCCAATTATTATTGAAGAATTCGGATTTAGAATAATTAATTATTAATGATTTTTTATGTTTCTCAACCCAATTTTGTGTATAATCTATTTTGATTTCATTTAATTTTAGATTAAGATGAGCGTGAACAGGTACAGTCAACCAAGTAGAACCATCACTTGTTCTAATCTTATTTCTATTTTGCCAACCATTTTTTTCAAATTGTACATCATCTAAAAAAACAAATTCATCCGAATTTTTTATTTTATCAAAAAAAGATAACCATGGAATATAACCTGGCTGATGTATTGCTATAGTCTTCATTATAACATATAAGGAATATTTTTTATCAAATATTTTTTATCACTAAAATAGTTGATTGTCTCCATAAGACCCACTTCAAATTTGTATTTCGGTTTCCATTTTACAATTTTACTTGCTACAGCTGAATCACAAAGTAATCTTGGAGTTTCACCTGTTCTTAGATTATTAGAAAATTTCAATTTTGATTTAGAATTACATAGTTTTATAATTAATTCAGCCAGATTCTTGATTTGAATTTCTTTACCACTTCCAAAATTAATTACCTTACCATTGAGATTTGGAGTGAGACCCAACATTGAATATGCATTAACTGCATCATCCACATATGTATAATCACGAGTCTGTTTTCCATTTCCATATATTGTGATATTTTTTTGATTTAATGCTTGTATGATAAATTTTGGAATGGCTTGATCTAAACCTTGACGTGGACCAAAAATATTAAAGAATCTAGACATTACAACAGGTAATCCATATGTATGAAAATATGATTCTATAATATTTTCTGCAGCTGCTTTTGCTGCTGCGTATGGACTTCTTGGTTGTAAAGGATGTTTTGTATCGATTGGGACATATTTTGGATCTCCATATATTTCAGAGCTTCCTGCATGAATAACTCGTTTTACATCGTTTTTTCTTGCAGCTTCCAATATGTTCAAAGTTGACAAAACATCGTTGGTAATTGTCTCATGTGGATTATATATTGAATGTCCTACATGACTTTGTGCTGCTAAATGATAAATAACATCTACATTTTTTGTTGTATCGATTAGAAGTGAAAGGTCTTGTGTATCTCCCCATTTTATTTTAACTGATTTTTTAATTTCGTTTAGATTTTTAAAAATTCCTCCTGAATTACGGCGTAAAAGTGCAATTACTTTTGCATTTTTAGAAACTAAGTGTTCACATAGATGACTAGCAATAAAACCATCTGCGCCGGTAACAAGAATTGTTTTTTCAGAAAATGTTTTCATCGTATATTCTAAATGGTTTCAGTATTTGTTCTTGTCTATATAGTGAATCTATGAACAAAATATGCTTCACAATATTTTCGTCCAACCTCTTTTCCTCTATACTCGGCATGATTGGTAATAGTATCTTTATCTCTACCTTTGTTTCTAATTTGTGATTTGTATTTGTAAAAACCTTGAATTTTTTTTGAAATGTATTTAGAAATATCAAGATATAGATTTGGTTCAAACACCCCAGATGTTGACCATCTACTATGTTCTGGTGCTTCATATGATAATACTATATCTGCTATTGGAGAGCTTAACGGTCTTAGTGCTGCAATACATGCATTGTGTACATGTAAATGATCCTGATGATGCGATTTGATTGTCGGAATAGCAACAATTGTTGGTTTAGTTTTAGTTAATGAAACTTTAGTATCTGTTTCAATTTTACTTATTAAGGAATGAAGTGGTTTTGCATCAAGATATCTATTATCCTCTGGTGAATCAAATATGGTTTCATATCCATCAACTTTAAGATATTTCATTGCAGCTGCTGTTTCTTTTTTTCTTATATCAGAATGTTTTTTATTATTAGCTTTTTCAATTGAACCTACATTAAAGATTAAAACATAGACTTTACCTCCATCGTCTTTGACTTTTGAGATTAGTCCACCACATCCAAGAATTTCATCATCAGCATGCGGTGCAATGACCAATAATCTATCATTCTTAAAATTTTTCATATTAACAAAACTTTGAATATACTATTTAGTTATTGTGTAGAATACATTATTTTACGAGGGATTAGTACTTGATGAGTCTTTATCCACATCAATATTCTTCAGTTTATCATGTATTTTACTATCATAAATATTGTTTTTGCTTTCTTTTTTTAATTCATAATGTTTTTGAACATCATTTAGGATGTTTTGTAATTCAGTTAATTCTTCTTCAGTTGTATTTTCTTTTTTTGATAATTTTATTATCATTTCAGTTAATTTTATTTGTAATGGTATTACAACCTCAGAATTCATCAACATTCTTCGTAAAAAAGGATTTACTTCCCATGTAATTTCTGCTTCCGTTCTGTATGCAACAGTTCTTTTAAAATGTGCAAATCCTACAAGAATAAGTACAGGAACACCAACCAATACTAAAATGGCAATATATTGTTCGAAAGACGGAAAAATTAATTTTAGAGCAGGATAATTATCTATAGCTAAAAAGTATGTTACTGTTAATGTGTTAATAGCAGCTAAGATAAATGCAAAATATGTACTCCAACCATTTCTAAAATAAAACCATGCACGAAAGAGTAAATTTCCTTTCATTCTAAATTATTGCTTGTGGAACGCATATATGAATTACTTATTATTTATTTGATTTTTTACTAATTTATCTTACTTATTTTCTTTATAAATTAATTATAATTTATTTTGAAATTTTAAGTAACGCTTTAGCCCGTTTATAATGAACTTCATCAATCATTTTTCCATCAACTACAATTGCACCTTTTCCTTTCTTTGTTGATTTTTCATATTCTTTAACTACTAATTTAGACCAAGAGATTTCTGAAGAGTTAGGATGAAATATTTTATGAGTTATCTTAATCTGATTAGGATGGATAATACTTTTCCCTGAATAACCTAATTTTTTTCCAAGTTTGCAATCTTGCTCTAAACCTTTTTCATCTTTAATTTGTTGCCAAATACCATCTATAGCAGGTACTCCTGCTGCAGCTGCTGCAACTGGTATCTTATATCTAGAGTATTTCGAGCCAATTGGATTTCCTTTTGTATATTCTATTTGCATGTCGTTCAATAAATCAAATATTCCAAATACTATTGCATCAATTCTCTTACTTGATGACGCAATTTCATAACAATTAATCACACCTAGAGCAGATTCTATTGAAGGAATTAGACGTATTTTTTTTAGTTTTCTTTTCTTTTCTAGGTTTGAAATGATTTTTTCAATTTTTTTCAATTCTTTGGTTGAATCAACTTTAGGTATGACAATACCATCCAATCCTTTTTGAACAATTTTTTCTAAATCATTAGGAACTTTACCAGACTGAGGAGAATTAGTTCTAACAAAGACTGATGCATTGAAATCTTTACGTTCTTTCAATTTTTTTGAGATCAATTTTCTAGCATTTTGTTTTTCTTTGTCAGGTACAGAATCTTCTAAATCAAAACAAACAATATCGCTAGAGAGTGATTTTGCTTTTTCTAAGAATCGTGGATTATTTCCTGGTACAAAAACTAGACTTCGAAAAATATTTGTCATTAAATGACTATGCGCCTTCAGGCTTCATTAAGATTTTGCCAAAGAACTTTCCAGATAGCATTTTTGTGTGAGCCTCTGCTGCTTGCTCAAATGTATAGACCGAGTCAACTGCAGCTTTTATTTTTCCTTGACCCATCCAGTATAGACCTTCGTCGAGTTCAGCTTTTGTTCCTTGTGTTGAACCTAAGACATTAATTCCTTTGAAGAATATATGTCTAAGATCTATTTTTGCGTCATAACCTGTTGTTGCACCACATGAAACTAGAGTTGCGCCATATTTGAGTAATGTTAGTTGTTTGTTGAAATGAGTTTCACCGATATGATCAAATGACAGATCAATTCCTGGTGCTTCACCTTTCTTTTTTGCAATTTCTTTAGTTATGCCACGAACTTCTTTGTGCCAGTCATCTTTTCTGTGATCTACTGCATAATCAGCACCTAATTCTTTACATTTTTCTAATTTATCAGGACTAGCAGTTGCAATAACGTTACAGTTGTATAATTTTGCAATTTGAATACCAAATGAACCTACACCAGAACCACCACCCATGATAAGTACAGTTTGGCCTGGAGTAATTTTACCTCTACCAACTAACATGTGCCAAGATGTCAAAAGTGTCATGGATGCTGCTGCTGCATCTTCATATGATACTCCTTCTGGAATTTTTGAAACATTAACTTCCGGTAGATGAACTTCTTCACTATATGCACCCCATAGCGGACCAGTTTGGAAACCCCAAACTTGTCTTCGGGTACAATCAAATTCTTTTCCACTTGTGCAAGCACTACAAACTCTGCATGCTAAGTTAGAATGAGAAACAACTCTATCGCCAACTTTGAAACCTTGTACATCTTCACCAACTGCAATAACATCTCCCGCAACATCAGAACCTGAAACGTGTGGAACAGGAACAGGAATTGGAACACCTCTCATTCCCCAAATATCATTATAGTTTAGAGCAGATGCTTTATTTGTAAAAACTACCTCATCCGGTTTTGGTTTTGGTGAATCAATATCTTCAACTTTTAGAATTTTTGCATAATCGTCATCAGGTGCATATTCACGGTATACAACTGCTTTCATAATTTCGACCCAATTTACCCCTAATTATATTTTTTTGAGATCAGATTCTATTGATTTTAAAATCTTTTTTTGGCTGTTGAGCAGATAATAAAATTTGCTTTAACTGATCGTCTGTGATTTGACTATGAGCTTTTCCTTGACTGGCAATGCCTAAAAGATAATTTTCAACCATGTTTGCCAGTTCGGGTTTTACCATTTTTACATTATTTAATCTCAATCTAGCTTCGGAACTAAGAATTTGTTTTAACAACAGATCTTTTTGTGCGTTAATTTGATCTTCGTTTGAGTGAGTATGTTCATCAGATGTAGGTTCACTCATATCAAACACTAAGAATAAATTTTTAGTTTTGGAGTTGTTTGAATTAATTCGCCTAAAATTTCAGTTGCAAGTTTATCTAGTTTTTGCATTCCTTGACGACTAGCAACTCTACCTTTTTTTTCAACTTGTTCAAGATAACCCAATTTTTCTAATCCATGAATTGCATTTCTAATTATAGCACCACTAGCATCTCGATGATGACGTGCACCATAGTACATTTTGCGTTTGCCATCACCATAAATCGTTCTAAGATCATTTACGGTGAGAGGACCATGAAGATAGATTTTTCTCATTATCGATGCACATCGAGTGTACCACCAATCAGGTTGTTGCGGAGGTTTGTCAGCATGTGATCCAGTTTTGACAAAGGATGACCAAACAGGTGCAGGAATTTCTTCGTTTTTTAATATCTCAGTTAATCTTAAGATAAATTCCTGTGCTGGTACATCGTAAACTTTAGCCAATGCAAAAAATTTTGATAATCGTCTTATAAATCATTGAGAAATTATCTTACGATATGTGTGATTGCAGTATAAACATGTAATTCTTATAGATTTTGGTTTTGAGTTAAGACGTATTTTTGATCTAATCCCAGGAGCAATGAATTTTTTGCAATTTTTACAAAAACTTGAACTAACTTCAAATGGCATTTTAATTTTAAATTTCATACTTATTTTTTTGGCAATTTCAGCTTGTTTTTCAGCTAATTCAGGATTATTTTTTGCATTAGATAATGCATTATAAAATAGGATTTGCATACGTTGTGTAGCAATATATTTTTTAGAAATTTTCATAATACAAGTTAGTTGTATTGTTTAAAAATAAATGAATAGATGCAGTCAGCGGGATTCGAACCCGCGTCACAGGGTTGGAAACCCCGAATACTAACCAGGCTATACTATGACTGCATAAGGATTAAAAAAAAATTACCTAA
>Ga0315316_10004170_pt1 | contig 10547 bp, 10 predicted proteins | sample M160m3416metaG_FD_203702 | JGI IMG/M metagenome (GOLD analysis project Ga0315316, IMG submission 203702) | Ammonia-oxidizing marine archaeal communities from Monterey Bay, California, United States - M1 60m 3416 | ecosystem: Environmental > Aquatic > Marine > Intertidal zone | place: USA... | reverse complement strand
GACCGCTTTTCCGTGCCCGAGTTCACCACCTCTCCTGATGGCGGCATTGGTCCCCTCAAAGGCCTCGACAGCCAGGACCGTTCCCTTGCGGACAACGACAGTCTGTCCGACATCAAGGCGACTGGTCTCCTTGGCAATTCTGAAACCGAACTCTGCTTCATCCTCCAGCCGCTTGTCCGCCCTGGGACCGCATACATGGCCGGAATCGGGAAGCAAATCCTCAAGGTAGGTCGTAGCTGCCATCAACTCAATGCCGTCCTTGGCCAGTTCCCCGGCAATGCCCGCAAAGATTGACTCGGCATTGCGCTCCTTGAGCCGGCCGAGCAAGACCAGTGTCCTCATGTCGGGACGCAGGTCGAAGAGATTTTTCGGGGCAATCTGCCCAACCATCACGGCACGAGTTATGCCCTCCTTGCTGAAAAACTTGATCATTCGTGACAACTGCCCGACCCGCATCCAACACACCGAGTCGACCAAATCCTCAATCCCGGGTTCAGTTTCATCGTGAAAAGAGGCCGCCACAAGGCGCCCAACCCCTGCAGCACGGGCGGCACGGGCAAAAATCGCGGGATAAATGCCGTTGCCGGCAATCATTCCAATGGCATCATTCTCACTCATCCTTGCCCAAAAAGCGTCATCAGGGGACAATGTCCACCTCAAAAAAGATTCACAAACCGCCAAGCCCTCCTACAATTAGCCCCGTGGATACCAGTTATAAGGTTTTTGCCCGAAAATACCGCCCCCTGACTTTTGACCATGTTTTAGGCCAGGATCACGTTGTCCAGACCTTGCGCAATGCCATTGCACAGGAGCGTCTGGCCCATGCCTACCTGTTTGTAGGCCCCCGCGGAACAGGCAAAACATCCATCGCCCGCATCCTTGCCAAGGCACTCAACTGCACAGGCGGACCGAAAATAGACTTCGATCCCGATGAGGAAATCTGCCAGGAAATCGCCGGCGGACGCTGCCTTGACGTGCTGGAAATCGACGGTGCAAGCAACAACGGGGTCGAGCAGGTGCGTGAATTGCGCGACAACGTGAAGTTTGCGCCCGCTCGCGGTCGCTACAAGATCTACTATATTGACGAAGTGCACATGCTCTCAAGTGCCGCATTCAATGCCCTGCTGAAGACCCTCGAGGAACCCCCCGACCACGTGAAGTTTATCTTCGCCACCACCGAGTCGGAAAAGATCCTGCCGACCATCATTTCACGCTGCCAGCGCTTCGATTTGCGCCGCATCCCGACCCGTATTATCAGCGACCATCTAAGCCACATTGCCAAACAGGAAAAAATCACCCTCGATCCTCTGGCTGCAACCGCTATTGCCAAGGGGGCAGAAGGCGGAATGCGCGATGCGCAATCCATGCTCGACCAACTTGTTGCATTCTGTGGAGAGGCCATAGGGGAAGCCGATGTCCTGGAGGTCTTCGGCTTTACCGCACTGGAAACAATTGCCGGCCTTGGTGAGGCACTGCTCCAGGGCGAGACAGTCAACGCACTGGAAAAAATATATTCTCAGTCAGAATCCGGAAAGGACCTCAGCAAACTCCTGACTGACCTGATCGGCCACCTGCGGGCAGTACTCGTTTACCAGGTGGACCCGGACGGTGCCGCCAGGGACCTAACACCCGACATCCTCCAGAGGGTCCAGTCACAGGCTGCAATGATCGATACCGAACGCCTGCTGGCTGTTATTGACCATTTCGCAATGGTGGACGGACGCATGAAATGGGCTCCCAACAAGCGCCTGCATCTGGAAGTGGGCGTGATCAAGGCTATCCAGATCCTGGCCTCAACCCGCCTGAGTGACGTCATAGAGGCGATTGACGGCACCCTTTCCACAATGCCGGAGCAAGCCCTCCCGCCGACAGGTTCCTCGACGCAGAAGAAGCCCGCCAGGGAAACGTCCACCCCCTCACCCCGCTCTCCAGCACCGGGGCTTGCACCCGTCAACGACATACCGCCAACGCCAACGCCAACGCCAACGCCAACGCCAGAAGCCCAGGATCCTCCGCCTGCGAAAAACAATGGTGAAAATCTCAGCGGTGAAGAAACCTGGTCGGCAATCCTTGACCACCTGGCAAGCCACAAGCCCATCGCCGCGGAATACGCACAGAAAGCCGTTTTTGCTGAAGATGACGGGGTCAACTTCACAGTGGCCATTGCCCCTGAGGAGACCATCGCCAAGGAATCCCTGATGCGTGATCGCACCCGGAAGCCGATCGAGGAACTGCTGAGCTCAATAAATAACTCACCCCGCAAGCTGAAGGTCGAGCTTCGCGACGGAGTAAAACCCGTCATCATTCCCGCCGAGATGACCGAGGAGGATGAGCCGCAAGCCGAACCGGATGTCTCCCCCCCTGAGCAGCAACCAACCCGCAGGCAGGAATCAGCACCCACTGAAGGGGAGGACATCTACAGCGACCCCCTGATCAAGGAAGCCCTGGAAATCTTCGAGGCCGAAATCAAGAACGACTAGACCTTGCATTTGCAAGCACGAGAACCTTCCCTAAACTGAAGCAATGAATATCGCCAAGATGATGAAGCAGGCCCAGCAGATGCAGGGCAAAATGCAGAAAATACAGGCTGAATTGGCCGAACGTGAAGTGGAGGTATCAGCAGGAGGAGGCAAGGTAAGCGTTACAGCCACCTGCTCCGGGGACATCCGCGCCATTAAGATTGCCGCGGAAATTGTCGATCCTGAGGATGTCGAGATCCTCGAGGATCTCGTCCTCTCGGGCGTCACACAGGCAATCGATGAGGGGCGCAAGGTCATGGAGGAGGAAATGGGGAAAGTCACCGGAGGGCTTGGCCCGATGCCCGGCGGCATGTTCTAGGCAGGGAGATTTTTGGTAAAGAAATTGCGGGTGTTGGCACCTACAATCCATTCCACCTGCTCCGGGCTTAGCCCATACACAGGCTTCATCAACTCCCCGGTAATGCGTTGCCAGCCCGAGGCATCGACAACGGTCCGCACTGCACCGTCAAAATCCGACCCGATGGCAACATGCCGTGCACCATCTAGGCCGGCATCATCAAGCAGCTTCACCGTGTAGCTGATACTCTCTCCCAGAGCCGCCAGATCAGCACGTGGCAACCCGGGCGCAAAAAGAGTGATTCCAATGAGACCCCCGGTAGCGGCGATGGCAACAGCATGGTCGTCGGAAATATTGCGCCTGTGATCATATACGCCCCTGATGCCGGTATGGGAAACAATCAGGGGACGGCTAATTTCCCCCTGCTCGTACATCTCGAGCACATCATCAATCAATGCGGCTGAAGCATGCGCAAGGTCAATGGTGATCGAGTGACTGTCGAGTTGCCCCACCAGTTCCCTGCCCGCAGGTTTAAGCCCCCCCGCGCGCAAACCGTGTGCCGAGTCCCCAAACTGGTTGTCATTAAAATGCGTAATGCCGACAACGCGAAATCCATTTTCTGCCAGCCATGGAACATCAAGTCCACCGCGCAGGATATGTGCTCCCTCAAGGCCCAGCATCACGCCAATGACCTCCTCATTGCGCTCACGGTCTTCATTGAGTTCATTGAGTTCTCCTCTTGAACAAACCAACCGGATCGCCCCTTCCGACTGATCAATCCAGGCTGCCAGCCGGCGCAATTGTAACCGGGCGCGTGCTGCCGTGCTGAACCATGTGTCGGGACGCTGCAGGCTCATGAATGCCCCCCAGAAAAAAAGATCCCGGAAAAACAGGCGGGGAAAGCGCCGGCTGATCACCAGCTTGGTCGGCACCGTGACAAACTGCAGGGCAACATTCCCTGCCCTCAGGCGAGGCAGGTCAACATGTCCCCGCCTGTTGTTACGCATGAGGTCCCGTCGCCAGAGGCAGACATCGGCATGCAAATCAGCAATAAAGCAGCCACCATGAAAGCCGGCAGATGTGTCGTCAATGGGCTGCTCATCACCCGGCACGACGCGGTTGAGAAGTAGATCAAAGATCACATGCCAAAACGCCATCACTGCCACGCACAGGCCAAGGACAGGCAAGCCCTGCATAAAAAGTAATACACCACCTGCAACGACGCCCAGTTGCGCAAGCCTGAAAACAGCGTTCATGAATCTTTGCCGGGAACCCGGCGGCGCCAATAAGCAGCCAGCAAACTGCCGATAATACAGTGATAAAGGGCGGAAACCGCACTGGGAACCGGGGCCAGGGCGGCATCCAGCGCTGAATGGAACTGGCCCTGAAATTTTTCTGTCTTAGCAAGACTGCTGCCTAGGCCTGAGTTCTGCATTCCCACCTCGATGCTCAAGGTCCGCTGGAAGGCGGTCTTGAACCTGAAAAGGGCAGCTATGCCATAACCGATGGCAAACCCGCCGGCATGCAGCAAAAACACCACAACCAGCAGGCTCCCGGCATGTTCAATGATTGCTTCCCTGGCAGCGCCGATAATACCACCGACAATCAGCACAATAATCACGACCGAGAGCAAAGGCGACCAGGGGGTCACATGACGCACGACCCTTGGCAGGAAACGGTTAAGTAAAACCCCCGCAACAACCGGCAGCAGCACCACCGCAACCATGTTCAGGAAAAGGTTCCACCGGTCAATGTCGACATATTTTCCGGCCAACCAGCCCGTTAAGAGCGGTGTCATGACAATGGCGCTCAGGGTTGAAAACATCGTCATCAGCACGGATAGCGGCAAGCTGGCACGGGCCAGATAGGTAACCACGTTCGATGCGGTGCCACCGGGACAGCAACTCACCAGGATCAGGCCAACCGCCAAACCGGCCTCCAGTGAAAATAATTGCGCCAGAGCAAACCCGAGAAGGGGCATCACCGTAAACTGGGCCCCAACCCCGGCAATCACGGCGCGGGGCATTCTCAATACAGCCCGGAAATCATCAAGACTCAACGTGATCCCCATGCCGAACATTATGAGGCCAAGCCCTATATGGATAAACTTGATGCCAAAGAGCTTGTTGTCCTTGTCGACGAACCACCTGAAATGCTCAGGATAAAACCAAGCCCAAAGGCTTCCTATAATCACCCAGAGCGCAAAGGCATTGGTGAGAGTCTTCAGTAATCCGGACAAGCCTCCATCATAACCGGGTCTATGGCCACTTGGCAACCCAAGCCGCGCATTATGAGGAAACCTTCTCGATTGCCAGGAGAAAGGGTGGGTGGTTCACCCGGTGCTCACTATCATGTCTCTCCACACGGTAGACAGCACCATCAAGGCCCTCAATAAAGCGCGCTACCGCTGCCGACTCCTGGGCTCCCCCCTCATGCCCGGGATAGCAGACAATCGTGCATAATCCCCCCTCCTTGAGAATATCCAGGGCCTGTTGCAGTGCAATGAGGGTTGTCTGCTCCCGGGTAATCACGGACTTGTTGCCACCCGGCAGGTAACCAAGGTTAAACATCACCACAGACACCCTGCCGTGATGGCACCCGGGAACAACCTCAGCGAGCTCCTCATGTCCCTGCTGGCACAGGTTCACCCCCTCATCCAGGCCGTTTTCCCTAAGCCTTCTGCCGGTAGCCGCAAGTGCGCAAGCCTGCACATCAAGGGCAAAGACCTCGCCGCCCTCGCCGACAATACCGGCAAGTAAAAGGGTGTCATGCCCGTTCCCGGCAGTCGCATCGACTGCCACCTCGCCGGCCTGCAAACGGCAGGAAACCAGCCTGTGGGCGAGTTCTGTAACCTTTACCGAATGCATCATACTAGCCAGCCATCAAATATTCCTGCAAAGGTCGACCTCGGCATCAATAGGCCCGTTCCCGCAAAGGTGATCCGCAAAATTCCCGGCAAAGAACGGAGCATTCAAAACCCCCTTGGAGCCTAGGCCGTTGAAAAATCCAACCCTACTGTGAGCAGGATGCATCCCGCAAAGCAACCTGCTCTCCCGCACTACCGGGCGCACTGCTGCCTGGTGGTCAATCACCTCATAGGGTAACTGCAAAAAACGACCAAGGCGCCGCTCAATGACCCTCCTGCCCTCATCGGTCGGTTTCGAGTCACTGCATCCCCAGTCATAGGTGGCTCCACAGCGAAACCGCTCTCCACCCACCGGTAATAACCACACACCGCCGCAATTGAGGATCCGGTCCCCGGAAAGGCCGGCAATACGCAGGGTTAAAATCTCGCCTTTGGCCGGCTTGAAAGGCACCCATTCAAACAGGGGGTTGGCAGCACCGGGGAAGCCCTCACAAAAAAGGGTAATGCCAGTGGACTGAGCCTCACGCAACTCACTCTTTCGCCAGTTCTCCCCGAGCATTTCCCTGGTTAGGGAAATAAATTCCCGAATGTCCAGATAGCCGGAATGTTCAAAGGTAAGCGCCCCGTGCTGCGCCTTTACATGCCTGCCCGGCTCCAGGGAATGACTTGCGAGGCATTCCGCATAGCCCGGGGAGCGCAGACGCTTTTGCCACTGCTCTGCCTCCTGCGCGGAGCTGAGCAGGCGGACAAGCGGCATCTGGCGGAAAATCCTCCGGCCTGTCTTTTCCTGGATGGAATGGTAAAAACCCAGTGCCGCAGGCCAGAGCTGCTCAAGGCGCCAGGTCTTGGTCAGCTTGGGGCCGGTAATCGGGTTGATGATCCCCGCAGCCACCCTGCTGGCAGTCACCTCCTCGCCACGATCCAGCAGCAACACTTCACGACCACGTGCCCGTAATGCCCAGGCCATCATACAGCCGGCCAATCCGCCACCGACAATGGTAATCGGGAAGCTCTCTCCCGCCGGCCCCGTGCCCGTATTCATCGCCCCCGGTAAGTGAATAATTGCTCAAGGACAAAGTTCTCCTCCTGCAGGGAATTCCAGGCCGAGAGGATCTTTTTCTGCAGCCTGCCGGTTATCTTCCGGCCATGCCTTGCCTTTTGAACCTGCTTATGGGTGAGATTTCCCGACGAAGCTTCCACCAGGTCGTGATTCTTGAGCTGTTGCCCATTCATCAGGGCGTCCAGCGGCTGGATGCCTGCATCCATGTCTGGTATGGAATTCATGATTTTGAAGCAAACACTTGATAGTTCGCTTGTGAAACTTGAAACTTGGCGGAAATGCGAATCCTGCTGACCACCACCTCCTATCAGGACACCCCTGGGGAACACCATGAGATCCTGGCCGCCACCGGATGGGAAATTATCCGCGAGCGTGGCCCGTTACCTGAAGAGGCCATGCTCGAGTTGTCCGGCAAATTTGATGCCTTCCTCTGTGGGGATGATGCCATCACCGCGGCCGTGATTGATAAATCCCTGCCAAGCCTCAAGGCCATCAGTAAATACGGGATAGGACTCGACAAGATTGATGTCAATTATGCCACCGAAAAAAAGCTGCCTATCCTCTTCACTCCCGGCGTCAACCATACCACCGTTGCTGAGCATACCTTTGGCTTACTTCTCGGGTTGACCAAGAAAATCCAGCAGAATGCCAATGAGGTCGCTGCGGGGAATTGGCAGGCAGGCTGGAGGAAACCGGTCGGCAATGAAATCATGGGCAAGAGCATCGGCATTCTCGGCCTGGGCCGCATCGGCAAGGAGGTGGCGATCAGGGCACGCGCTTTCGGCATGGACATCTTGGCATACGACCCCTTCCTCGACCAGGATTTTGCCGCCGACAATGGCATCACCGCATGTCCCGACATGGACCACTTGATCAATGCATCGGATATCCTCTCCCTGCACTGCTTCCTGAGTCCTGAAACCCACAGCATGATCAACATGGAGAGGATCGCACGGATGCGTGAGAATGTGATTATCCTCAACTGCGCCCGGGGAGAACTCGTCGACAGCAAGGCCATGCGATCAGCCCTTGAAAGCGGCAGGGTCGGCGGCTATGGCAGTGATGTTCTGGATACTGAACCTCCCGCCGCCGACCACCCGCTGCTCGGCGCCCCCAACTGCATCATTACCTCGCATATTGCCTCACGAACCCACGAGTCGGTTGCCCGCCAGGCCGGAATGGCCACGCGCAACCTCATTGCCCTTCTCACCGGCGAAGGCGAATACATGCAGGCCAATACCTTTAACTCCTAGATTACATGCCAGAACAATTTCTTGTTGTCCCCGAAGCGGAACACGAGGCCCTTGTGGCAGCCGCCTATAAAAAGCGCGGCTTCACTGATGATGAGGCCAATGATGCCGCCAGGTTCTGCTCATTCGCTTCAGCACATGCGGTCCGAACCCACAATGCCATAAAGGCTCTTCACCTTGATGACCTTTTCGGTTCCGGGGCAGGAGGCTGTGTGCCGGGAGCAAATATCGAGATTGTCGACAACCGTTTTGCCGCCAGCGAGGTATGGAACTGCAACAGGAAACTCGGCCAAAGTGTCGCCTACGCCGCCATCGAGCGCTGCATTGAACTCGCTGACCAATACGGTGTCGGCCAGGTAAGCGTGGACAACGCCTTCCACTATCTCTGGGGCGGCGGTTATGTCCTGGACGCGGCAAAGCGAGGTTACATTGCCTACACCAGTTGCACGGCCGGCCTGGCCGAGGTCGTGCCCTTCATGGGTAAGCATCCCACCCTGGGCACCAACCCGCACAGCTGGGGATTCCCCACCCATGAAGCTCTCGGCTTCCCGATCGTTATCGACTGGGCAACCTCGGTCGTGGCCATGGGCAGGGTCCAGCAAATCAAGCGGGAAGGTGGAGAGCTCCCGCAGAATGCCGCAGTCGATACAGAAGGAAAATTTACCACCGACCCGGAAAAGGCCGCTTACCTTGTCCCATTTGGTGCCCACAAGGGATACGGCATGGCACTCATCAATGAAATCGTCGCTGCCTTTATCGGCGGCTCCCTGCCGACCCTGCGCTCACGCGAGATCCCGGAAGGGGAAAAACGCACGCCGAGTTTCTACTTCCAGGTCATTCATCCTGATGCCCTCAGCGGTGGAAATTTTGCCTGTGGCCGCAGCCAGGCAGACAATGTAAAAGCAGTCATCGAGGACATCAGGGGACATGGAAATGAAACAATTTTTCTTCCCGGGCAGGATTTTGCCCATGCCGCCCGGCAGACGGAAAGTGCCGGCGGCCTACTCTTCTCGGAAGCGGAAATTGCCGAGTTTAACCAATTGGCCGCGGCCGCAGGGCACCCCGGGTGGGACCCGGCCACATTACCGGCTTTCCGTGGATAAATGCAGGACAGGCAACAACACTTGAACAGAGCAACTCAGCGCACGGAATTGTTGCATCTGGAGAAAACCGGGAGTTTATAAGATAAGCTGATAAGACATTTCCGCTTCACCGATGGCACTTGACATTAAATCACCCTCCAGTTGCGCCTATACCGAAGTCTCCCTCGGGGAAATCATGCTGCGCCTTGATCCGGGCGATGGACGTGTGCGCACCGCCCGCCGGTTCGATGCCTGGGAGGGCGGAGGAGAATACAACGTTGCCCGCGGATTGCGCAGGTGCTTCGGCCTCAAAACCGCCGTGGTCAGTGCGTTTGCCGACAATGATATCGGGCATTTAATTGAAGACTTTATCCTTCAGGGCGGTGTCGACACCGGCTTTATCAATTGGGTGGAGCATGACGGCATTGGTCGCAATGTGCGCAACGGTATTAATTTCACCGAGAGGGGTTTTGGAATTCGCGGGGCAAAGGGAACCTCCGACCGCGGGCACACTGCCGCCTCCCAGATGCGACCGGGAGATGTTGACTGGGATCACTTGTTCGGGCAACTCGGCAGCCAGTGGTTCCACACCGGCGGTATCTTCGCAGCCCTTTCAGAAACCACTGCCGAGCTGGTCATAGAGGCCTGTCAAAAGGCCAGGGAACACGGCACCATCGTCAGCTACGATTTGAACTACCGACCCTCTTTATGGCAGTCTGTTGGTGGACAGTCGAGGGCACAGGAGATCAACCGGGAAATTGCCCGGCATGTCGACGTCATGATCGGCAACGAGGAGGACTTCACCGCATGCCTTGGCTTCGAGGTTGAGGGAGTCGATGAAAATATTACCGGCCTTGAGGTGGAAAACTTCAAGAACATGATCACCAAGGTGGTGGGCGAATTTCCCAACTTTAAGGCCACCGCCACCACTCTGCGCGACGTGCACAGCGCAAGTATCAATGACTGGGGGGCAGTCTGCTGGCATGACGGCAGTTTCTTCGAGGCAACTCCCAGGGAAAGACTTGAGATATACGACCGTGTCGGCGGAGGGGATTCCTTTGCCAGCGGGCTCATCTACGGCTTCATCACCCATAACGATGCACAACTCGCCGTCGACTACGGTGCCGCCCACGGTGCCCTTGCCATGACCACCCCCGGGGACACCACAATGGCCACCCTGGCAGAGGTCGAGAAACTGGTTGGCGGGGGCAGTGCCAGGGTGCAACGATAAAACCATGTCCGACCCGCAATCCCTCTTCTCCCTCCAAGGCAAAACCGCGGTCATCATCGGCGGAACCGGGGAGCTTTGCGGGGCCATGGCCGAGGGCCTCGCCGGAGCCGGGGCCGAAGTCGTGTTGGCTGGTCGCAGCCAGGAGAAAGCGGACGCCCGGCTTGCCGACATAAGGGCATCAGGTGGCGACGGCTATTTCGTGGCAACCGATGTGGATGACCGGCAATCACTCGAGAACCTG
>Ga0315316_10004169_pt1 | contig 10547 bp, 9 predicted proteins | sample M160m3416metaG_FD_203702 | JGI IMG/M metagenome (GOLD analysis project Ga0315316, IMG submission 203702) | Ammonia-oxidizing marine archaeal communities from Monterey Bay, California, United States - M1 60m 3416 | ecosystem: Environmental > Aquatic > Marine > Intertidal zone | place: USA... | reverse complement strand
TGGCTCTTTCAATGGTTCAATCTGGAAGGGGAGTTGCAATTGTTCCTGCGTTAGCAGCAAGATTAGGAGGAAAAAAAATAGATTTTGATGTTAATTTATATAAAACTAATTTACCACAAAGGAAAATTATCTCTCTTATTCCTTCACAATATGTAAGGATAGAGCCTTACAAATCTTTCATAAATGCTTTAGTAGATACCGGGAAGAAAATGCAGCTGCCAAAAGCACATGATGTCCCTCCTATATTAGAATCACTAAGTATTTAATTTGTGTTATAGGATATACCAATTACTCTTATAGGTTTAATATAGAAATTTTTAATGTATGTTTATATTATATTAATTTTAAAAAGGGATACTTAACATGTGGAAATCACCAGTAGTTTTAGAAGTTGCAGTAGGTCTTGAAATCAACTGTTATGCTTGTGCAGAAATTTAATTAGATTAAATTTTTATTAGAAAGCCGGCTTTTAGCCGGCTTTTTTTTTATTTCTTTTTCAAGCCTCTTACCAAATAAATTAAGGGAGCGGCTATAAATGCTAAAAATCCCATTAGTAGCATAATTTGATTAAAAGCTATTGCGCTTGCCTCATTAGTTGCTAGCTTATATAAAATTTGCATAAGCATTTTCATGTTTTCTGGAGAATTGTCTAGATATTGAGGAATAATATGTTTGATTTTACCTATTATAACCTCTGATTTACTAATTGCTTGTGAGGATAAATTTGTAAAGGACTCATAACTTGATGATATTTTATACTCAAAAAGGGTATTTGATAAAGCTATGCCTATCGCTGAACCTAATCTACCCATTAAAGAATATAATCCACTTGCATTTTTAATTTTATTTTCTTCCAGGTCTCCTAATGATAATAATACTAGTGGTAGGAATATTAGCTGTGCTGAAAGACCTCTAATTATTTGAGGTAAAATTATTTCATAAGGACCTATTTCTGATATCATAAATCCTTGCATCCAAGTACCGATGGCTAACATTATAAATCCTATAAAAGCAACAGTTCTTCTATTAAAAAATTTAAATAATACTAGGGCAAGAAAACCAGAAGCTACTTGAGAAAATCCCATTATATATACCATTGAAGCGACAGATGTTCCATCAAGCTCTCTTACGCGAGCGATATATACAGGTAATATATATTGGCTTGCAAATATAATAAAGCCCCATATAAAAACTAAAATAGTGCAGATTAAAAAATTTCTATTTAAAAATACTCTTATATCTACTATCGGGTGTTTAGTTGTTATTTCTCTTATGATGAAAAGTATGAAACTAATTATAAAAATTACAAATAAAATACATATTAAATTAGATTCAAACCAATATTCTCTTCTTCCTTCTTCTAAAATGGCCAGACCAGTTCCTAAAAATAGAGCAGCTAAAATGATACCTATAAAATCAATTTTATCCCATAAATATTCTTTTTTATCAAAGTCAGCTAATTTATAGACAGCTATTCCAATTATAAACGAAAAAGGAATAGTAATAAAAAATACAAACCTCCATCCAATTTCATCACTTATCCATCCTCCCATGTGTGGCCCTAATGCAGCTGCACAGGTAGCTATAACACCAGTGAAAATAGCAACTATTTGTTGTTCTTTTTGTGGATACAAAGTAAACATTACTGAAAACATAGCTGGCATCATACCTCCACCAAAAAAACCTTGAAAAACTCTAAAAAAAATCATTGATTCTATAGACCAAGCTAAGCCACAAAATATTGAAGCTATAGTAAAACCCATAGAACACATAAAAAAGAAGGTTTTTAGTGTCATAGCTCTGCTAAGCCATCCAGATAATGGAAGCATAATAACCTCAGCTATTAAAAAAGAAGTTATTACCCAACTTACCTGGTCAGGAGCGGCCCCTAAACCTCCTTGAATATGCCTATAAGCTGCACCTATATTTTGTACGCTAATTAAGCTAAAGAACATACCTAGCGTCATAAGCCAAAATGCAATTTTATTTCTGCCATTTTTAGAAAGGGAAATTATTTTATTTATTCCTTCTTAAATTATAAAATATAAGAATATAAATATTAACTAAATATCTTTTAATAACTAATTATTTTTTAGTTTCGATAGAGACGTATACTGATAAACCTGGCACTATTCTACCTAACATATTTTCTGGTATATCAAATGTAATTTTTACAGGCACTCTTTGAACTACTTTTACAAAATTACCTGATGCATTCTGAGGAGGCAAAAGACTAAAAGAGGCTGAAGATGCAGGAGAAATAGAATGCACTTTTCCAATTATAGGATTCTTTTTAAATGCGTCAAAATGCAGTTTTGCTTTCTGGCCAACTTTAATATTTTCAACTTGAGTTTCTTTATAATTAGCCATTACCCAGATATCATGGACAGGAACTACCGCCATTAAAGGCCATCCATCTTCGACATATAATCCTGGTTCTGCAATTCTATTTGCTATAACTCCATCTATGGGGGCATAAATTTTTGTTGATTCTAGATCAACTTCTGCCATATTTAGTTCTGCTTGAGATTTTTCGAAATCAGCTTCTGATATTTTTAATTCTGCTTGAGCTTTTCTTACTTCTACTAATAGCTCATTTTTTAATGAATTTATTTTTTCTTTTTCTGTCGCTAACACTTCTAGTTTATTTTTAATAGAATTAGTTTTTGAATTTGCTGAATCTAATTTATGTGATGTAGTATTAACTTTTGCAATAGCTTCATCCAATTTTGCTCTAGAAATAGAGCTTTTATCGAATAATTTTCTCATTCTTGTTAGGTTTTTATTTGCTAGTTCAAGTTCACTAGAATATGACTGAGCAATGAAGTTAAAACTACTAATTTCACTTTTTACCAATTTTATATTTGCATAAATATTATCAAATGAAGATTGTATTGTAGTAATTTTAGTTTCAGCGGCTTCAATTTTTGTTTTTGAAGCATCTATTTTAGCTTTTGCTCCTTCTAAAGAAGCGTTTAAGGAATTAACTTTATTTTGGTATGGTTCTGGATCTAATATTACTAGTAGATCATTTTTTTTAACTACTGCATTAGTAAGAGCTGGAACTTCTAGAATATAACTTGATACTCTTGATGACATAGTAGTTATAGATGATCTAACATAAGCATTATCAGTTGAGACTATACTTTTATTAGTGTTCCACCATTCTAAACCAAATATAGTCATAAATGCTGAAGCAATTATTAAAATAAAAATTATAGTTAGTTTCTTTAATCTCATTTAAAATCCCAAAGTCATTAAATATATATATTTAATGTTATAGCTATAAACTTAATATATATTAAATCAAGGATTTAAGCGGACTTCTAAGGTTTAATAGGTATGTTATTTTTGCATGGCTTTTAAACTTTAATTGCCTTTTTGGTGGAGCCGAGGGGGGTCGAACCCCTGACCTCTTGACTGCCAGCCAAGCGCTCTCCCAACTGAGCTACGGCCCCGACTTAAACTATAAATCTGTATCTTCTTCCTTTTCAGTTAGTTCTATATTTGCAATATCAGTTATATTATTTTCATTATCCTCATTTTCTTCTATATTACTATTTTCACTAATAATATTCTCGTCTAAATCTTCAATAGATATTAATTCTGCCATATCATCATCTAATTTAGTCTCATCTTCATTAATTGTTTCTTGAGTATCTTTTTCTTTTTCTGGCGTTTGGGCTTTCACAATATTTTTATTTAGAGGAGGTCTACCTAATCTTGGCTTAACTACTATAATTATTTCTGTTCCGCATTTTGGGCATGTGGGTATTTCTTTATTCAAATCATAAAATTTTGTACCACAAGAACTACAAATATGTTTATTACCTAATTCAGCCTTATCCATAAAATTACTCCATTATTTGTTCATATATATAGTATGCATTTGCCATTTAATAATATAGATGTCAAAAAAGAATTGTAAATTTAATATTAAATTTGTAATTATATCCTATAATAAAGAAAAAAATATGATTAAAAAAAATATTATTAAAAATAATTTAACTTCTTACAAGGTAAAAGATTTAAAAGGTATTATTGAACCTCCATCAGATAAATCTATATCTCATAGAGCTTTATTATTTTCCTCATTAGCTGTTGGAAAGAGTAAAATTTCTAATTTGCTAAATTCGGAAGATGTATTAAATATGGTAAAAGCTCTTAAAATTCTAGGAATAAAAATTCTTAAAAAGAATAATGAATACTATGTCATAGGCTCTGGTTTAACGGGATTTAAGACTCCTAATAAAAATATTGATTGTGGAAATAGTGGAACTTTAGCTAGAATTCTTATGGGGGCATTAGGTGGAAGTGAAATTATAGCTACTCTTACAGGTGATTCTTCTTTAAGAACACGTCCCATGGGCAGAGTTACTAAACCATTAAAAAAAATGGGTATTAATTTTAGCTCTTCAAATGAACTGCTTCCTTTAATAGTACAAGGATCTGATGATCTTCTTCCTATTAAGTACAATTCTCCTGTTTCTTCTGCACAAGTTAAGACATCGATTTTGTTAGCAGGACTTAATGCAAAAGGTACAACCGAAATAATTGAGCCTTTTTCTTCAAGAGACCATACTGAAAATTTATTAAAATATTTTGGAGCAAATATAAAATATAATACAAAAAACTCTGGAAAAAATAGAATTTTAATAACTGGAGGAAAAAGTTTAAATAGTAGAATTATTTCAATTCCTGGCGATATTTCTTCTGCAGCATTCAATATTGTAGCAGCGATAATAATTCCTGGATCAAATATAATAATAAAAAATGTTGGCACTAATTATTTTAGAAAGGGAATATTAGAAGCATTAGAAATGATGGGGGCAAAAATTAAATTAAAAAATAAAAACATCAATAATTATGATGAACCAATAGCCGATATTCATGTTAAGCATTCAAAAATTAAAGGTATTAATTTAAATAGTTCATTTTCTGCTAGAATGATTGATGAATATCCTATTTTAGCTATTGCAGCTGCCGTTGCTAACGGGAAATCTGTATTTAGAGGCTTATCAGAATTGCGATACAAAGAAAGTGATAGGTTTAATGGTATTATAGATGGATTAATATCCTGCGGTATTAAGGTTGAAGCTAATAATGATGATATTATTATTTTTGGAAGTAATGCTCAAGTTAAGGGAGGTGTAACTATTAATTGCAAATATGATCATAGAATTGCTATGTCTTTTCTTATCTTGGGTGCAGTATCAAAGAAACCAATAAAAGTAATTGGCTGCAAATCCATATCTACATCTTATCCTAATTTCATTTCAGAAGTTAATAGTATTGGAATGAATATTAGCGAATCAGTTAATATATGAAGAAATATATAACCATAGCTATTGATGGCACCGCAGCTTCAGGTAAAGGCACTTTAGCAAAAAAATTAGCAAAAGAATTTAATTATGCTCATTTTGATACAGGTAAATTATATAGAGCCTCTGCATTAATAATTAAAGAAAAAGATATAAATTATCAAAACTTAAAAGAAATAATCAAGACTCTAAAAGATTATAACTTTAGCGATTTTAATTTTAATAATGATGAATTAAAAAGTGACAAAATTGGTAAATTAGCTTCTCTAATATCAGGGTATAAAGAATTGAGAGAAATCTTATTACTTTCTCAAAGAAAGTTTGCTAATAAACGTCATTCAAAAAGACTAGGGGTGATTTTAGATGGAAGAGATATAGGTACGGTAGTTCTCCCAAAAGCAAATATAAAATTTTTTGTAACAGCATCTTTGCCAGTTAGGGCAGAAAGAAGATGGAAAGAGTTGATTTCCTTAGGACAAAGTACTATAAAGCGCCATGTCGAAAAAGATTTAAGAGATAGGGATGAACGTGATAGTAAGAGAAAGCATTCACCTTTAATTATATCTCCAGATGCAATCTTAATTGACACCACTAATTTGGACGCCGATGAAGTGTTTTTATTGGCTAAAAATAATGTAGAAGAGTACTTAAGATATTAAGTATATTTTAGCTTTTGGTGGGAAGCATTTTAACCCAGTTATTATAATTGGTGCATCAGATAGTTTTAAGGAATAAATTTAAAATGGTTAATAAACAAGAAATAAATAAAACAGAATCATTTGCAGAATTATTTGCAGAACAAATTAAACAAGATGATAAAAAAGAAGGCCAAGTTGTAAAAGGCACAGTAATATCAATAGAGAACGATATGATAATTATTGATGTAGGTTATAAAACAGAAGGTAGAATAAATATAAGAGAATTCTCTGGAAAAGATAATAAGAAAGCACCAGAAGTTGGCGATGTAATAGATGTATATTTAGAAAAAGTAGAAAATAGATTTGGAGAAGCAGTTTTATCTAGAGAGAAAGCTCGTAGAGAGGAATCTTGGGAAACACTTGAAAAAGCATCAGAAATTAAAGAAAAAGTAAATGGAACTATTTTTGGAAGAGTAAAGGGAGGCTTTTCTGTTGATCTAGATGGAGCAATTGCTTTTCTTCCTGGAAGTCAAGTTGATGTTAGACCCACTCGTGATTCTAATCACTTAGTAGGAAGCACGCAATTATTTCATATTTTAAAAATGGATCGAAGAAGAGGAAATATAGTTGTTTCTCGAAGATCTGTATTAGAAGAATCACGTGCTGAAGCAAAAGCTGAATTAGTTTCAACTATGGAAGAAGGACAAGTTCTTGAGGGTATAATTAAAAATATTACAGATTATGGAGCTTTTGTTGACTTAGGAGAAGTTGATGGCCTGTTGCATGTTACTGATATATCGTGGAAAAGAATTAGTCATCCTACCGAAGCGCTTTCTATTGGGCAAAAAGTTAAAGTTCAAGTTATAAAATTTAATTCAGAAACACAACGAATTAGTTTAGGAATGAAACAGTTAGAAGAAGACCCATGGATGATTGCTCAAAATAAATATAAAGTAGATGATAGGTTTACGGGAAGAGTGACTAACATAACTGATTATGGTGCATTTGTAGAATTAGAATCAGGCATAGAAGGTTTGGTCCATGTATCTGAAATGAGTTGGACTAAAAAAAATATGCAACCTGGAAAGATAGTTTCTACTTCTGAAGAAGTTGAGGTAATAGTTTTAGAAATAGATTCAGAAAAGAGGAGGATTAGTTTAGGTATGAAACAATGTAAACCTAATCCTTGGTTAGATTTACAAAAAAATTATGAGATTGGTTCAGAAGTAGAAGGAGAAGTTAAATCTATAACTGAATTTGGGCTTTTCATAGGATTACCTGGAGATATGGACGGATTAATTCACCTTTCTGACTTAGATTGGAATTCTACTGGAGAAGATCTAATAAGTAATTTTAAGAAAGGAGACATGGTTAAAGCTAAACTTCTAGAGATAGATATTGGAAAAGAAAGAGTAAGTTTAGGAATAAAGCAATTAACCAAAGATCCAATGCAAGATAATAGTAATCTAAAAAAAGGAAATGTTATTACTACGGTTATTAAAAGTATTAGTGAAAAAGGTTTACACGTTGAAATTAGCGAAGGTGTAAATGGTTTTGTTAAGAAAGCAGAATTAGCTAAAGAAAGATCTGACCAGAAAGTAGAAAGATTTGCCGTAGATGAAAAAATAGATGCGAGAATTTTATCAGTAGATTCTAAAAGTAGAGAAGTTTCTTTATCTATAAAAGCAATTCAAGTAGCAGAAGAAAAGCAAGCTCTTAAGGATTATGGGTCAGTAGATTCTGGGGCTTCTCTAGGAGATATCCTTGGAGCAGCGTTAGAGAAAAAAGCTAAAAAAAATGATAAGGATACAGAAGATAAACCTAAAAAGGAAGTAAAGTCCAAATCAAAAACAGCGGTTAAAAAAACTGCTTCTAAAGAAAAAAAAGTTGCTAAAAAAGATGTAAAAAAGAAATAAACTTAAACTAATAAAGTAGTTTATTAAATTTTAGTTTAGTGGCAGAATGATTTTATATAACTAAAATAGTTACTTTTTGGGAAATTTAGTAGAATGACTAAAAGTGAATTAATAAATTTGATTAAAGACCAATGTCCAGGTTTAGAAAGTGCAGAAACTGAAGAAGCTGTCCAAATATTCTTTGATGAAATTATATCAGGTCTTACTTCAGGAAATAGAATTGAGTTAAGAGGTTTTGGCTCTTTTTCTATAAAAAGTAGGGCGCCAAGAATTGCTAGAAATCCTAGAACTGGCGAAAAAGTTGAGGTTAGTAGTAAATTACTACCTTACTTTAGGGCAGGAAAGGAATTAAATAATTTAATAAATTCCTAAGTATTTAATTTAGGTGAATTTTATGTTTAAACAATTTTTGTCAAAAATATTATTTTTATGTTTTTTAGTCTTGGTGATATTTTTTTCAATTTCTAACCCTGAAAATGTTTTAATAGGTATTTGGCCTTTTAATAATAGAATTGAAATACCTTTGTTCTTTTTTACTATAGTATCTTTAACTTTAGGTATTTTCATTGGTATGCTTGTATCATTATTCTCAACTATAAATAAAAGATGATTCTATTGGAGAATTAAATTAATGGACTTTAAAAATAAAATAATAGTAGCTATAGATACAATAGATTCTGATAATGCTTTAAGATTAACTAAAATTATTCCTGATGTTGGAGCATTTAAGTTAGGGCTGGAATATTTTTGCTCTAATGGCCCAGAAGGAATAAAATTAATTTCTGATACGGGTGTTAAAATTTTTTTAGATTTAAAGTTCCACGATATACCTAATACTGTTGTTGGTGCTATAAAAGCTATTTTAAATTTACAACCATATATGATTACTGTGCATACATCTGGTGGTTATAATATGTTAAGAAAAGCTAATGAAATTGTTACAGAATACTGTCATTCAAAGTCTATAAAAAGACCTTTAATATTGGGTGTTTCGGTCCTTACTAGCATAGATAAAAATGATTTTTCATATTTAGGTATTAAAGGTACAGTTGAAGATCAAGTAATTCGTTTGGCTAAATTAGCAAAGGATGCTGGTTTGGATGGTTTAGTAAGCTCTGCAAAAGAGCTAAAAATCATTAGAAAAGAAATTGGAAAAGATCTCTTACTTGTAACGCCAGGGATTAGGCCTATTGGAGGGGAAATTAATGATCAAAAAAGAATAGTTACTCCTAGTCAAGCTATTAATGATGGAGCCAATTTTTTAGTTATAGGTAGACCTATAACTGCTTCTAAGGATCCTCGTAAATCCTTAGAAGATATTTCTAAAGAAATTTAATATGAATCATTTTCCAAAAATTAAGTTTTGTGGATTAGCAGAAAAAGAACAAGTTGCCTTTGCTGTTAAAAATAATATTTATTGGGCAGGTTTTATTTATGTAAAAGGTTCATCTAGGTTTATTACTTATGAGGATTCTAAAAATATTATTTCTAGTTTTAAAGATAAAATAAATTTTGTAGGTGTTTTTGTTAATGCAGATAATGATCATATAGAATTAGGTATAAATGCTGGCATAGATTATATTCAGTTGCATGGTGAAGAAAGTCCGAAGAGGTGTGAAGAGATTAAAAATTTTTATAAAAAGCCAATAATAAAAGCTATACCTATTGAAGATGAATCTGATTTAAAAAATATAGAAAATTATAATAATGTTTGTGATTATTTTCTTTTTGATAAAAAGAATACAAATAAAAAGGGATATAATGGTGGAACAGGTAAAACTTTCGACTGGAACATTATTTACAAAAATAAAGAATGGCTAAGTAAATTTAAGCCATGGATTTTATCTGGTGGTCTAGATATATATAATATTAACCAAGCTATTAATTTAACTGAAACAAAAGCTATAGATGTTTCCTCAGGCATAGAGTATAGTTCTGGAATTAAGAGCATGGAATTAATGGATTTATTTGTTAAAAAAATTAATAATTATGATTATGAGGTTCAGAAATGAAACAATCGGTTAACTCATATAAAAATGGTCCTGATAAAGATGGTTTTTTTGATATATATGGAGGCCGTTTTGTAGCTGAAACTTTGATGCCTTTAATTTTAGATTTAGAAAAGGAATATAATACTGCAAAAAAAGATAAAGAATTTATTAAAGAACTAAAATATTGGAATAAGCATTATATTGGAAGGCCGTCTCCATTATATTTTGCATCTAGAATTACTAAGGAACTTTCAGGAGCGAAAGTTTATTTTAAAAGGGATGAGTTAAATCATACAGGCGCTCATAAAATTAATAATTGTATAGGACAAGTTCTTTTAGCAAGAAGAATGGGTAAAAAAAGAATAATTGCTGAGACCGGTGCAGGTCAACATGGCGTAGCTACTGCCACTGTATGTGCTCTATTTGGTTTACCATGTACGGTATATATGGGTGCAAAAGATATTGAAAGACAAGCTCCTAATGTTTTTAGAATGAAATTATTAGGAGCTAAAATAGTATCTGTAGAATCTGGCTCTAAAAGCCTAAAAGATGCTATGAATGAGGCTCTTAGAGCATGGGTCTCAGATGTAGAAGATACATTTTATATAATTGGAACAGCTGCTGGGCCACATCCGTATCCCATGTTAGTTAGAGATTTTCAATCTGTTATAGGAGAAGAGA
>Ga0315316_10004168_pt1 | contig 10548 bp, 9 predicted proteins | sample M160m3416metaG_FD_203702 | JGI IMG/M metagenome (GOLD analysis project Ga0315316, IMG submission 203702) | Ammonia-oxidizing marine archaeal communities from Monterey Bay, California, United States - M1 60m 3416 | ecosystem: Environmental > Aquatic > Marine > Intertidal zone | place: USA... | reverse complement strand
GAACCTCTTCTTTTTCCAGCTTTGTAAATTGAGACTTTCATTTTTTGATGACTTTTACATTTTGGACAATATGATCTAGTCTCTTTTGGTAAATTCATAGTATTTTGCCTCGCTGACCGTAATTTAAACATCGCTTCAATGTATAATAATATCTGAGGCTACATTGAGGTGTGCAATCTAAATTTTCTTCAATATTATCTGAAATTAATTCAGTAGCTATTGGAGATAATTATGCAGATCTAATTTTAGAAAATTGTTCTCTAATCAATGTCTACACAAATGAAATTCAAGAAAAAATTCAGATATCCATTAAAAATGATAGAATCGCATTTGTTGGTCATGATGCATCTCACACAAATGGTCCAAAAACAAAAGTTTTAGATGTAAAAAATAAGTATGTCTCTCCAAGTTTTGTTGATCCTCATATACACATTGATCATTTTTTGACTCCAGCAGAATTTGTAAAAAAATCATTACTATGTGGAGTAACTTCACTTTTTCCAGATTCTATTGATATTGTGAGTGTATGTGGTTATCGTGGTTTTAAGGAATTTTTGAGACAAACAAAAAATTTACCAATGAGATTTTTTCATACTATTCCTGGAGGTCTACCCGTTGATAGAAAATTCAGTCATGGAAAAACTCTCACTATTAAGGAGGAAAAACAAGCAATTGGTTTGAATTCGGTTGTTGGATTAGGAGAAGTTTTTTCTTGGACAAAAGTTACCAAAAGAGATCCTAAAACTATAAAATCATTAAAACAAATGCATGAAAATCATTGTATAATTAATGGTCATACTGCTGGGGCAAGCGGCAAAAAATTAAATTCTTACATTGCCTCTGGAATTTTCTCTTGTCATGAACCAATAAATTTTGATCAAGTATTAGAGAGATTGCGTCTTGGAATGTGGATAATGATTCGAGAAGGTTCAATCCGTAGAGATCTGAAAGAAATTATTCCACTTGTATTATCTAATGGAACATACAAAAATCGCTTGATGTTTTGTTCTGATGGATTAGATCCTTTTGATATATCTAATATTGGTCACATTGATCATTGTGTTAGAGAATCAATTAAACTTGGCATGAATCCAATTGATGCTATTTCTATGGCATCAAAAAATTGTTTTGATTATTATAAAATGGGAAATGAATTTGGTGGAATTGCTCCTGGAAAAATTGCTGATATTTTAATTCTAGATGATTATAAAAAAATAAAAATTAACAAAGTAATTTTAGGTGGAAAAATTGTTGTTTCTGATGGAAAACTTCTACAACAAATATCTACTCCTAAAGTACCAACTTGGATACAAAAAACTGTTAAAACTAAACAACTTAATTCAAAAAACTTCTTTATTAAATCAAAAAATAATACTGAAACTGTGAATGTAATTTCAATGAACACTGAGATTGTTACAAAAAAAACTATAGCTGATTTAGATGTTAAAGACTCGAATGTGATTGCATCATTTGATAAAGATATTTGGAAAGTGTCTGCAATTGATAGAACGTTTGGTAGTAAAATTCAATCTGTTGGATTTTTGGAAAATTTTGGTGCTGACATTGGTGCATTTGCATCCACATGGAGTTTTCATGAAAATGATATGATTATCATTGGTTCAAACGAGAGTGATATGGCTGATGCATGTAATAAACTAACTAAATCACAAGGTGGATTGATTGTTGTGAAAAATGGAAAAACATTGGCATCACTACCATTTCAATTGGGTGGAATAATTTCCACTGATCCAATTGACAAAGTAACAAAGAATTTTACAAAAATTAATGATACCTTATCAGATTCTGGTTGTAACTTTAAAAAACCTCATTTAATTCCTTTATTTCTGCCATTTTTGGCATTACCAGATATTAGAATATTATATAGTGGAATAGTAGACGTGAAGGCTAGAAAGTTCATTTCGCCGATCCAAACTAAACTATAAAAAGGGAATTCATAGAAAAAAATCCGTGGCCTCAATACAACAAACACCAAATGGACCTGTTTTAGTTCTAAAAGAAAGTGCTTTACAAGAAAAAGGTAGGGATGCCCAAAAAAATAATATCATGGCTGCAAAAATGGTTTGTGATATTGTGAAGTCAAGTCTGGGCCCACGTGGACTAGATAAAATGTTAGTTGATTCTCTAGGTGATGTTACAATTACAAACGATGGTGCAACAATTCTAAAAGAAATTGATGCACAACACCCAGCTGCTAAAATGATGATTGAAATTTCAAAAACAATTGATACTGAAGTTGGAGATGGAACTACTTCATCTGTTATATTTGCTGGAACATTGTTGGCTAAAGCCGAAGAATTACTCAAAAAAGATGTACATTCTTCTGTCATTATAGAAGGATTTCAAGCAGCATCTGAAAAGGCACTAGAAATATTATCTGAAATTTCAAAAAAAGTAAGTCCTGATGATAGAGAAATCTTGTTAAAAATTGCAAGTACAAGTATGGAATCAAAATTAATATCTGAAGATAGTGAATCGCTTTCAAAAATTGTTGTTGATTCAATTATGAATATTACAGAAAAAAGTGATAACAAATCATCTATAGACCTAGATAATCTTAAGGTTGAGAAAAAGGCAGGTGGTTCAATTCAGGATACTTCATTGATAAAAGGAATTGTTTTGGATAAAGAGGTAGTTCACTCTGGAATGCCAATAAAAATTCAACAAGCAAAAGTTGCTTTACTTAACACTGCCATGGAAATTGAAAAAACAGAGATGAGTGCAGAAATTAGAATTAATGATCCAACACAAATGCAAATGTTCCTTGAAGAAGAAAATAGGATGATTAAATCAATGGTAGAGAAAATACATGCAACTGGCGCAAACGTTGTAATCTGCCAAAAAGGAATTGATGATATGGCACAACACTTTTTGTCAAAACATGGAATTTTAGCTGTAAGACGTGTAAAAGAAAGTGATATGACAAAACTTGCTAAGGCAACTGGTGCACGTATTACTTCAAACATTGAAGATATTTCTGAAAAGGATTTAGGTTCGGCAAATTTAGTTCAACAAAAGAAAGTTGAATCTGATAAATGGGTTTTCATTGAAGGATGTAAAAATCCACAATCTGTAACATTGTTAATTCGTGGTGGGTCTCAACGTGTAGTTGATGAAGTTGATCGTTCTATTCATGATGCTTTAATGGTTGTAAAAGATGTAATTGAAAAACCAGAAATCGTTGCAGGTGGTGGAGCACCTGAAGCTGTATTAGCATCATTTTTGAAAGATTGGTCTGAAAGATTTGAAGGACGACAACAATTAGCAATTAACAAATTTGCAGAAGCATTAGAAGTTATTCCGTTAACTATTGCAGAAAATGCAGGTATGGATCCAATTGATACTATGGTAAAATTACGTGCAAAACAAAGTGAGGGTAAAAAATGGAGTGGAATCGATGCAAGAGAAGGACGAGTATCTGATATGCTATCTAAAAATATTGTTGAACCAGTTGTAGTAAAAGAACAGATTATCAAGTCTGCAACAGAGGCTGCATGTATGATTTTAAGAATTGATGATGTAATTGCTATCTCTGGTGGTTCTGGTGGCGGTATGCCTCCAGGAATGCCACCAATGGGCTAAATTTTCATAAAAAGCGGCTCTTTACAATAAAAAAATCCTACATAGAAAATGACATTTCTTGTAAGGCTTGGCTATGACGGCGAAATTTTTGTAGGTTGTTATTAGAGCCGCTTTTCATGAAAATTAAAACTAATTTTTAGATATAAAATCCACTGAGAACTTATCTATTGTCCATTTTCTTCACAGTACATGAATAAAATTGGAATTGATCTAGGTGGAACAAAAATCGAAGGGATATTGGTTGATGAAAATTATCAGAGTATAACTCGAAAACGTATTCCTACAAATCAGGATAATGGATATAATTCAATTTTAGAATCAATTAAAAATCTAGTTTTAGAGCTTGCACAAGAATCAGATGAAAACGCATCTATTGGAGTTTGTGCTCCTGGTTCGATATCTCTTGATTCGGGTTTAATAAAAAACAGCAACACACAGTGTATAATTGGAAAAGATCTACAAAACGATTTGGAAATCATTCTGCATCAGAAAATATCTCTTGAAAATGATGCTAATTGTTTTGCTCTAGCAGAAGCAAAGTTAGGTGCAGGTAAATCTCATAATATTGTATTTGGAGTTATAATTGGGACTGGAGTTGGTGGTGGAATAATTATAGATGGAAAAATTCATACTGGTAGAACAAATATTGCTGGAGAGTGGGGGCATCACTGTCTGCATAATGGAGGAAATTTATGTTACTGTGGAAATAGGGGATGTGTTGAAACATACATCAGTGGTCCTGCACTAGAAAAAAATTGGTATAATTTATCTGGTTTAAATGAATCATTACCTAAAATTATTCAAAATTCTGATAATCCAAATTTTGATAATTGGAAAAAAATATTCCTAAATAATTTTGCACTATCGTTATCTAACGTAATTGATATCTTAGATCCTGATATGATTATTCTTGGAGGTGGACTATCCAACATTAATTTTCTTTTTGATGAAGGAAAAAATGCTGTTTATGAAAAAGTGTTCAGTGATGTAATTGACACCCCAATTGTAAAAAATGAACTTGGTGATTCAGCAGGTGTATTTGGTGCTTGTTTACTATAGTTTTATTGAGGTTCAATAGTTGCAGGTGGTTTACTTGAAATTACATATGATATCCAAGTTACCTCATCAATTTCGTTAGTAATCCTATTGCTAATTCTTTCTAAGACACCATCTGGAAGTCTAGTCCAATCTGCAGTCATTGCATCAATGGAATCGACAACTCGTACAGTAACTATTCTTCCATATTTCCGTTCATCTCCTACAACTCCTACTGCTTTATCATCTCCTACTGCAGCATACGCTTGCCACACTTTATCATAAATTCCTGCTTCCCATAATTCATCTTCAACAATTTTGCTTGCTTTTCTACAAATTGCCAATTTTGAAGGAGTAATCTCGCCCATAATTCGTACAGATAATCCTGGTCCTGGGAATGGATGTCTCTTTAGTAATTTCTCTGGAACACCTAAAATTCTTGCAACATCTCTTACTTCATCTTTGTACAATTCTCTTAATGGTTCTAATATTTTTAGATTTAACCAATCTGGTAATCCTCCAACATTATGATGGGATTTTATAACTGCAGCAGGACCTTTTGACACTCCACTTTCAATTACGTCTGGATAGAGTGTACCTTGTGCTAGCCATTTGAATGGACCTTTCTCTTTTGCAAAATCAGTAAATACTTGAATAAATTCTTCTCCAACAATCTTTCTTTTTTCTTCAGGTTCCATCACTCCTTTCAATTTTGAAAGAAATTGTTCACTTGCATCTATTTTATGGAAATTTAAGGAAAAATTATCTTTGAACATATCTTCTATTTCTTTAGATTCATCTAATCTTAGCAATCCATTATCTACAAAAACTCCTGTTAGTCTATCTCCTATTGCTTTGTGTATTAATAATGCAGCAACCGTTGAATCAATTCCTCCACTAACTCCACATAGAACATTTCCATCAACTTCTGAAATTCCCTTGATTGTTTTTTCTACAAATCCATCCATTGTCCATTCTTGTTTAACTTTACAAATATTCAAAACAAAATTCTTCAAAACATCGGTTCCTTTTTCAGTATGAATTACTTCTGGATGGAATTGAATACCAAATACAGTTCTATCTGTATTTGCTATTGCAGCCGCATGTGAATTTTCTGTATGACCAATAACTTCAAAATTTGATGGGATTTCTTCAGCCTCATCTCCGTGACTCATCCATGCACGAATTGATTCCCCAATTCCATCTAATAATTCTGAACTTTTATCTATAGATAGCAAAGATGAACCATATTCTTTGTTTGCACGTTTCACTTTACCCCCAAATTTATTTACAATCAATTGATGACCGTAACAAATACCTAATAATGGTAAATTAAAATTAAATAACTCTTCATCTGGTTCTGGCGCATTATCATTATAGACACTTGATGGTCCTCCTGAAAAAATAATTCCCTTTGGATTCATTTTTTTTAATTCTTCGGGTGATATGTTGTATGGAACTAATTCTGCATAAACTGAAAATTCCCTAATCCTTCTACAAATCAAATGACTATACTGCGAGCCAAAATCTAAAACAACTATTTTTTCCATCTTCTTATTTCACTGAATTTTCTAACATTCTTGTGAGTGACCATGTAGCTGTATTGATTATTTCGTCCAATCTTTCTTTTTGTCTATAATTTTTAATAATTATTTCTCTAATTGATGGTCCATTTTTCTTAATGACACAATCAATCACTGAACTCTCATCAATTTTTCCATTTTTAACATCTGCACTATCTATTTTTTTCATTTCTCCAATAATTCTCTCGATAAAAAATGATTTTAGTGGTGGTGTCTCATCAGTAAGACCAATTCCTTCACTTAGGATTATAGAAATCTGTTTAGGAGTGACAAATGCATTGGCGATAATTTCGTTGCCATTATTTTTTTTAATTGGTATTGATTTCGGTTTGTCTTCTTGTATTTTGATCTCTTGATTTGTTTCTATTTTTCTTGGCAATGAAGATGCTTTGGTAAAACTAGATCCTTTTAGAACCACATCAAGTATTTCTAAATTTTTCTCTAGAAAATCTAATTCTTCTTGATGTTTTACCATTTTATCTATAATCGATTCTTTTAATTTTAATATTTTCTGGATCTGTTCATCAGTGTACTGCATAATTATTAGGAAACTTATTCAGTATTAAAACGCATTCTAAAAGTTTTCAACATACTCTAGGTCAACTAATCTAATCGTTTTGTAGCCCTTTATTTTTTTAGTTGAATACAAATTTGCTTTTGATTTAGTTCCAAACCATTCTATAATCCTTTTCCCAACTTTCAATTTTCTTAATTTTATTTTACGATTGACAATTTTATGTTTTGAATACTTGCCAATTTCTTGACCAAAATCCATACCAATTAAAACAATCGTTCTTGCGTTAAAATATTCTGCAAGGAATACACATCTATCTCCATCTGTAAATCCACCAAAATTTTCTATTTTTCCAAATGCTTTTGTCTGTGTACTGCCAACTACATTTGATAATTTCTTTACAATGTCTAATTTATCATAATTATCTCCATGTGCATGAACTATGATTGGAATCTTCATCCGTCCAACTTTTCTTATACTGCCTAAATCTCCATCAAGGTCGGTAACTAAAATACTAGGTTTAATGTTTTTTTCTAATAGTGCTCTTACTGCGCCATCAGCTACAATTTTTGTAACATTTTCACATTTTTTAATATATGTTAAGGATTTTGATAGTGATGGTCCTGCGCCGATAATAAAAACTGTTTTTTCTTCAATTATTCCCTGTAATTGTTTTTTCAAAAATTTTGTTTTCAATAATGAATTCAATTTCTTAGCAGACTGATAATCATCTCTTTCTGAATACCCAAATTCTTTTCTAATTTTCTTAAATCTTATTTTCCATCCATACATTGTCATATCACTCAAATAGATTACCTTATCATAAATGATGTGACCAAACTAGGAAATCTTGTAGTTGGAAAAAAAAATGAAATTACAATTATGGGAATTTTAAACATTAGTCCCGAATCATTTTATAAAAACTCTATAAAATTAACAAAATCTCAAATATCAAAAGTCGTGTTACAAATGGAAGAAAATGGTACTAACATTCTTGATATTGGTGGAATGTCAACTGCTCCATATCTAAAAACAATTGTATCTGAAAAAATTGAATCTGAAAGAATAACAAAAACTATCAAAATAATCCAGAATTTATCTAACATTCCAATTTCTGTTGATACATGTAGAGCATCAGTTGCAAATGATGCACTTGACTTAGGTGTTGATGTAATTAATGATATTTCTGGTCTGAAGTATGATGAAAATATGCCAAAAATTATAGAAAAATATAATCCATCTCTAATCTTATGCTCTTATAGTAAAAAACTTGTAAACGGTAATTCTATACTAGAAACAAAAAAACTTCTTGCTGAAAGCATAAAGATTGCCAGAAATGTAGGTATTTCTAAAAACAAAATTGTGGTTGATCCTGCTATTGGTTTTTTCAGACGCTCTTCTGATGTAAAAAACAAACTTCCATACACAAAAATTAACTCTGATTGGGCTGAACGAGATATTGAAATCATCAAAAATCTCAAATCACTCAAAACTTATTTTCCTATCTTGGTTTCCATTTCCAACAAATCATTCTTGGAAAAATTACTTGGAAGAGAAGATCCTGCTGATCGAAATACTGGAACTGCAATAGCCGAAATGTTATCGATAATTAATGGTGCATCGATAATTAGAACTCATAACCCAAAAATTACATCTGATGTTATAAAAATGACAAAATCACTCACAAAAAAATTCAAGAAAGGCTTATAACAGATTTTTTTTCTCTGGAAGGAGGTTCATTTGACAATAAGAGAAGGATTCACTTTTGATGATGTTCTCCTTGTACCCAAACTTTCAGATATAACTAGTCGCTCACAAACTAATCTCTCAACAAATCTTTCACGTAATATAAAACTCAATATTCCATTAGTTAGTGCAAATATGGATACTGTAACTGAATCTACTATGGCTACAACAATGGCTAGACAAGGCGGAATTGGAATAATTCATCGATTTCTGACAATAGAAGAAGAAACAAATCAAGTTCTAAAAGTCAAACGATCTGGAAGTGTAATGATTGATAATCCCTATCAAATATCTGCAGAGAAATCCATTGAAGATGCTCTTGATTTAATGAATGAAAAAGAGGTATCAGGATTATTGGTAACTGATCATGATTCCAAACTTGTTGGTATCTTAACTGAACGTGATGTACTTTTTGAATCAATTACTTCCAAGAAAACTGTATCTGAATTAATGACTAAAGATGTAATTTCTACCAAAGAAAATACAACATTAGATGCTGCAAAAGATATTCTAAAAAGTAATAGAATTGAAAAATTGCCTCTTGTTAATGATAAAAACCAGATTGTTGGTCTTTATACTACACAAGACATATTGAATATTGAAAATTTTCCTAATGCATCAAAAGATAAGAAAGGCAGACCACTTGTTGGTGCTGCAGTTGGTGTAAAAGGTGACTTTTTAGATAGAACTGAAGCATTACTTTCAGCAGGTGCAGATGCAATTGTTGTTGATATTGCACATGGTCATAGTGAAAACGCCATAAGTACTGTGAAAAATATTAAAAAGGCATTTCCTGATTGTGAACTGATTGCTGGAAATGTAGCAACTGCTCAAGGTACTGAAGATCTGATTAAGGCAGGAGTCGATGCTGTGAAAGTTGGTGTTGGTTCTGGTTCTATTTGCATTACACGAGTTATTACAGGTTCAGGTGTTCCACAATTAACTGCAGTAATGGATTGTGCTGAAATTGGTAATAAATACGATATTCCAATTATTTCTGATGGTGGAACAAGAACTTCTGGCGATGCTACTAAAGCTTTAGCTGGTGGTGCTTCATCTGTTATGTTAGGAAGTATGTTGGGTGGTACTGATGAGAGTCCAGGTTCTACCATTACAAAAAATGGAAAAAGATACAAGTTTTACAGCGGAATGGCATCTTTAGGTGCTGCGCGAAGAAGAAAATCAAAGGAGACTATACAAAATGATATGGATGATGGTCTAAATGATTATGTTGCTGAAGGTGTAGAAGCAATGGTTCCGTACAAGGGTACTGTGACTGATATTCTTGTTCAGATAACTGGTGGAATACGTTCTGGTTTGAGCTATTGTGGAGCACATGATATCAAACAAATGCAAAATAATGCCGAATTTATTAAAATGTCACGTGCTGGATTTGCAGAAAGTCAGCCACATGACGTTGATATACTATAGCTAATCTTTTATTGATTTAAAATCCAGTTTTTTTATGCTAAATAAGCTCACCATAATTGGTATTATAATTGGAAGTGCAATTTCATTTCTTGGTGCAGCTTCAATGATTAATTCGTTAGGTACTCCAAATGAAATCCAAGAAGATTATACAACATTTGGAGTTGGTGATTTGGATAAAATCAGCTTTAACGCACCTGAAAACTCATCTCAATCATTGATTGTAACTGGTGATTCTTTTAATATCAAAATCACAACTCCTGATTCAAGCAATGATGTGGATGCAAGTTTTAAAGATAAAGCAAGTTTCTCATGGACTTCTACTGCTGGTCAAACAATAATTATAATACAAAATACCGGTGATTCTGGATTTACTGAAGAGTATAAATTTGAATTAGCACGTGATCCATTATTTTTCACTTATTCAATCTTAGTGATAATTGCTGGAGTTGTAATAATTGGATTTAGTGCTGGACTCAGCACAAAAAAACCAAAAGGATTCTAATCTAAATCCTCAACTGGGTATGAACCAATTATTTTGAGGAACAAAGTATTTTCTGAAATCTTATCTAATACAGATTTAATTTTTGAATTTGAATAATGTCCTAGGAAATCTACAAAGAAATTGTATTCCCAGTTTGT
>Ga0315316_10004164_pt1 | contig 10556 bp, 14 predicted proteins | sample M160m3416metaG_FD_203702 | JGI IMG/M metagenome (GOLD analysis project Ga0315316, IMG submission 203702) | Ammonia-oxidizing marine archaeal communities from Monterey Bay, California, United States - M1 60m 3416 | ecosystem: Environmental > Aquatic > Marine > Intertidal zone | place: USA... | reverse complement strand
ATATCCAATAGAACCAGGTGTATTCTTGATAGTGCCAGAAACACCAGCATTACCTTTAGAACCTACACCAGTCTGCCATGCAACAGATTTACCTGCTCCGATAGTCCACTCAGGTGAGAATGCCTTGAGTGAATTAGTAAATCCTGCAGTAGTACCTGATCCATCTGACCTATACACTACTGTAATCTTACCTTCTTCACATCCTAGATCCTTCCAATCAGAAATAGAACCATTAAATACTCTAACCAATTGTGTCTGAGTTAATTTCAGACCACATCCTGGTTTATTGTATGCAGGAATAATAGCACCACCAGTCATTGGTATTAATGTAAGTGGTCCTTTCATTTGAGAATCTTTAACTGAATCATCTGATGCACCAAAATCTATAGTGTCAGCCCAGTATTGACGGACTCCTGCACCACTACCAGTTGCCTGATAGTTTACAATAACTCCTTCTGTATTCTTACTGTAATCATTAAAGACCCGTTGATAAAATGTTGCTGGAAATGTAGCACCTGAACCTGTTAGTCTAACACTATTAGACGATCCTCCACATGCTACTAGAGTAGATGCGAGTGCTGTAAACGCGATAAGCCTTTTCATTTCTGTACGCTTATAAGGCAAAGTATATAGGTATTATAGCATAAAAAAAGGGGTCCGAAGACCCCTTTGTATGAATTATCTGACTTAAAATCAGAAGGTGTACTTAGCACCAACTTTGGCACCCCAATTGATGATGTCATCATTGGAGGAATCCTCTCCAGTAATACCAGAGATTTCACCATAGAATCCAAGTTGCTCATTAGCAGCAACAGAAACTCCAACTTTACCAGAGATTTCAGTCTCGGTATCGTCAGCGGCATCGCTATGAACGAATCCAGGCCCAACCTGTGCATAATAAGCAAGATCACCAGTAGATCCTTCATAACCAATATGAAGATCAGTTGTAGCAGTTGTATACTCGCCATCCGGATAAGATGCATTGGCTTCTACGTTAACGTAGGGACCTGCAAAAGCAGCGCCAGCGAATAGAGGTGCAACTGCAACAGCTGCGATTAGAGGTTTAAACATTTTTCTTAGAAAGTGTCTCGCAAGCATTAAAAAAACCTGCGGATGATAGAACTCTCGACTGAGTTCTTGTTACATTCTACGCAGGGTTACGATTCTTTCGAGTCCTTTGAGTATGTGATCTATTTAGTATAGTTTAAAATCTCTAAAATGTCAATAGGTGGTGTTTATACCCAAACAATTCTCAAAAATGCCAATAAATATTATGTTGCATAAATATAGTTAAATATTGTCTAGTAATAATGTCAGTTTTATTTGCAAAATTAGATTCATCATCTATTGTGACAAATGTTATTGTAGTTAAAGATGAAGATACGGATGATATTAATGGTAATTTGATAGAAAATGTTGGTATTGGTTTTTGCCAAAAACTTTTTGGAGGAAATATTGAAAGTTGGAAAATGACCAGTGATAGTATAAGAGGTAACGTGGCATGTCCTGGTATGAAATATCTTACCAATCAAGCAACATTGGGTGTAGGATCTACAGATATTTTTATTGAAGAAAAACCATTTACATCTTGGGTACTTGACTCTGCAGTAGCAAAATGGAAAGCTCCTACTCCTCCAGGAGATGAACCAGCACTAACATCAGAACAAGAAGAAGCACATAAACACTATATTTGGAATGAATCAAATTATAATGCAAATCCCACAACGGCATGGGTTCTTACAGATCCTTAAGATTCTGGCGCTTGTGTAGTACTATTTTCGGTTATCCGACCCAAATAAGGATCATAATCCATATATTCTCTAATATTCATATCAGAACCTTGCTGTTGCCACCAATTCAACAGTGCATCATGAGGTCTCTTATGGAAGATTGTTATGTGTTCCTGATGAATAGATGAAACAAAATCCAAATTGTAAAGAACAATAGGAATAGTATATGTCTTACCTGTCTCTAGGATAGTATCCTCAGACACTGCTCTTGGTTTAACACCATTATCTAGTTTCCACTTATTACCACGCATATGATGCTTCAAAACCTTTGAGGCATGGTGTCTGGTAATCAAATAAAATGCTGCAGAAAAATCATTAATAAACTTAAGATGCAACTTAACATGTATATCGCCTGTACATATAGTAGTCATCTGAATAACATCCCAATCATAAGGAAGAAGAGAAAAGAACTCTGACCAAGTAAAATTCCAATACCGTGCAATATTTAAATTGACATCATCCTCTGCAATGATGCAATAATCATCATCAGTATTCTCATAGAAGTCCTTAATAGCTTTAAGATGAGTCATACAACAACCCAACTCACCTTGACTTACATTATCAGGAATGCGTCCTTTAAGATGATTTGAAACATCATCTTCTCTACCGTCATATCCAGAAATGCGAGTATGATTTTCAATCTCCCAGTAATCAAACTGAGATTCCATATACTCTCTTCTTTGTACATCTGCATCAAGGTTTAACCAATAGATATGTGGAATACCTGATAGTTTATATGCTGATTTGTTCTTATCCATTACTCAAAATACTTGATTAGTTTTTCACGATCACCTTTAATATGAGTGATGCATTCTTTAACATCTTCAGGAAGTGCTTTCCAAAGAGTACTCATCTCTACAGATGCAGCCTCCTTATTGTAATTAGTTCCTGGTGGATGATCAATAGTATGATTATAATCTCTAATGACAGGTCTTGCCATTAAGAAGGAAAGTGCATTCATTACAAAGTCCCAACCCCATCCATGCTTTAATACATCAGGAGTCATATATTGTAGAAGTTCTCTCTTATAATAATCACCAATCACATCTCTATGAATAAACCATACTGTTTCATCAGTACATGCAACCATCTTAATATTCTCATCTTCTGATTCAATACCTTCAATGTCTGTATGCTCTGGTGTATACCAAATATTGATTACATTCGGAGTATATACACCCCACTCATAAAGATTATAGTACTTCCTCGCATCCTTAACCAATTCCTCCCAATCATGATATGTTGCATCACCTTGAACATGGAATAGAACCTTCTTATTATCCTTAAACAACTCCAGTGCTTTGTTAAATTGTCCACCAAAGTATGCCTCATCACCTAGATCAATCCATCCTTCTCTAGTATTCTCTTCATCACTATTGATAACAGTTACATCATCAAAGATTTCTCTTAGTGCATCCTCTGTAGCACATGTCTTCTCAAATTGATTCCTCCAATTAAAAATAAATGGTTGAATATCTCTTGTGCGAATCTGTGGAAACCGTTCCAAATATCCTTTACTATCAAAGTCAGAATGATCTCCATGATCATTACTACTATCAAGATCTTGATATAGAACTTCAATAAAAGGATTCAGGATTCTTGCAAAGTTAGAAATATTAGATGACTTAGCAATAAGTGTCCTACACAATGATAATGTATATGCATCCATAAGCACCTCATCACCAGCCAGAATCCTCTCAGTGGAGTTTGGTTGTGCTTGGATGGAATAATGCAATCCTGCCTGACTCATCGTGCGTTGGACATCATAATGATAAACATCAACACCTTCAAAATGGTTCTTGAATTTATCAACTACATCAGTCTGATCTGTTGCTAGAAAGATACAATCATAACCACCTTCCTTATACTCTTTATCAGCTGCTTCAATATATGTTTCTGGTTGAACACGATGTGTATGTCCTACTCCATCAGTGCCACGATAATGAACTGCCAGTGCATTCTTATACCTATCTACAGGAATACTATCAATCTTCTCTTGCATCCTTACATTAAAAGGAATATATTTTCGATACTTGTCCAGATCAAAATCTCTAAATGATGCCCAAGGATAATCACAGTCCCATCCATCTTGTGTATTAAATGCTTTAGATGCTTCAGAGACCTTTGTTTCATCAAACCAGTTATTTGGATTTCCATACAACATAAACATTGTTGGAGAAACACATACTGTATCCAAATCAATACCTTTAGATTCTAATGTTCTAAAACTAGTAAGAATAGTAAGATAATTTGAAAGGAAACCACGATGTTGCCCTTCCACCAATGCAATCTCAAAACTCATTTCAATCTCCTTTCATTATACGATAACTATCCGAATCAAAATGCTCTGTAGAGAACTCAAATAAATCAGTATCTTCTAATGCAAACATCTGATGTCTCAATCCTCTGTATACATGGAACTTATCGCCTTGTCCCATGACCAGTTCTTTTGCATTGTCTCTGTCATCATCATCTGAATATTTTACCAAAAGTTTTCCTTCTTGTAAATAAAAGGTTTCGTCTTTTAGTTTATGATAATGCCATGAGCATTGCTTTCCTTTAATGATATGTAAGAGTTTACCACAATACTCTTCAGTATTGCAAATCCACTTTTCGTATCCCCAACCTTTAGGGACTATTTTAATCGAAGAAGTCACTTGAATTAATTCCTTTATCGTCTATAAAATAATCGGCATGTGGTTTGCCAAGTATCAAACTATGATATCTACAACCCCAAGATTTGAGTTGTTCCTTCGTGATATCTGTTAATAGTGCAGCAGCCTTAGTTGCTGCATCAGGATCACCATCAAACCTACCCATACCTCTAGCAGTAAAATAAATGATAGTATGCCCATCATCATATAACTTATTTATGACATCAATTTTATCCTGCCAAGGTTTTGCTTCCTCATAGTTCCTTCCTGTAATAGGACTACAAATCGTTCCGTCAATATCAACACAATATTTCATCTATATCTCCTTGAGTAAGTACATAAGTTCCAAAATTTTGCACAGCAACTGCTGCTGCCTTATTAGCATAAGGAATAGCATCCTCTATTTTACCATACAATAGATAAAAGTAAACCAGTGCTGATAGAAATGTATCTCCTGCTCCTACCGCATCAAACACGTTTACATGTTCTCCGGGATATATCTTACCTTGATATTCAGCACCTTTACCACCTCTAGTAATAATTAGATTATCAGAATGTTCTTTAAGGTTATTATATTCAGTATCATTTATTTTTACATATGCACCTTCTTTAGGTAGATTAGATTTCTTACTATCAATAAAGACAGGTCCATCAAACCATTCAACCAATTCAAATATTTTTTCAGTTGTTAAAAAACCCTTATCATAATCTGAAATGACAAGTGCATCATACCAATCATCAGAAGGAGGATCAATAGTTGATCGCTCATGGAATGGTTGCTCATACTCCATAGGTTTACACAAACCTTCATCATCTACTCTTAAAATCTGTTGATTAGACTTCTCATCAATATATCTTGTCTTCGTAATTTGTTCTTCATTGGTAAGTATATAAACACTAAGTCCAAATGACATAAGATTCTCTCTTACATTCCATGCCATTCCTCTTGTCGTCTCTTTTCTATTAAATTTTAAAATAGGAACTGGTGCCTCTGGATTCAACCTCTCACAGGTTCCATAAACATATTCGTCAGTGCAACTATCTCCGATTAATAATATCTTGAATTGTTTTTGTTGTTGCATAATCTCCAATTCGATCAAAGAATATTAATTTGGCAGCCCAATAAGATCCAATGACGGATTTATCTTTCCAATCAGAACCTACAATCATTATATCAGGTTTAAAGGATTTTACCAACTCTTCAAGTTCAGCATCATTAGAAAAGAACCTAACCTCATCTACTGCCTTTAGACTTTCAAGAAAATACTTTCGTTCTTCCTGGTTATGTATAGGTCTGGTAGGACCTTTCTTCTCACTTACTCTATCGTCTGTATCAATACCTACACAAACAAAATCTCCCAAACTTTTAGCATAGTTTAGGAGTTCTATATGACCCCGATGAAGTAGATCAAATGTACCATTAACAAATACACGATTCATAATAATGCTCTAATGATTTTTCCAATCCCATAAGATCTAAACCCAAATAACTTAAGACTTTTCCATTTCCACAATATGATTTTCCAATGCCTTCCTCAAGTATTTTAACATCAACCTTATGATCTGACAATTGATTGATCATATTAGCAAACTCAGATAATGTATTATTATCTTCATATACTAGATTAACATCTTTATACATCTGCGTATCAGGATTTAGATAATAATCCACAACTTTTTTAGTATCTTCAATATAAAAGAAATCCATATAGATATCTTTAAATATTACAATCTTCTTATTATTAATATAGTTGTTAAAATTTACTTTAGTAAACCTATCAGGAGTTTCTTGTGGACCCCATACATTAAAGAATCTCAAGTTATAAGTATGATCAAAATCTCTACACCTTACTCCTGTCACATACTTTGATAGTCCATAATAATCAACAGGAATATGTTCTCCTAATTCATCTTCTTTTACGTTATGTACTGATCTCCTTCTATCAAATGACGCACCACTATCAAAGTTAATCATCTTGATTCCGTGCTTTGCAAGATTCTCAAACATCGTAATATTATCACAACAATCATCAGCCTCATCTACTTTTATCCTTCTTCCACCTTTAATGGCTGCATGAAGAATAATATCAATGGTGTTATCCTTTATAAAATCATCTACCGATACACTATCAGTATACCTTATATTAGGACACAATACATTATGATTCTGTGAGAGATAAGGAATCATCTCTTTACCAAGAAATCCCTTATGACCAGTAAATAATATATTCATCGACTCAAATTAATATATGCAGGAGAAGGGTCATACAAGAAATCCTTAACATTAACATCCTCTTTTGTTTCAGGTCTGAACACTTTAATATTAGAAAAGATATCCATCACTTTCAAATCTTCACAAGCATAATGAGAAAATCCACAAACACCATAATCATCATTCCTACCACTACCAACTAACTTAACAGGAATACTTTCTTCATTAACATAGTTTCTAATAACCTCAAAAGGGCGATAAAGAACAAAAGGTGTAATAGAATATGCTACTGGAATAATACCTTCCATAGCCATACCTACTGCCATTCCTATCATCAACTGTTCAGATGCTCCTGCATTAATGACTCTATCAGGAAACTCTTTTCTTGTGCTATCAAATAAACCATATCCAACATCACCAAGAAGGAGAGTGATTTTATCATTCTCTCTCATTTCAGATTCAAGTTGTTGTCTAAATGTTCTTCTCATAATGTCTCCAATGCAGCCTTATACTGTTCGTCACTAAAGTTTGTATAATGTGCATGCTGACCTTCTAATCCAAAATGATTAACTGTAGTCACCACAAACTCCACTCCTGGATGGAATGCATGTATTCTCTTCCTTAGATATTCAATATCAATACTATCATATGCTCCCCATCCGTTTGCATTCACATAGATTTTTAGATTATCAATATTATTCTCATAAGCAAACCTAAGTGATTCCCATACAGATCCTTCTGCACATTCACCATCAGAAAGCATACAATAAACATCGCGATTAGGATTAGCAAGTGCTCTTCCAACCGCAATAGTAATACCCATACCTAGACTACCAGTAGAGCAATGAAGTTTTTTATCCTCATTCCTCTTTGGATGATCTCCACTTTCAGCATACAATTCTTCTGCATCAAATCCAAAATACTTCTCAAGAACCACATACAAAGAAACTACCGAATGCCCAGCAGAAAGAATGAAGATATCATCCTCTTTCATCTTACTGTAGATATTATCAATCACCTCAAGAGAAGAAAAATAACTCCCTAGGTGATGAAGTTGTTTCTCATAACAAAGGTCAAGTAATCTACTTCTCAATACTTTATCAATCATGTGCTAGGATTCCATCATAAGTAAGTTTTGTTACCTTTTTTCCAAGAGACTCAAATCTCTCAGTTGCTTTTTTTACATTCTCAGCCATCTTACCAGATCCTTCAAAATCATGCACCTCAACATAGATAGCATCAATCTCTTTGATAGCATCCTCAAAGGACTCATCATGAAGGATTACATTTTCAAACCCTTCAATATCCATCTTAACAAAGTTAACTCTCTTTTGTACAGTGTCCTTAATAAAATCTGACAGTTTAATCGTAGGAACAGTTACGCTATCACTACCACCAGGATCGATTCCATGGCGAAGGAATGAATTCATTGTTGAGTTGCTATTATTCAATTGAAACTCCTCTTCTCCATTCTCGGTATGAACAGCAACTTGATGTCGGAAAATATTTTTTACTTCTAACTTCTCAAGAAGATCTTCCATAATTTCATTATGAGATGGTGTAGGTTCTACAGCATAGACTTCACTACAAAGAGGACTCATGAAAAGAGAGAACAATCCAACGTTTGCTCCCAAATCAACCATTACCATATCTTCATTATTCTCAAGAAAGGTATAAAATCCATCATCAAACTGATCAAGAATAGCAGAGGTTTTAGAATGAGGAGTAAAGTGATGCTCCATAAACTTTTCTGATTTAGAAAGGTCAAACGTAGCAAGACCATTAACAGCATTCAAATTAACCGACATTTTATTCTCCAAGGATTGATTGTATGTAATCTTTTACTTCTGGTTTAATTATACCATATAACCAGTTATATTGGTCACCATATTCTTTAATGGTTTCCATAGTTCCAACTCCAGCAGCATGAAGAACACTAGTCCTCAATGCCTCTCCAGTAGTTGGATGATCAATGTAAACAGATTCATCTTTAATATAAAGATTCTCCCAACTCTCACAATGATCTGTGTCGCCCCATTGATTTATAATACCATAAGTAACACCGCTTCCTTCTTGATCAACAATCTCAGAAGTATACTTATCATCTGCATGGAAGATGTGATTCCAAGTATCCTGCTCATTACGAATCAATGGCCATGGTTTATAATCAAAGGTCTTTGCATTACTCTGTTCTGCAACAAACTTATTAAAATCTCTCCACTCATACCAGAACTGCTTATCATTTGATGCAACAAATCCAGCATTGATAAAATCATTTACTCCAATCTGTCCACTACCATATGGTTCATAAAAAGGACTTACACAAGGTTGTGCTGATCCTGCCTTACCAAAGAAGTTATTGTTCCTAACACCAATCAACTCAGCATCAGATTCAATAACACGATCAAGACTACCCATACAGAAAGAATCTGCATCAATATGAATAACCATATCATACTCTTCCACTAAGGGAAGACAGGTGGAAACCATCATCCAATCAGAAAATTTTACATTATTAGCACTAAGCCAAGAATGCTCTTTAATAACTCTCTCTGTGTCTTCTGTTCCAAAAACATGGAAATCAATCTCTGGATGAAAGTGATTGATACATTTTTCTAATCTATCAGGTCTTAAATATATGGCATAGTCATCAGTACACCATGTAGATACTGCTATTTTTTTCATTTTTTAAATGGATATTCAACTATTGTCCAACGTTGGCCACCGGTTGTCCAACAATTAGTCTGTGTAATATTATTCATACGGATGTCATGATAAAAAAGTTTTGCTCCGATTTCCATACAAACACTATCAACCAAACAATAAAAACTACTATTCAAACAATGAATTTCTCTTGCATTCTGAATGAGTTTCATATAAGAAAGCATATTTGTTGTTTGACCTAAACCAATCTCAACGATTTTGATATTAGGATTTCTATTCTTTCTCCAGTTCCAAAGATCAATTGGATAATCTCCCTCTGCACTAGAGTTCTTATGTACAATAATATAATCCTTTTCTCCTTCTGTCAAGTTATTATAAACTTCATCTACTCCAGGAATTTCTTCTGGAAGAGTAAACTTTTCATACCGATCTTTAAAAAGAATATTTGCTTGCTCATAAAACTGCCTGTCAAAATTTACAGCAAAAAATTCTGGTGGTGTATTCTCTCTCTGCAATCTACGATAGTAAACATTCTCAAATCCAATCCTAGTAAGAGGCCATTTCTTCTCTTGTGCCCATGGGAACATTTCTTTCTCTAATGTTGCCCAATCATCATTGAATGGATGAACAATAATATTATCAAAGTCTTGGTACAAACATTCTATTGTCTCAAGATATCTATGATGACATGGTAGATGCAACCTCTCACATAATTGCTCAGCATATGTATGAACAATTCCATTACATATAAAGTGATCACCCAATGATGTGTGATGATGAAAAACTAAATCAGGTACTTTATTCATTAAAAATCTCCTTAATAATAAGTCTTTTGTAGTGCAGTCATAACCACTTCATTTGGCAGTTCATCAGCTCTTGGACCATCTCTTTCAACACGATTTAAATCCATTGCTAAAGTATATCTTTTCTCATGAAGATCATAAGGTGGAGCAGTATGTTCTAAACTAGCATTGAATAGTATCAAACTATTTTGCATTGAAGTAACAAAGTTTAAAGATTTATCCTTAAATAATGTTCCTCCATTATCATTATTTGTTTTCATATAATAAACACAAGAATAATCATATGGATGAGTATGCCAAAACATATCTTTCTTCTCACCATAATCCAAATTAACCCAAGAAAATAACAAATCCAACTTAAGATTGAATCTTTCTTTAATTAGATTTAAAATATGCTCACTAACAAATTCAAAACCAGGACGCAAATGTAATG
>Ga0315316_10004163_pt1 | contig 10558 bp, 6 predicted proteins | sample M160m3416metaG_FD_203702 | JGI IMG/M metagenome (GOLD analysis project Ga0315316, IMG submission 203702) | Ammonia-oxidizing marine archaeal communities from Monterey Bay, California, United States - M1 60m 3416 | ecosystem: Environmental > Aquatic > Marine > Intertidal zone | place: USA... | reverse complement strand
TTGGAGAGTGTCTTACAAATATAACTTTTAATTAAAATTAAAGAAGAATGAACTTGGCCGATTCAAAACTGGATCGGCCTTTTTCAAAAGAGCAATGAAATACAATAGGCTACTAGCAATAATGGAGCGCGGTGGGTTTTTTTTCTTCTGGGCCTTTGGCCCAATATTTGCTTTAGTAAACTTCCTGAAAGAAAGGTCAGAGAAAAAATAGGCTTGAAGTACTAAGAGTAATCCTTAAGCATTTTCTTCAATTCCAATGAGTGCTGCTCCTCTTGACCAATTTTGTTTCTTGCAAACTCCTCCAAGAAAACAGACTTATTCTCAACTTCTTTGAGCAAATCATTGTATAAACTCAAAGCATGCAATTCATGCTCAAGGCTTTCTTCGAGAATGTCTTTTATCGAGTGCTGATGGGTTTCTTCAATTTCAGCAATCTTTTGACTGGGATGCCCTTCTAAGCCACTCAATAATTCTCCTGCTTCCTGAGCATGGACCAATGATTCATTTGCTTGAGCTTGAAGAAACTCAACAATGGGAATACGGTAAGGGCCGCTGACCATCATGGATGAATGCGTGTATCTAACGACACCTGCCAATTCATACTTCATGATGTTATCTAAAATTTTGCAGGTTTTTTTAATATCAATCTCTTTCATAGCTTGAAGCCTTTTTTATAACTTACGACAACTGAGATTCTATAGTGGATTTGAAGTAATTCAAGTTTCCATACAATGGTGTCGACTCTCTTTTTACTAGGAATACGGGGATTCCATTTAAAAAATCGGCATGGATCTGCTTCCTTTTTCCTATGAATTGCTTAGCAAAAATTTGGTCATTGATAAAACTCTCTAGGCCTCTCATAAAAGAGCCAACGAGAAAAATACCCCCATGACAATTATAAGAAAGGGCCGATTCTGACGATAGAACTGCAAAACATTGAATGTATTTTTGGATGAGATCCGTGCAGACATTATCACCCTCTTTTGCTCTGACTAATATCTCTTCTGGAGTCAGGGACTCATTTAGGAATATCTCTGATACCTTGCTGATGCCGGGACCTGATAGAACATCCTCTAAGATTTCAAAGCTTGATGAATCTTCGATACCGAATATTTTCAGATAATGATTTACAGAGGTTTGAGTATTACCGAGCTCAGTTGGGTTAACATGTTCGATATTCCTAACCCTTGAATACAATGCAGCGCCCAAACCTGTCCCTGGCCCTATCACAAACTTAGGTATGTCGTTCAATCCTACAAATTGACCTTTTTTGAGAATACGAAGATCATCCTCTTTGAGACTTGATAGAGAATAAGCGATCGCCTCCCAATCATTCAATAAATGACAACTTCTCAAACCATATCTTTCTTGAACATCTGAAGAAACAATTTTCCAGTTCCTATTGGTCATTGTGATTGAATTACCATTCTTTGGTCCAGCTACAGATACGACTAGATCTTCTGTCCCAGGATATTTCTTTATAAGCTCATCAACAATGTTATAAAACTCATCAATGCGCTCGAGCTTTATTTTCTGTACATCAAACAGTTCATTTGCAGAGGGATCAGCAAATGCTGCTCTTAGATTGGTGCCACCCAGATCAATGACTAATATTCTTTTACCACCATGTTGCATAGAAGATTCCTAGAATAATAACGATAACCATTGATGAGATATTGAAAAATGAAGATGTTGAGAAAGAAACATCACTTAGATTTGTCGCCCTCTCATTGTCTTTATAGCCTTGCAAATAAGCAATGATATAAGCCATTAAACCTGAGCATATGAAAACAATTCCTGCTCGATCAATAAATGGAATGGAAGGGTAGAAATACCAAATAAAAAGTGACAAAACGAGTGACATAATTGCTGCAAATAAAACAGACATAGTGGTTGCCTTTCTTGAGAAAAGCGCCAATAAAAAGATAACAACAATTCCTGGTGTAAAAAACAAAGTAAACTCCTGAATAAACTGGAATGCCGAATCAAAGCTCTCTAGCAATGGTCTAGAAACAATAACCGCTATAATCAGTGCTGCGAGACTAGTCATTCTCCCTATATTTACCAGTGCATAATCATTTATGTCATCCTTTCGTTTGAAGCTTCTATAGATGTCCATCGTAAAAATCGTACTGATGCTGTTAATCATTGAACTGAGTGATGAAACAATCGCTGCAATCAAGGCAGCTACAGTGAGTCCAAATAATCCAGCGGGCAATAATTCCATCATGGTTGGATAAACGGAAGCTGAATTATCTATATTGGGTCGAAGGAATGCTGCTGCTAGGCCAGGAAGAACAACAACTGCTGGCATCAATAGTTTTAGGAACGCGGCAAATATTATTCCTTTTTGAGCCTCATCTAAGCTCTTTGCAGCGAATGCTCTCTGAGTGATGTATTGATTAAACCCCCAATATCCAAAGTGAGCAATCCATAAACCACCAATCAGTACGGATAAGCCTGGAAGCTTGTCATAAAATGGATGTCCTTCTTCAAAAATCATATCAAATTTATCGGGTATCTCATTCCATAATGTTACAAATCCAGATATCACGCCTGTTCCACCTGAAATCTCATTGAGGGCAATATAACTAACTGCTAGACCTCCAAAAACCAATAAAACAACCTGAATGATGTCTGTGTAAGCAACTGCTTTAAGACCGCCATAGAGAGAGTAAGCAACCGATAAAAGAGCAAGGAATATCATTCCATGAAACATATCAATCTCGGCAAGTGCATTAAGTGCTGTAGCACCCAGATATAATATTGATGTTAAATTAACAAACACATAGACGGCTAACCAAAAAAGAGCGAGAACGACTTTTACTCTTGAGTCGAATCGTTTCTCTAAAAATTGAGGCATTGTATAAATCTTTTCTCTTAAAAAGATTGGTAAGAAATACTTAGCCATAACAATAAGTGCTATTGCTGCGGTCCATTCATAAGTTGCAATGGCAAGTCCAATGACATAACCATCTCCTGACATAGCGATAATTTGTTCAGCTGAAATATTAGCTGCAATCAATGAGGCGCCTATGGCCCACCACGGTAGAGACCTGCTTGCTAAGAAATAATCTTCAGCAGTCTTCTTATGATTGCTTTTTTCTCGAGAAACCCATGTAGCGATACAAATGATCCCGATACAGTATGCAACTACGATTGCGATATCTAATGTTGTAAATTTCATATATTTTCTCTATCCATATTAACTGCCTGGACAAATCATTATAGAGGTCCCGCCTGTTCCGCCAATCAGCTTTACTTCCCCTATTTCGAACTTCCAGCTACCTTTGGAACTTATTTGCAGTGGATCTGTTATTTCACTTAAGTTAAAGCCATCTTTGCTCATGCATGAAAGGTCAACTCCAATAGCCAACCATTGGTTTCGCTCCATCTTGTTATCTATAAGAAAGGATGAACCGCAGTCATCGCCACAAATTGATGAAACTACCAATGGGTTCATGTTGTCAGCTTCAAGAATCCTAATATCTATTGATAAAACACCTGATTGACTAGCTTCTTCAGACCAATCCATAAAATTAGTAGTTGAAAGCTCCCAAAAAGAGTTATTTTCACCAGAGAACATAATTTTATATGCATCCTCTTGGACAAATCGGTTAATCATTTCTACAGAGACAGATCCATCATTTAGCTCGCTAAACTTTGAGTTCATCCTTGAGCTCAGATTTTGATGACCAAAAGAGATCTCCAGTGGGTTTCGAGGCCATCCATTCAATATTGGAGCATTAAAATCACTGTCCTCAGAGATGGTAAATTCTTCATCAAGCTTTCCAATTAATTTCTGATCCTGATAACTCAAACCATAACCAATTGGAAATAATGGATCATAGGGTTTTTCATCAAAATTTAGAGTTGATTGATCGGGTCTTTTTGGCCAAGAGAATGACAACCTTCCGGTGAAGTCATATTTTTCATCATTCATAAATATAAGATCTGTTATCCCATTTCCTTCAGTCCCTGGCAGCCAAGCGGCTATGAATGCATCTGAAAGATTAATTTCTCTATTCATCCACATCGGTCTTCCAGAGAGAAAAATTGTGACCACTGGTATTTCATCACTCTTGAGCATTCTTAACCATTCCAAATGGTTCTCAGTTGAATTGAAGATTAAATTCTGAAGGGTACCCTGATACTCAGCATATGGATCCTCAGCCAGAACGAGGATTGCAACATCGGGTTTGGAGTTTTCATACTCGATATCCTCTGCGAAGGTGATGACTGCATTTGAGTCATTCAACTCCTCTTTGATTGCATCTAATATTGTTGTTGCTCCTGGAAAGTCAGAGTTTTCATTTTCGTTGCCTTGCCAGGTCATTGACCATCCGCCGGTCATGTATTTGATTTCTTTTGCTGCTTTCCCTAAGACCAAAATATTTGATGAACGATCAATCGGAAGGACTGATTGATTGTTTTTTAAAAGAACCAGTGATTCTCTCACGGCTTGTCTCGAGATTGATCGATGCTCATTAGATCCCAATACCCCTTCTTTTGACGCATATCTTCGGCCACTTGGTTTCTTAACATCCAGAACCCCAGCCCTTGCCTTCACTCTGAGGATCCTTCGAGCAGCATCATTGACTCTATCTTCTGAAATCTCGCCAGATTTAACCTGATTCATTGTATTTGTATAGAGATCTTTCCATGCATCTGTAACCATAAACATATCGACACCGGCATTGATTGATTCTGCACAATTACTCACAGAGCAACCCGGTACCTCCATGTGTCCGTTATAATCGCCTACAACAAAACCGTCAAAGCCCATTTTATTTTTTAGTAATTCTGTTAGAAGGTATTTGTGCCCGTGCATCTTTATTCCATTCCATGAATTAAATGAAGCCATAACGATCTGAGCATCATTTTTTATGGCTTCAACATATGCTATGCCATGAGTAGCAATGAGCTTTTCCTCATCCAAAATGGCATTTCCCTTATCAACTCCTCTAGAAGTTCCTCCGTCTCCAATAAAATGTTTCACCGTAGCAAGGATATGTTCTTCGCTAAATAAGTTATTCTCATCGCCTTGGATACCTCTCATCATTGCGGTGCCCATCTCAGAAACCAATGCTGGATCTTCGGAAAATCCTTCATAAGTTCTACCCCATCGATCGTCCCTGGGAACAGATAATGCTGGAGCAAATGTGAGGTCTAATCCCGTCAAAAGAACTTGTTTGGCCGTAACCTTTCCTATTTGCTCGATTAGCTTGGGATTATGAGTAGCGCCGAGACCAATATTATGAGGAAACAAGGTTGCACCTTTAAGATTATTGTGTCCATGGACTGCATCGGTTCCCCAAATGATAGGAATATTTAATTCATCATTTTTTGTGATTAAAGCACTGAAATATTCATCTGCAAGCCTTACCCAATCACTGACAGCATGGTCCTTCTTTTTATATGGAAAGCTGCCACCACCATTTAGAATGGCTCCAATCTTGTAGCGACTGACTTCCTTGGGTGTAATGGAGCCAATTTCTACCATGAACATCTGTGCCACTTTTTCTTCAACTGTCATGGCATTGATCAAATCATCAACTCTTTTTTCTACGTCTTCAGCAGAAATAAGTACTTCTGAATAGTTAATCAGACCAATCAGTAATATGGAAAAAAGGATTTTCATCAGTCAATACACATTAGATATTTGCATGAATACACCGGGAAAGGGGCTTCCCGGTGTATTGTATCAGCTAGAAATTACTTCTGAAGCCAAGTTTGAAAATTGGACCATGATCTTGCGATAAGAAAAGCATTTCCTTATGTCTCGCATATAATCTTGTTGGCTCATCAGTAATGTTCATTGCATCAAAGAATACTGTCGTACTTTCGTTCATTCGATACTGATAAGTAAAATCAACTTGATTTCTTTCTTCGACATACAAAGGTTGATCATAGTTACCAAAACCAGCGATGGTTTCTCCTCTTCTGTTCAGGGCGATTCTTGCCGTATGAACATCGTCCTCATAGAAGAAAGACAAGTTACCCGCATCGCCCAAACCGGGAAGGATAAATTGTTCACCAATTGCATTTCGGTCAACCTTTACATCGCCGCCACTAATGAATGTAGCATTGAACTGCATTCCATAAGGAGTACCTTCAAAGAAATGCTGCAGGGCAAGCTCGTATCCATTTACATGCCCTTTTTCTTTGTTGTATGGTCCTGTGATGTTAAACAATGCCTGTGGATCTCCGGGTTGCCCATCAACATAACCGGGCTCACATCTCCACCATCCATCGTAATCACATTGACCATATGGGAAACCATTTGAAACATCCACGCCACGAGACATAGCTAGAGCAACCCAACCCATGTGCTGGAATTGATTCATCCAACCTTGTGCCCACAATGCTTGTTGCGATACACAATGATTTGACCCCCATTCTCCAGGAAAGCCAGTATCAGGTCGGCCAGCTTCTACCCATTCGGTTACACACTGAATGGCATACTGACCATTGGCAGACTGTGTTGGATCGGTCAAACCAGCAATATTGCCTTGTGTTTGACGAGTTCCGATAAAGTCCTTAATTTCCTTTCTGAATATATTGACTGCAAAGTAACTGCCTTCGGCATAGTAATTTTCAAAACTAAAATCAATGTTTGTTGATAACAATGGATCTAGATCTGGATTGCCACCAAATGCAGTGGCTTGAAGAAAGCTAGTATTGCCAAATGTATAGAGTGATTTAAGGTCTTGAAGACTTGGTCTAGCCATCGATTTACCATATGAAAATCGTACAATTCGATTCTCATCCAAGCCCAAAGCCATTGAGATACTTGGTAAGATTACGTCGTGCTTCCCATTTCTTGGTATATCACCTGATTCTCCGGTAATAACCTGAAGACCGCTGATCATGTCCCATCTTAAAACCTCTGGTGATCCATAAATACTAGTCGATGTTGTTTCAACGTCCTCATAACGCATCCCTAGAATAATATTCAAAGGCATGGTTTTAATTTCACTCTCGATATTGAGTTGAATAAATGCAGTTTCCATGTTTTCAGTGACTGTTTCCCGGGTATCTACTCCTCCAGCATCAAATGTTCCTGCATTTGCTATAAAAGCGGCAACAGCTGCATCGGTATTAATTTCGAAGTAGTAATCTGTCCCAAAATTGGTGCTAAATGAATCCATAAAGCCCGTCATGGAGCGACGAGTAAATATAGAATCATCAAACCCTGCCGCAGTTGGATTAATCGCAGCATATGTATTCTCATTTCTCGTATCTGTGAATACGTTGTCTAAACTAGAAAAACCAAAATCAATTGACTTTATTTTTGAGAAATTAGGGTTAACCCATGAACCAGTGATTCTGAATTGTTCGATCTCATTTTCTTTTTCTGCATCTCTGAAAAGCAGGTTTGTTGCTAAATAGTTTGCCGCTGTAAACTCTGTATCATATGCAAAAGTTGAGATGCCGCCTAGCCCGCCATTTGTATGCGTAACTGTTCCTTGAATATCTGTAGTAAAACCCATCTCATTAGGCAATTCAGTTCCACTTCTTTCGGCTGAAGAATCATGATAATCAAACGCAAGCATGAGTGAATCATTGACCTCAAACTCAACATTGAGACCCACTGACATATTATCACCGTCTGTATCACCCCAAATTAGCTGATGATCATATGCTCTATTGGCAACCACTAGATCAGTGTAAACACCTCTTTCATTGATCGTTGCAGATTGAGTATCCCAACCGCCTAACCATGAACCAAACATCTGCCCAACAGATTTAAACTCAACACCAGAATAAGTCACATCCAATGTAGAGGTGACTCTATCGCTCAATTTGACTTGAAGTGTTGCCTGAGCATTCTTTCTGGTTCTGTCGTTGTTTTTGATTTGATATGCAGTTGGTTCCTGATAGAAGGTTAAGCCGTCTGCTCTCTGATTATTATTTGTAACACCAGGAAGATCCGGTGTGACCCTAAAATAGCCTTCTGATTCAGCCATTAATTGAGGAATAAGCCAATTACTCTCTCGGGTTCCTTCTTCTCTATTTTCCCTTTCTTGGTATGAACCTGAAAAAGAAAAGCCCCAATTGTCTTTATTTGTCGCATACAGTGCAGACATTTCAAGAGGATTGCCTGAATCTACTGCAGTAGTGTCATTGACATAACCCACACTGATAGATCTTACTGTTCCGTTAACACTGAGAGGTTTGGTAGTAACCATATTTATGGTTGATCCAATTCCCCCAGATGGGAGCGCATTATTGGTGGCTTTATAAACCTCGACAGCTGCAATACCGGGTGAAGCAATGTCTCCAAAGTTAAAAGAACGACCGCCTCCCCATTGGCCGGGAACGGTTGGCATTTGCCGTCCATTGAGTGTGACCAAGTTAAATTCTGGTCCAAACCCTCTTACGGCAACCCTTTCTCCTTCGACGTTGCTTCTGTCGATACCAATGCCAACAACTCTAGCAAGTGATTCTGCCAAATTACCATCAGGGAATTTTCCAAAGTCCTCAGCAGTAATTGCTTCCATGACACCAACATTGCTTCTTTTGATATCGATGGCATTCATGAGACTTGATTTGATGCCTGTAACAGTAACTTCTTCAAGATAGATTTCAGACTCTTCATTTGTCTCATCTTCTTGAGCATTTAAAACGCTCAAAGGCAATAAGCACAGAGTCATTAGGATTATTTTCTTCATTCCCCCCTCCTGGGTTAAAGAGACAACACTGTCTAATTTATTTTTGAATTTCGAGATTTATATCATAAATTATACAAATATGACAGCGCTGTCATTATTTAAGTATTAAAAAACTTTTTCATAACTGAGAAATAGAATCTCTGATGATGAGTCGTGACTTTGGTTTTTGGTTTTCAAAGAAATCCAGGCCTTCGAGCTGGGCTATAAGCTTCTTTGCTGAAAGTTCACCCATTTTTTCAAGCGGTTGTCGGATAGTGCTAAGAGGTGGACTTAGCATTTGAGATACCGGTGTATCGTCGAATCCTGCAATGGAAAAATCTTTAGGGACTTCGTATCCACTATCCATAATTACTTTCATGACACCACTAGCCATTTCATCATTTGCAGCAAATATTGCGCTAGGCTTCTTTCTCATTTTCATAATCTCTTTTCCACAGTTTATGCCAGACTCGAAAGAGTTGTAACCCTGAAATATCAGACTTTGATCCACTTTAATCTTTGAATTCTTAAGTGCATCAAGATACCCCTGAGTTCTCCTTTTAAGCGCCATATGCCCGGGGTGACCCTTTATAAGTGCAATCCTCTTGTGCCCATTTGAGATAATATGATCAACCATTTCTTTCGAGGATTCATAATCATTAGTGATAATAGAGTCTGATCTGATTTTTTCACTGCCAGGTGAAATAAGCGTATAAGGCATTCTGGTTTTAGATACCATTTTCAATAACTCTTTAGAGTCTGACAAAGGCGGTGTCAGAATCATTCCTTTCATACGAGTTTTTTCAATTAAGTTCTGCATCACGGTTGTCAGATCTCTTTTTTCAAATTTGCATGGGTGAATGATGACCGCATACTCCATTTTATGGCAGTAACTCAAAACCCCGTCCATGATTTCACTGATATAGACTGGATTTGGGTTATCATAGATAAGACCAATTATTCTTGTTCGCCCTCCTGCTAAACTTTGGGCGAAGACATTTGGCTTGTAATTCAAGACCTCGATTGCCTTTTTTACTTTTTTGGCTGTTGACTCTCTTACACCCTCTTCATTATTGATGACACGAGAAACTGTCTTCGTTGACACTCCAGCCTTTTCAGCCACCTCTGAGATGGTAGTCTGTTTAACGATCAAAATTGAATCCCATTTATGATTTTGTTAGATAACCTAACACTAATCTAACCACGGTGGCAATCTCACATAATTATTAGGCACAGAAAATGATGATGGAGTTTAGTCTTACTCCATATTGTATCCTCTTTCTCCATGGCTCATTAAATCAAGGCCCTGAGATTCAGTTTCGTCATCAACTCTCAAACCAGTGATATAGGATATTATTTTGAGGATGATCCAGGTAAGAACTGCAGTCCATATGAATATAAGCGCGATTCCCAACAATTGAATCATCAGCTGATTAAGAGCCCCTGATTCTGAGATGCCGGATGCACCTGAACCAAGAAATCCATCCGGGTTTCCTACAATACTCAACATAATGATACCGAGCATACCGCCCACTCCATGCACAGGAAATACATCTAAAGAATCGTCAATCTTGAGTACAGATTTAATGAGTTGAGTGGCATAAAAACAAACCACCCCAGCGAGCAGACCAATTAATAAAGCACCTTCTGGTCCAACGGTTCCTGCTGCAGGCGTAATGGAAGCAAGTCCTGCAACCATACCAGTTGCAATTCCAACAACAGTCGGCTTACCTTGCTTTATCCATTCGATTGACATCCAAACAAGTGCAGCAACTGCGGCGCTTATGTGTGTGACAAGCATTGCCATGGCAGCATCCCCGTTTGCAGCGACTGCGCTTCCTGCATTAAACCCAAACCAACCAACCCAGAGCATTGCTGCGCCAATTACAACCATTGTTCTGTTG
>Ga0315316_10004162_pt1 | contig 10560 bp, 12 predicted proteins | sample M160m3416metaG_FD_203702 | JGI IMG/M metagenome (GOLD analysis project Ga0315316, IMG submission 203702) | Ammonia-oxidizing marine archaeal communities from Monterey Bay, California, United States - M1 60m 3416 | ecosystem: Environmental > Aquatic > Marine > Intertidal zone | place: USA... | reverse complement strand
GGAGCAGATTAAAACAAAATACCGCGAGCTTGCACTAAAGTTTCATCCAGACAAAAACAAATCAAAGGATTCCACTGTAAAGATGACAGAAATCAACAGGGCATACGAGATAATCATGGGGGCTGTTGTGCAGTAAGTAAAATGATTCAAAACTATGATTCAAGCTGTGTTTATGAAATTTATGAGATTCAAGATACTGGTAAAAAATACAAGATAGGAGAAATTGAGGATCAGGTATTTTATGATCTTAACAAAAAAGGAAAACGTCTAGAGCAGGGATATCGTTTTAGAAATGACTCTTCTTTTTGGAACCAGTTCAAAAATATATCAATTAAAAAAATATCACGTCCTCTTGGAGGGTACGAACCAATTGTATGGGGAGTTTACTGGACCCTGTCCATACTAGTTACAATATTTTTTGTTGTTGCAGACGGTGACATTGAGGATCAAATCTTTTGGATTGTAACATCTGGGATTCATCTTGGAATTACCATAAAGCTTCGATACAATACGGCAGTAGTGTACTGGATGGCGGCAATTTCCATAGTTGTTTTGATATTCCTGTGGTCATCAGGTGGAAAAAAGAAATTCTAATCTATTGGGAATCAAATAGAATTCAGACTAGAAAATGATCAAAATAAACAAAATTAATGACATTACATTTGTGAATGCTGCAGTTACAGATTTTGCAGATTCATTAGGGTATTGTGAGTACAAGATACCACTATCCATAGAGGGAGTAAAACCAAAACCATCACAGGCACTAATTCAAGGCACAAAGGCTCATCATGAAAAAGAAGTGTATGAAGCAGAACATGTGGAATTGGAACCAGTTACCATTACAGAAATCAAAGACGAGAAAAAAGACATAGAATTTGCACGCGAAAACATCTACTCCACACTTACCGTTCCATTTGAGTTTCCGTCTGAAAATGTTGTGGTGTCACTGTCTGGCAGAATTGACAAAATTATGCGAGTTGACGGTACACTGATTGTTCAAGACGACAAGTTTGTTGCAAGGCCCCAGGTGTATGATTCCAAAACACAACCGTATCCAGGTCAGTTGCTGCAGGTACTGGCATATCTTAACTCAAACTTTTCCTCAAAGAGAAGGGCCAGTCCTGATGACTATTTTGAGATGCCACATACGCAAAAACAGTGGGAGTTGCGAATCTGTGACAGAAAAACAAAAGAGCCATACAAGATATTTTCAGAAGTCCAGGATTCATTTTCACTTCATTATCTGCATTCGTCCCTTGAGACGTTTGCAAGCATTGCAGTGAACATTACAAAGCCAGAACATCACAACAACAAACGAAAGTGTGATGCATGTAATTTGAAAAGTGTTTGCGGATTCAGATTATAATTAAAATTATTCAAAGTATCGACATGTTGTTTTTATCATACGTATGCTCTTAGAATGTGTTGACTAACATTACATTTCACGGAGGAGTAAACGACATCGGAGGAAACAAGTTTCTGGTGGAATCAAAGGATACCAAGGTATTCATGGATTTTGGTATGTCATTCTCACAAGAGGGGCAGTTCTTTTCACAGTTTCTTAACGCCAGAACCTCAAACAGTCTCAATGACCTCTTTGAGCTGGGAATTTTGCCCAAAATAAAGGGGCTTTACAGGCGCGACTATGCAAAACACATGGACTTTGACGGGACTGAGGACACAGAAATTGATGCAGTGTTGTTGACTCATGCCCATTTGGACCACTGCGCATACATTCCGTATCTACGTGAGGATATTCCAATTTATTGTTCTGAGGAATCCAAACTCATCATGCAAAATTTTGACCAGACAGGAAGTGATCAATACATTACTGCAAAACAAAGATTTCAAGTGTATCAAAACAACAAGGGAGGAATCAGCAGAGCGGTAGGGGACAAGGTTGCATTACCAAGAAGAATAGAGGTGTTTGAGTCCGCAAAAGAGTTCAATATAGACTCTATCGGAGTGGAACCGTTGCCAGTTGACCATGCCATTCCAGGAGTTCACGCATTTATCTTGCATACTGCAGACGGCTCCATTGGAAACACTGCGGATTTGAGATTTCACGGTAGAAGAAAGGATGAAACTGAAAAATTTGTTCAGCGTTGTGCAGAGTCTGATTTGGATGTTCTGTTGTGTGAGGGAACAAGAATAGACAAGCCGACATCAATTACAGAATACGATGTCGAGAATTCTGTTACAAAAATTATCAATGATACAAAGGAACTAGTAATTTGCGGATACCCTGTCAGAGACTTGGATAGACTTTTATCATTTTACATTGCAGCAAAGAAAACAAATCGTTACCTAGTAATCGACATGAAACAAGCTTATCTATTGAAATTATTTAATGAATCAGAAAACTTGAAAGGACATTACCCATCCCCCACAGATGAGAATGTTAAGATATACATTCAGAGAGGATCATGGGGTTTGATTGACAAGGACCTTGAGAAATTTACAGAGGATCAGTTGGTAAAAGATTACGGCACATGGCAGAGAGAATTTTTGGATTATCCAAATGCAGTAGACTATAGGGACATACAAAAAAATCAAAAAGAATTCATCTTTTATTGCAGTGACTTTAGACTGCAAGACTTGATTGATGTAAAACCTGCACAGGGATCATCATATGTGAGATCACTGACTGAGCCGTTCAATGACGAGATGATAATTAAAGAAAAGCAGATAAAAAATTGGTTTGTTCATTTCGGAGTGATAAATCGCGAGGACAACTGGCATCAAGTGCACGTTTCTGGGCACGGAGACGGAGAGCAAATCAAGCACGTAGTTGAGGATTCAAAATCTAAAAAACTGATTCCAATTCATACAGACAAGAAAAATGACCAGTACCACAGAAAGTGGCACTCCAATGTTACAAATGTTAATCAACATGGAAGTGTAAGGATCTAATTATTCATGGCAGGATACTCAACAATTTACTGTATTGGAGGGGAAGGAGGATTTCAAGGAGCAGACGGAATGAATCCAATTCATTTTCAAATTTTACAAGGTGAAGGCAATAGAAGATGGTTAGAGCCACACTATTTTGATAAAACAATAACGCCAATAGGAAAAATTAATGTCATCATTCCAGAATCCCCAGAACTAAAAGATGCCATTGTTGATGCATGTGTTGCATTTGCTCCAAAGTTTTTTGAAAAATGTCCTACATTAGATCAAGTAAAAAAAGAATGTAATTCATTTACCAGATTAGATTTTAATTTGTCAAGGGAAAAAATTCCAGATTCATGGTATGCGTTAAGAGAAGAAGCAAGGCCCATAGTTGAAAAGGGATTGAATATTGTAAGGGCAAGAATGAATCATTTGGAACCAAGTAAAATAGATGAACGTTAATTTTTAAAGTAATTTAATTTATAAAAATTTTGAAATATGTCTAAATATTTTTTCAGATAATAATGGAGGTACAGCATTACCAATTTGAGTATATTGAGGGCATGAAAATTTTCGTTGTTTGCCACCAGTAGTTCTGGGACCTTTGAATACAAAACTATCAGGAAAAGATTGTATTCGAGCTAATTCTCTAACTGTAGGTATTCTATTTTTTTCGTAATGAATTAAATCTTCAGGTAAAGTTGTTACAGTTCTGCTTGTCTTGTCGGGATGGAGTCTATAGAAATCACGTTTGTTAGTGTCCGAGTTTTTTAAAGCATTTCTTCCATCCATTCCTGGGGGCACTAGTGAAAATCTATCTTGAATTTTTTGTGAATGATTTGCAGATTCATGATTATGTAAGTTCTTTGAACCCACTCTCATTTTCTTTTGATATTTTGATTGAGCTGGAATAGGATAAGTGTTTGAGGAATCAGCTAATTTTATAAAATCTAAATCAGATATTGCCTCTTTTACAGAAATAGGTTGAGAAGATTTTGGAGAAGGGTAAATTTTTTCATGATCAAGAGGAATAGATGTGCCTACAATGAATACACGATTACGCATTTGAGGAACTCCGAAATCAGATGCAGATAGTATTTTATGAGTAACATGATAACCCGATTTACTAAATTCATTCACTATATTTTTCATAGTATTGCCCTTATCCATGCTTAACAAACCACTAACATTCTCCATAACAAAAATTCTTGGCTTGAACGTTTTTAGAAATTTAATTATTTGAATAAACAATTTACTTCTAGGATCTTTAGGATCCCTTTTTCCTGATGTTGAAAATCCTTGACACGGAGCACCAGCAACAATTACATCAACATGATTTTGATTTATTTTAGTAGCAACTTCATTAGGATCTATTTTTGTTATATCTCCCTGCTCAACTAATACATGAGGAAAATTATGTTTGTATGTTTTTAGTGCATCATTGTTTAGATCATTTGCATAAAGAATATCATAGCCCGCTTTTTCTAAACCCAAACTCATCCCGCCACATCCAGAAAATAAATCAATTACAGTTAATTTTTTCATTTTTATCCTTCAATTCAAATCATTATTTTAATTAAAAATCTTATGAGTTAGAACAGTTGATCTATAGTAAATAATTTACAAATTATAATAATTCTTAATTAGAAGATCTAACTTGATCCAAGATTATGGTGAACATAATAGATGGTTTAAGAGAAAGATCAATTTGTGATATTCTACAAACAAATTCAGTCAGTAAAGCATGGCCTCGATGGAAAGAGGAAATTAATAAAATATTAAATAAAGAGTACACTCCTTCTACAATTTTAGATATTTCTGATAATTTGTCAACAATATTCAAAAAAACATCTGAATCTGGAAGATCACAATCAAATCTGAAGGGGGCAGGAGTAGGATGGGAGGGGTTAGTAGGATGGTATCTCAATCTCTGCCTTCTTGGAAGTAGAACCGTTGTATTTAAAATGAAAAAAGACACGGTTCCAGAACCTATCCGAGATGCAATGACTGTACTTTATGGAACGTTTGCCTCTAACTCTGAATCCGATCTATTGGCAATCACATTTCCTAAACATAATGAATACAAATCAGATTTAACAAAAGAACAAGAAACCAAAAAAGGAATAAAAAAACTAATGGATGATCTTACAGAAGAACATTTTTCTGAATATGAGGTGGGCATTATTCAATGCAAAACCAATTGGAACGATAATGCACAAATTCCCATGTTATGGGATATGGTGTATCATGCAAAAGGTTTTCGTGACCGCAATATCACTGTTGGGAAAAATAATTACAGTATAGACGAACTTCACAAATTTTCATACTCTTTTGTTACGGTTCCATCCAGCAAAAAAGATATTTCTGGACCAAGCTGTACGCCGGTAAATAGAGTATCTAACATATCTGGTGGAAATTATTGGGGAATGCCTTCTGAAAATGGCATAGCTAATTCTTTAAAAGAAATTTTTAGTAGAAATTTTTCAGGAGGCAATACAAAATCGCTTCGAGCAGATATGAAAAAAGAACTACGCCAACTAAATTCAAAATATAGTTATTTTGATTTAGAATAAAATATTTTATATTCATAATTTTAATTAAGTTAACAATTATTTTTTTTAAAATAATATTTTGGATGTCCCTGAGTAGTGTTTCTATGGTGAATCCATGCTTCACTATGCCAAATACTATGACGTTTCATTCGTTGATTTGCGTATTCGTCATCAGGTAAGATCATACTACACAAATTACAATGAATCTGAATTGAATTTTTCATGCATTTTATTTCCAATAATCATAATTGAGTTTAATAATGAATCATACAAATTAATTTTGTATTATTCAAATTAATTCTCTAGAGAAAGTATTTCATAAAACAACCATGAAATCTCAAATTTCAAAACTAATCCCGAAAAGCAAGGGCTACAATATTGCTGAATATTACAAAAATAGTTCTAAAAAAGGGTTATTTCTAAAATATGCAAAAGAATCAGGCAACAAACCTACTATGATTAAATGCAAATGTTGTTCCAGAATGGTTCCGGGAGTAATTGTAGAAACAGGAGGAATAAAGGATCCAATACCACTCCACATGCCGTGTAAAATATGTGATAAATGGCTAGGGCACCTGGAGGTAGATAATCTAAAAGAATTGAGAGGCATGTGTCTAGAATGCTTTGAAGAGGAAACAACACAATGAGTCAAAGACAGAATATGAGCGGATATACTTCTGAAGATATTGAAAACGCCATACTTTCAGGAATTGTGAAAACATTACAAATAATGAAGGACGTAAGAGAGGAGGGAGATGATCTTAACTCAATAGATTTTGATGAGGTTATCGAAATGCGAATAAGAGACATGACAGATAGAAGTATTTATGATGCAATACAATGTGTGGAAAATAGTAATGAACAGTAAAAAATTATTTTACAATATTAAAGGAGACATTCAATGACTGTTTTTATTGCACCAATTGGTCTAACAACAGAACATGTCAAATCATGGTTAAAAGAGGAATCAAGGGATTTGCACATACTATGGTTGATTCACAGTCCGAAGGATGAAACAGATTTTCCAAAAATTGCAAAGGATTTACAAAAAATAATAAAAAAGTCATACCCAGAAATTGAAATTAAGCTAAAAAAAATTACCAGTGCATTTGAAATTGATCCAACAATGGATGCAATATCAGAAATAATCAATGAAGAAATGGAAAATGATTCGTCATTAATCAACAAAGATTTTTCATTAAACATAACAGGTGGAACTAATGCAGTTGCAGCAGCAACTATGATTTCTGCAACATGGCATGGAACACGTGCATACTATATTTTAAAACCACAAGAAGGGGATTCAAAAAATAAAAAATACACAATAGAGGTACCAGTAAAGCCGATTGGCACTGCCAAAATGAATGAAAATCAACTTAAAGTTCTTAAAATAATTGCAGATTCAAAATATCATATTGAAAACAGCCCAAAAGGAATGGAATTAAAAATTTCAGAAGGAATGATCACTAGACAAAATCTTTTAGAAAAATTAAACTGGAATACAAAAAAACAAGATTCAGGTAATGGCAGTACCAGACTATTAGGAATTACTAAAAAATTAGAAAAATCGGGATATATTGAAAAAATTGGGTATACGGAACATTATGCATTTGACAGCGGTAAGAAATTAGAACCAGGCCAAGAACTTGAAAAATCAGGTAAAAATTTCAGAATAAAAATTATTGAAAATGGAACCGCAAAATATGAGAAATGGCCTCTAAAAATACAAAAAAATGATAGAGAGTCAAGGTATCAAGTCACAGCCCTAGGAAAACGGATATCGCGGGATTCCTATATTTTTAAATAAATTTTTAGAAATTTAAAAAAATATAATATTATAACAGATTACAGATAAGAAAAAATCTTGTCAGAAGTAAATGCATGGAGAAAAATCAATGCAAGATATCCTGGAAAATGTGTATTATGTCAGGGAGAAATTATGCAAGGTGACGCTATAGAAAATAATTCCGAACAAAGAATTAATCGACATGAAAAATGTGCAAAGGAATTATATGAAAAAGAGAATTTAAAAAATGAAATAATTAAATTTTTTATTATTGGAAACAATGAAAAAGCAATAAAATATTATGAAAAAATGATAGAGATAGAAGCAAACAACATAATAAAAAATTATGAATTAAAAAACGAATCCATACCATTAAAAATAAATGATGAAAAAATAAAAGAATTTAAATTAAAAATAAAAAATGATCAAGAATTAAAAAATGCTGCAAATAATTTACCATATGTAGAATTTATAGAAATATTTAGAAAAAAATATCTCAATTATTCAAAAGTAATTTTAGGAGACAATTTTCATGCATACATGGTTTCAAAAAATAAAGGAGTAGAACTTCGTAAAAAATTTGACGATGAAGTTACACATGAATTTTATTCGAATTGGACAAAGGGGAAAAATAAGCAAAAAACTATCAGTAAAAATACACTTGCATCAAATATGAGATATTTTACAAATTCAATAAAAGAATGTAATGAGTATATTTTTTGGGTGGACAGATATCACGATAAGGAATCCATGAAGATATTAATTTCAAGTTTTGATCAAACTAAAGTGAAAGACATTAGAATAATTGCATCGGGATTTGCAGGAGGCACTATTGATTATGAATTATATAGTTATATTCAAAGCATAACAAAAGAATTTGAGAACGACATTTCATTGTCTTTTAAAATTATTACAAATAGAGATACACACAGAGATACTCATAACAGATACATTTTATCGTCAAACGTAGGATTCGACGTACCATCAATTGATGCCATACAAAAAGGACAGGATTCAACAATTAATCCATTAGAACCAAAAATATTAGAACATAAGAAGGAAGTATTTCTAAAAAATTGGGAAAATGAGCAAGTGCTAGACATAGTAGAAGATTGGCAGAAAGTTTCAAAGTTTCTCGAAGAGAATGGTAATGCCAAAAGTTACAGAAGAGAATGTCAAAAATGTAAAAACGTATTTACTTGTAAACCACAATTTAGAGACAATCCAACGTGCTTGGAATGTTTTAGAAATACAAAACATTAAGACTTAAAATTTGGTAAAGAAAGAACAATCATGGAAAAAATTGCACTTGTCACAGGATGTTCTAGTGGAATTGGAATGGCAACATCATTAAAACTTGCAAGAGAAGGATTCTATACTTTTGCTTCCATGAGAAATGTGTCAAAAGGGGAACATCTCAAAGAACTAGCAAAGAGTGAAAAATTACCATTAGAAGTAATAGAATTAGACGTATCAAAACCACAAAACATTGATAGCGTATTTGAAAAAATCAAAACCACAAAAAAAAGATTAGATGTTTTAGTAAATAATGCAGGTTTTATGATCATGGGTTCATTTGAAGATATTCCCATGGAGAAATTTGTGTCACAACTAACAACTGATTTTTTTGGTCCTGTATTGATGATGAAAAAAGCAATTCCATTAATGAGGAGTCAAGAAGAAAATAATTCGGGATTAAGAGGAAACATCATCAATGTGAGTTCAATTGCAGGAAAAATTCCATTTGCTTATGCATCGGCATATATTTCATCAAAATTTGCAATAGAAGGGATATCAGAATGCATTCAGGATGAGGTTCAAGATAAAGGAATTAAAATAAACATAATTGAACCAGGAGTAGTAAAAACAGATTTTTTTAAAAATACAGATACATTAATTTCAGATAATTCCCCATACCGAGACATAGTAGAACTGTGGACAAATACAGCTAAAAAATTATTTGAAGTGACTCTAAATACTTCAGAAGACGTAGCAGAAAAAATATTTGAATGCATTGAAGATTCTGAATCAGAATTAAGGATACCTGTAGGGGATGATGCAGAACAATTTCTTGAAATGCATCACGAATATTCAAAAGATCCGCAAGAGTTTAAAAAATGGTTAGCAGAAGAAATGGAAAAATTATTCACAGCGACAAAATAAATCATTTAAGGCAATCGTCTGGATTGAAATTCTTCTTCTTGTCATTCCAGATATTTATGTTCATTTGGGTATTTTGTGGAATTAATTTTTTAATATATTCTTCAATACTGCCAAAACTAATTTCATATTTGAATTGACCTTCACACAATATTTTATCAAATAAATCCCTTACACCGTTTTTATGTAAATATGCCAAATCATCTTTTAAAATATCATTTGCAGATTGTGTAACTTTCAATTTTTTAGATGAATTTTCAACATCAGTAATTTTTTCGCCCAGAAATTTTAAAAAGTCAAAATAAGTGTTAAACCAAAAATAATCAAAAATTTTTTCATAATTGGAGTGTTCAGATAGTTCTTGCTCAGTAGGTATTCTTTTAATTGCATTTTTAATTTGATAGAATTTGGATTTCAAGTGTTCTAAATTTATTCGTGCAATGTAATCAGTGTCAGGAATTTTATTATTACGATCTAATTCAGAAATCAAAATAAAATTTTTAGCATTTCCACTGTATTTCATATATGACCCAATTCCCATCCTACTATATCGTAAAATTTCTTCGGTTTTAGGTTCAAATTTGTTAAGTTTTTTTACGTTTTCATAGTCCAATTCTAATCTAGTAAAGTTGACAGAATTTTTTGTAACATTTTTCCAAGATTTAAAAATATCATCAACCATTACTAAAAATAATTCAATATTGAAAAAATTTTCAATAATAGTTTTATCAAAATCAGGGATTGCAGACTCTAAAACATCTCTATCAGGATGTAATTTCCTTTCATTAATTAGATCAATTACAATATCAAGGTATTGACTTCGTTGTTCAATTCTCTGTTGATGCTCACTAAAGTTAATGGATCTTTCCCAATTGTAATAAGTAACATGACGCTGTTCTAAAAACTCCCAAAGTTTGGGGGAAACATGTTTTTTAAAATGATCTTCATCAGGAATAAAGCCTAAAACATCATAGGTAAGTCTTCTAAATTCATTTTTTAATTGTTCTTCCATAGATAATTTTGGCTTATTGAGTTCTTGTTCATACGAAATATTTTTTGTAATATCCAAAGAAGGGATGTACGAATCACATAATTTTATAATTTTTTGTTTTTCATTGATTGGTTGTAAAATCATAATAATAGTACGAGTTTGAAATTTAATCAAAC
>Ga0315316_10004161_pt1 | contig 10561 bp, 7 predicted proteins | sample M160m3416metaG_FD_203702 | JGI IMG/M metagenome (GOLD analysis project Ga0315316, IMG submission 203702) | Ammonia-oxidizing marine archaeal communities from Monterey Bay, California, United States - M1 60m 3416 | ecosystem: Environmental > Aquatic > Marine > Intertidal zone | place: USA... | reverse complement strand
TATGGACAACATTTTCTGAAGACCAGGTGGACCTTAACCTGGCCAACCCCGCCGTTCTCCTCGAATTACTCGATGTCGTGCTTTTCTACGCTGCAAAGGGTGCCTCCATGATACGCCTTGATGCCATTCCCTATATGTGGAAGGCAAGCGGCACGGACTGCGTGCATCGTCCCCAGACCCACGCCTTCATAAGGATTGTCCGCCTGCTGCTGGACATTGCGGCACCACACGTGAGCATCCTCTCTGAAACCAATGTGCCGCACGCCGAAAACCTGACCTACTTCGGTGACCGGGGGGATGAAGCCCAGATTATCTACAATTTCACCCTGCCCCCGCTCATCCTCTACGGCCTGAAAACAGGGGATGGCCAACCCCTTACCCGCTGGGCGAAAACCCTGACCCCTCCCGGCAATCGATGCACTTTCCTGAATATCACCTCAACCCATGACGGCATCGGTATGCGTCCGAGCGAGGGAATCCTTACCCGGGAGCAGCAGGGCGTCCTGACTGACCTGGCTGTTGAGCACGGTGGGGCAGTCAGTTCACGCTCAAACCCTGATGGCAGCCAATCCCCCTACGAGTTGAACCTTACCTTCTTTGACGCCATCAACAATCCCAACGAGGAAAACCCGGACAGGGAACTCCAGGTAAGAAGATTCCTCGTTTCCCAGGCAATCCCGATGGCACTGGCAGGAATCCCCGCAATCTATATCCATTGCCTGCTGGGATCACGCAATGACACGCAAGGTGCGGCAAGTTCAGGCATCAAGCGGCGCATCAACCGGGAAAAACTCAACCTTGATCACGTCATCAGCGAGCTTGATGCCCCGGACTCATTGCGATGCCGGATATTCAATGGCCTGATGCTCCTGCTGAAGGCACGAAAATCCTGCAGCGCATTCCATCCTGCAGCCGCAAACACGGTGTTGGACCTCGGGAGCAATATTTTCGGTCTCCTCCGTGAAAACCATGACACAGGCTGCAGGGTCCTTGCCGTCCACAACCTGAGTAGCACCGCAACCGGCTGCGCCATCCCGGAGGATTGCCCCCTTGAAGACGCGCGGGATCTCCTTGATGGGCAGGCAACCTTCAAGCCGCCTTACATCCTGCTTCCCGCCTATGGCATCCGCTGGCTGATCATCCAGAGTTGAGCGAGTTCAACTCGCCTCGGAGCGCAGGATTTCCAGCGGCGGATGCCGGGCAATCCCGCGACTCATGAGCAGGCCAACAATCACCGTAAAGCTGACCAGTACAGCCATGGCTGCCGCCATCGGCCAGATCCTGGTCAGGTAATCAAGCTCAAAGACAAAAATGGCCAGCATCCAGCTGGCGACACCTGAAAGCAAGGCACCGGCCAGGCCCGCGAACAGCCCCAGCATCGCGTATTCCGTGATCAGGATACGCAGGATCTGTGTCTCCGAGGCACCCAGGGTGCGCAGCAATACGCTCTCCTCGATGCGGTTTCGCTTACCGGAGAGAATCGTCCCGAAAAGAATGATGATGCCGGTAAGAACCGTGAACAATGCCATGAAGCGGATCACCCATCCCACCTGCCCGACAATCTCACTGACCGTATCAATGATGGCGGAGGCATCAATCAGGGTAACATTCGGGAACTTCTTCACCACCCTCCTCGTCAATTCCCCAGTCTTTGCTCCGGAGCCTGTACGGGTCGTCATGATGTTAAAGGCACGCAGGTGGTCAATGCTGCCCTCGGGAAAAACAAAGAAAAAATTCAGCCCGAGTTCGCCCCATTCCACGGAACGTATATTGGCAACCTTCAGGACCAGGTCCTCATCCCCCGAGCTCATGGTAAGGGTATCACCAACATCGACCTTAAGCTGCCTTGCTATTCCCTCCTCCACGGAAACTGGAATGGTCCCATCGCCGGGTCTTTCCAGACTCTCAATCCATTCCCCGCGCACAACCTTCTCGTTGGCGATCATGCTGCCCCTGTAGGTCGAGCGGAAATTGCGTTGCCTTGTCCACTCGGGAATTTTTTCATCCTCCTTGTCCCTTTGCATCTGCGCCAATGGCTTGCCCTTGATACTGCGCAGCTTCATGAGGACAATGGGTGCATTTTCCGCAACACGAAGTTGCAGGGAATCCATCATGTCTATGACATCCCGGGTTTGTTCAGAACCGACATTGATCAGGAAAGTATCAGCCTTCCCCTCCAGGGTTTTCACCCCGATCTGCGTAATCAGCATATCCTGGACAAGGATAAGGGTCACCACCAGGCATACGCCAAGCCCAGCCGAGAGCTGGAACAGGGTGGTCTGGTTGCGCGGGCGGTAGAGGTTTGCCAGGCCCTGGCGGAAGACATAGGGCCAGCGCATGCCAACCAACCTGCGAGCCAGCCATGAAATCACCCTGGCGACCATCCACAGGACAAGGAGAATCAAACCAAGGGCAACCATGAAGCCGACGCCAAGCAGGGGCTTATTGGACGGGCTGAGCTCCACAGCCAACAGGGTCAGGGCACCGGCCACGATCGCAATGGCAACCCAGCTATATGGGTCACGCCATCTGCGGAAGGAAAGGTCGGCCTGTCCGCGCAGGGCGGAAAGCGGTGACACGCGGCGCACATTCAGCAGGGGCAACAGGACAAAACTCACCGAGATAATAAATCCTATGCCAATGCCGCCAAAGATCTCGGCAGGTACCGGATCAAGGGATATCTCAAAGGGCAAATCCTCAAGGAACAGGCGGGGAATGCATTGTTGCAGGACAAACCCGAAAAGCGCTCCCGCCAGCGACCCGACAAGCCCAAGGGCCATGCCCTGGGCCAGGAAAACCGCAGTGGCGCGGGCCGGTGAACAGCCCAGGCAACGCAACGTGGCAACCGTCTTCAGCCGCCTGCTGATATGGACATGCATTGCACTGGCAATCCCCACCCCGCCAAGGAGCAGTGCCACGAATCCTATCAGGCTGAGGAAGCTGTAAAGCCGGTCGAGAATCTTTCCCAGGCTCTTCTTGCGGCCCTCGACGGTTTCCGACCTGATGCCTGCCCGGCGCAGGGCCTTCTTCTGCCCCTCGTCGAGAATCTCCTGGTCCAGGGCGAGAGTGGGATCCCGGAAATACACCCGGTAGTTGGGAAAGCTCTGGATACCTATTGCGGCGGTTTCCCACGCCCTTGAACGTGGCATAAAAACCGCGGGAGAAAATACCGCGAACGCCGATGCTGCCGGGGGAGGCTGTACAAAGACCCCGGAAACCGGCAGTTCCAGTTTCCCGATACGGGCTATGTCGCCGGGCACGACACCAAACTGCTCGGCAATTGCCGACTCGAGGATCACCCCCTCACCCCGGCGGAACTTTCCCCACGCATCAGCCGGCCGGGTCTCCACCTCCCCGTAAAAGGGGTAAGCCGGGTCAACCGCGCGGACGTTGACCAGCCGCGACCCCTCACCACGCGGAAAGAAGATCATCGTCATGAAACTGACCTCAACGGCACGTTCACCGGGCAGCTCCTTGATGATCTTCCCGGCCCCGGCCTGCCGGCGGGAAAGCTCTGTTTCCACCCCAGCAGACTTGTGCCCGTCGTGGAAGGGCTTCCTGGAGCGCAGCAAGAGGTCCGCGCCAAGCAGCTCCTTGGCCTTTATCTCAATGGTGTCGCCAAGGTTGCTGCGTAACGAGCCGATCGCCACCAGGGCACCGACACCGAAAAATATCGACAGGGAGAACACCAGCAGGCGGCGCCTCTCCCGGCGGCTCTCCCTCCATGCCATGCGCCATGTCCAGGCACGAAGCAGCTCGCTGAAATATTTCATCAAGCCCTGATCGTCTCAGCGATACGCCCGTCCTTCATCACCAGCACCATGCCGGCTTTATCGGCAAGTTCACGGTCATGGGTGACAATCACCAGCGTCGTCTCCTTGGCCTTGTTCAATTCAAAGAGCATTTCCTCAACCATCGCGCTCGACTCACCGTCCAGGTTGCCGGTCGGCTCATCGGCAAACAGGATTGCCGGCTCCCCGATGAACGCGCGGGCCAGCGCCACCCTCTGCTGCTCTCCACCTGATAATTGCGAGGGAAAGTGTGTCACCCGTTCACCGAGCCCCACGTCAACGAGCAGTTCACGGGCAAGGTCGGTGAGGTTCCGGGTTTTCCCACCTCGCAATTCAAGCGGAACCAGCACGTTCTCCAGTGCCGTCAGGGTCGGTATCAACTGAAAATTCTGGAACACAAAGCCCACTGATTGATTACGGATTTCCGCCCGCTCATTCTCGCTGAGTCCGCCCAGTTTCCGGCCGGCAAGGATCACGTCACCACTGGTCGGGCTGTCAAGCCCCGCGCACAGGCCCAGCAGGGTCGTCTTGCCGCTGCCCGAGGGACCGACAATGGCACAGGTCGAGCCCTGCTCCACCTGGAGCTCAATATCATGCAGGATGGCAAGTTCACTTCCGGCACTCGGGAATGACTTGTTCAACTGCTCTGTAATAAGGATATGTTCCGACATCCGAGCTGTCTTCCTAACACGTTTATAAGCGCTGCGCTATCCTGCAAGGCGAACAATTTTCCCCCATCCTTGTGTAACCGGCAAAGATGTTCCAGTATCCATGACGATGAGAGCCATACTCCATGTTATTCTATCAGTGATTGCAGCCGGCACCCTGTTTGCCGCCGAGCGCAATATCATCCTCTTTATCACCGACGACCAGAGTCCCGATGCCGGATGCTACGGCAACCCCGCCATCAAGATGCCCAACCTGGACGCACTGGCTGCCGACGGCACACTCTTTACCCATGCCTTTGCCACCACGGCCAGCTGCTCAGCCTCACGCTCGGTGGTCTTGAGCGGCCTGCACAATCACCTCAACGGGCAATACGGCCACCAGCACCACTTCCACAAGTTCACCACCTTTGAAAATGTGCAGACCCTGCCTGTCCTGCTTGCCCGTCACGGCTACCGCACGGCAAGGATCGGCAAGTATCACGTGGCCCCCGAGCCGGTATACCACTTCGAGACAGCCCTGCGCGGCAGTGCCCGCAACGCAGTACAGATGGCCGACAACTCCGAGCCCTTCATCAGTGCAGAGGACAACCGTCCCTTCTTCCTCTACTTCGCGACCTCCGACCCGCACCGCGGGGGTGGCGTTGACAAAACCTCGCCGCACAGGCCCGACCTGTTCGGCAACAGGCCAAACCGCGGTTCCCACAAGGGTGTTGAAGAAGTCTTCTACAAGCCGGAGGACGTGATTGTGCCGCCCTTCCTCCCGGACACCCCCACCTGCCGGGCCGAACTGGCACAGTATTACCAGTCGTGCTCGCGCATTGACCGCGGTCTTGGCCGGCTAGTTGAAATCCTCAAGAAGGCCGGCAAATACGAAAACACCCTGATTGTCTTTACCGCCGACCATGGCATTGCCATGCCCGGGGGGAAAACCACCGTCTATGAGCCGGGTCTGCGCGTGCCTTTCATTGTTCGCAATCCCTTCAACAAGCAGCGCAATATCCGCAGTGACGCCATGATCAGCCATGTCGACATCACCCCGTCCCTGCTCGATTTCGCGGGTGCCTACGACGCCAAGACCGGCGGAGCCCTGCAAAAGCTCATCGATTTCCAGAAACCCCAGGAACGTGCCCCGGCCGAGAACCGCGGCAACAAGGTAACCAAATTTCACGGCCGCTCATGGCTGCCGATCCTGACCCGGGAAAATGCCGAGGGCTGGGATGAAATCGGGGCCTCCCACACCTTCCATGAAATCCAGATGTATTACCCCATGCGCGTGGTGCGTGACCGTGACTACAAGTTGATCTGGAACATTGCCCATCCCCTGCCCTTCCCCTTCGCCAGTGACCTGTGGGCTGCCCCGACCTGGCAGGCGCAATACAAGCAGGGGCCAAGCACCAAATACGGGCAGCGCACTGTCCAGGCCTACATCAAGCGCCCGGAATTTGAGCTCTTTGACATGCACAAGGATCCCAATGAGGCCAAAAACCTCGCCGGCAATCCCAAGCACTATGAATTACTGCAACGCTACAAGGAAAAACTCAAGGCCATGCAGAAGCGCAGCGGCGATCCCTGGATCATCAAGTGGCGCTACGAGTAAGCGAAAATCACCCCATAAGCTGTAAAGGGGATAATGAATACTCATCCGGAAGAGCCCAATATCATCCTTGAAAGAAAAGCAGGGCGCGGGCTTCTGGGGTGTGGAATGGCGGCCTGTGTCATTGCTTATGGCATTATTTTTTTATTCAGGCCCGAGGCCGCTTCAGCGATGGCTGTAGTGTCTGGCATCGGGATTGCCTGCTGTCTATTCAGTATGCGTCATGACTTTTCGAGTAAAAGAAACATTATTCTAACAGTCAACGGGATTAAATTCAGTGCGGGGAGGTTCATTTATACACAAATGGAAATCCCCTGGACGGATCTCGGTGAAGTAAATTTCAGAAGGGTTGTGGGAACGGAATCCGTAGCATCAGTCTCCTGTATATTGTTGCTCAGTAAAAAGAGAACCGGTGATACGGATAATAACTATAGCATCAGTTATTGTGGTAATTTAGGCAGACAGGTAAAACATTCCTCATTGACCTTGGATGTTGAAGATGCAGCTCGATTAATCGAGCAATTACGTGATGCCGGTTCCCTGGAGGCTAGGTCTGAATTAATCACAAGCATCCCGCCAGGTTCCGATTAAACATCGAGGATGTGGAACTCATGATGACTGGCCATTCTATTCGTCATTCCATCACCATCACCATCACCGCGCCCGCCGGCTCCTGATGCCGTCAATCCAGACAGCGGCAATAATAATGGAACCGATAAGGACCTTCTGCACCCAGTCATCAACGCGCAGCATCACGCACCCGTTGTAGAGGACGGAGATGATCAGGGCCCCAATCATTGAACCTGCAGGCGTGCCGCGCCCGCCGGCAAGCGATGCCCCCCCGATCACGACGGCCGCGATAATGTCCAGCTCCAGGGCAATGGCGGTGGTCGGATCCCCATCGCCAATGTCCGCATAGGACATCACCCCGGCCAGGCCGAACATGGCCCCGGCAATGGAGAAGATCAGCACACGGTTCACCGTGACATTGATGCCGGAATAGCGCGCTGCCTGCTCATTGGCCCCCAGGGCATAGATGTAGCGCCCGAACACCGTGTAGCGCATCAGAACCATCATCGCGGCAAGCAAAAGGATGTTTATCCACACCCCGTAGGAGAAAACCAACCAGCCCGGCTCGGGGTTGCGCATCATCAGGGTCTTCAGGACATTGTCCGGGGTGCGCACGATTTCCTCGTCGGCAAGTCCCTCAGCCAGCCCCCGGGCAATCATCATCATGCCGAGGGTGACGATGAAGGGCGCGATCCCAAGCCGGGCGGAAACCGTGCCGTTTAAAAGGCCGGCAAAGGCTCCCACGGCAATGGCCGCCAGTATCGGCACGGGAATAAACCCGAGGTAAAACACCTCCCCACCGCACCAATTCACCGTGTGGGCACACACCACCGCTGCCAGGGCAACCAGTGACCCGGCACTCAGGTCGATTCCGCCACTGACAATGATCATGGTCATGGCCAATGCCCCGATACCGACGATGACCGCCTGCTTGAGGATCGTCTTGATATTCTTAAAGGCCAGGTAGTGCTCGACGTTCTCCGGAACGAAAACGGCAATCAGGGTCAGCAGCAGCAAAAAGACAAAGAGCAGGCCGGCAACCGGGAGCAATGCCGCCAACAGACCCTGGCGCCGGGTACTGGTGCCACCCGTCCTGTCCGCAGGCATCAATTCACTCATGCTATTGACAACCCATGATCAGTCAGCCGGCTTGCGGAGCAGTTTGCGGATTTTCTCCGAGTCAATGTTGTCGAGGTCCAGCAGCACCGCACCGGTGTCCACCTCCGCCTCAAAGTCTTCACCTTTAATGGCCGCTACAATGTTCTTCACCGCCGTGTAACCCATCCGGAAGGGATCCTGCACGGCAAGGGCGGCAATTTTCTTTTCCCTAAGCGCATCGAGCAGGGCATCATTGGTGTCAAAGCCGACAAAGGCCACCTTGCCGGTAAGGCCGGCCTCATCAAGGGCGCGCAACATTCCCTGGGTGGTCGATTCATTCGGGGTGAACACTCCCTGGATATTCTCTCCAAACTGGTTGAGCAGGTTCTCCGAGGTCTTGATTGCCTCATCAATTGAGGTGCCGCCACGCTGGTCAACGGATACCAGCTCGATTTCCGGGGCGGCTTTCTTTATGCCCGAGAGGAATCCTTCAGCCCGCTTGGTGGTGCTGGCATGGCCCACGGCATGACGCAGCATCATCACCCTGCCCTTGCCACCCATCAGGCCGGCAAGGCGCCGACCGCATTCCTCCCCGGCGTGGAAGTTATCAGTTGCCACAAAACTGATGATGGCGTCCCCCGCGGATTCATCCAGTCCGGAATCCCAGACCGCGACCTTGATCCCAGCTGCTGCCGCCTCCTTTACCGGGCGCACCAGCGCCTTCTCATCAAGGGGCGCAAGGGCAATGCCGTCCACGCTCTGGGTGATAAAATTCTCGATGACCTTGAGCTGTCCTGAACGATCACTTTCCCGCTGCGGTCCTTTCCAGATGATCTCTACACCCAGTTCCTCGCCCGCCTTGCGCGCACCGGCCTCCCCGGATTTCCAGAACTCATGGGTTGTTCCCTTGGGGATCACGGCAATGCGTAATTTACGCTCGGCACTGGCACCACTGCCCACAGCAGAGCCATTGGGATTCTCTTTGGCACAACCGGCAACGAACACCGCCGGGAGGGCAAGAAAAAGAATAAAGCGTCTTCTCATGGATGAACATCCAAACCCATATCGCCCCTTGAAATCAAGCCCTCATGCAATCAAACTGACCGCCCAATGGCAAAAGAACTCAACTTTAAGCAGGAACTGGTGGGTTGCTACGGCTTCCCCGTCGCGGAAAATCCCACCCAGGCAATGATCGAGCCGGCCTTCCGGGCCATGGGACTGGACTGGCGCTACCTCACTCTGGAAGTCCGCCCCGAGAACCTTGCCGCTGCGGTTGCCGGTGCACGCGCGTTCGGCTTCAGGGGATTTAACTGCACAATCCCCCACAAGGTCGATGTCATCCCGCTGCTTGATGGCCTCGGGGAATCCGCAGAGTTAATGGGAGCGGTCAACTGTGTGGTCAATCGCGAAGGGAAATTGATCGGTGAAAATACCGACGGCAAGGGCTTCGTGTCCTCGCTGAAGGAACTTACCGACCCGGCGGGAAAATCCTGCGTGATTTTCGGTGCCGGTGGTGCAGCCCGGGCGATCAGTGTCGAGATGGCCTTGGCGGGCTGCAACAAGGTCACCATCATCAACCGCTCAGAAGAGCGCGGAAACCAGTTGGTGGAACTGCTCAACTCGAAGGTCAAGGAAGCCTGTGGCGGTAATCTCAGCGCCGAGTTCATCCCCTGGGAGGGAGACTACTCGATTGCCGCGGGCACCGACGTGGTGATCAACGCCACCTCAATCGGGCTCTTCCCCGACGTTGACGCCCGCATTGCACTGGACACCGGCAGCCTTGCCCCGGAAATGGTTGTCGCTGACGTGATCCCCAACCCTCCAAAGACCCGCCTAGTCAATGAGGCCACACAACGTGGGTGCAGGGTTATTGACGGGCTCGGCATGCTGGTCGCGCAGGGAGTCATAGGCATTGAATACTGGACAGGAAAGACCCCTGAGGCATCAGTCATGCGTGGCGGCCTGGAAGCGGTATTCGGCAGCTGACTAAAGCGACTGGCAGTGACTCAATCGTGCAGAGTCAATAAGCAATTAACGCCCACCTCAGCAGCTCCTGCCTGTAGACAATCGGCAAGGAAAAGCTATAGGCCCCTTGTTTACTGCCCTGTAACTGCCTTCTCCCGCCGCCTGAGAAACCACGCCGCAATAATCCAGGAAAGGCAGGCAAGCAGTGCCCCGCTGACCACGTCAAAGAGGACGTGCTGACGGGTTGCCATTGTCGACCAGAGCACGCCGGCAGCCCAAGCCCAGAACAACAAACGGGGCAGCCAACCTCTCAAGACAATACCGCCCACGATCGCGGCGAGGGTCGTCACCGAGGCATGCAGTGAGGGAAAGGCGTTTCTCGGAAGGTCTACATCAATCAGCTGCAGGTAGACAGCTGAAGCCTCGACGCGGAATTCCTGAGGCCTTAAGACACCACTTGGAACAAGAAGAAAAACCACCAGGGACACAAAACCGGTGAGTGCCAGGGCGATAAGAAAGCGGCGAAACTGAAGCTCTGAGGGAAGCAGGCCGGGAATTAAGATCAGGAAGTAAAATGACAGGTAAAGATAGACAACAGGAGCACTGTTGCTGGCGCTCACCCAGCCCTCAAGGGGACCGGGCTCCAGCCACAAGACCGGGCGCAGGGCAATCCGCTGCAGCAGCAGGTAACCGGCGAAAGTCGCACCACCAATCGCAAAGCCTGCCAGCATGCGCCGCAACAGCCGGAACTGGCCCTGCCTGGATATCCAGTAGGATAATGCCGGCAAGGCGTCCTGTCTCTCTGTTGGCGGGGAACCGGACGGGCTCATGGTGAAAAACCTGTGATTGATAACCGGGAATACATCACCGGCAAC
>Ga0315316_10004159_pt1 | contig 10563 bp, 6 predicted proteins | sample M160m3416metaG_FD_203702 | JGI IMG/M metagenome (GOLD analysis project Ga0315316, IMG submission 203702) | Ammonia-oxidizing marine archaeal communities from Monterey Bay, California, United States - M1 60m 3416 | ecosystem: Environmental > Aquatic > Marine > Intertidal zone | place: USA... | reverse complement strand
CAGAATTTAAACCATCACTATCATCCGCGTAAGCAAGTTCATCGCCAGCCACTGTCAACAATCTCAATACAGGGTCCATAGAAGAACCAATACGACTGGCATAGACATCGAAGCTGACCACTTCGGCTGCTTTAACTTGAAAGCTATAGTAATCGTGTGTCGTTCCACTGCTCGTTCCCATGATGTTCGTCGGTTGGTCCACCGCTTGAGCCGTACCAGCAGTATTATTTTTACCGCCGTCAGTTGTAGCTGGCAAATCATCGACCATTACCAAAGCCAGTTGCGAGATACCTTTAGCATTAGAGACAACTAATCCGCCCACGCCTACCGCCAAATCTTCCGACAACGTAATTGCTAATTTTGCCGTTTTATTATCATCCATTCCCTCGGTGACAGCTAACACCTTGACATCCGCAGCGAAAGTAGTCCAAACATTTAACGGCGACGTCAAGTCCGTTCCAACCAGAATGACTTCCGTCGTTTGGGCAGGACGAAATGACCTTGGTGTAACACTAGTGATAACCGGCGCGGCGCACGTAACGGATGAATACGTCGCCAGAACGATAGCAAAAAATGCTAGTTTCACTAAATTCAATGTCTGCGATAGGGTGCGGCAGCATTTCATGGGCAGAGTCTATTTTCTTTGGACAGCATAAACAGGTAGGATAAACAACAAAGACATATATAAAGTGCCCTGATGTTTATAGCTACATTGTAGTTTGTCTAAAACCATGCCGTCAAACACGCTGTGCCGTTTCTATCTCCTTTTTTAAACCTCTGTGAAATTATTAACATGTCCCACCATAAGCTGATACTCAAAACCATTCTCACAATGCTGCTGTGTTTCCTTACGATTCAGAGCAATTTCGCTCAAAAGAAGATTAAAGTTATGATCACTAGTACGGCCGATCAAACTCAGCAGCCCTGTTATATCATTTTGCCCCGCGGCTACGAAAAATCCAATAATGCTCGCAAAATGCCGTTGCTCATATCGCTTCATAGTTGGAGTGCGGGGTTAGAACAAGCCAAACCTGAACTCGAAAAACAAGCAACTAAGCTTGGATGGATCTACGTGTTTCCTCATTTTCGAGGCCCCAACCAAAATCCAGCTGCATGCGGCAGTGAACTTGCACAACAAGATATTCTCGACGCCGTCAGCTGGGCCAAACAAAACTATAACATTGACCACTCTCGTATCTATCTTACTGGCGCCTCTGGCGGTGGACACATGACGATGTTGATGGTGGGTCGTCATCCAAAGATATGGACAGCCGCCAGTGCGTGGGTGGGAATTAGTGACCTCGCCCAATGGCACGCATACCATAAAAAATCACGATACGGAGCCATGCTACGACAAAGTTGTGGTGGTGCACCTGGCGACAGCGTTAAAGTGGATGCCCAATACCATCAACGATCGCCACTGCCGTTTCTAAAAAACTCCAGCAAAGTCCCACTCGATATCGCTGCGGGTATTCACGACGGACATACTGGTAGCGTGCCCATTTCCCATTCACTGCTAGCCTTCAATGAAATCGCTGCAGCCACCGGCGATCGCTTGATTACCACCAATGAAATGAAACAACTAAGTATTCCACAAGGACGATTAGAAAATCCATTGCCGCTGGATCAAGAGTACGATGCTGCCTTGGGACGTAAAATATATTTACGCCGCTACGCCGGTCAAAGTCGAGTAACTATATTTGAAGGTGGTCATGAGGGAATTACAGCAGCAGCGATTGATTGGCTAAAGCGTTTTCACCGCCTTGAAGATGGCAGCATTTACGATGGAAGCACACAAAGATGAATCGAAAATTGAAGCAAGATTTAGAAGTTGAGCAAGCACTAGCACGTGAACATAATCGCAAAGCTTGGAACAAAATGGTTGCTAATAAACAGTGCTTTACCAAGCCCGCCAAAGATGACGATCTCCACGACCCATTAGCAACAATCAATGCACAAGGCTGGCTCGATGGTAATATTGCCAATCAGCAAGTACTCTGCTTGGCCGCTGGCGGGGGTCGGCAGAGCGCAATTTATGCTGCTGCTGGCGCGAACGTAACCGTCGTCGATATTTCGCCTGCGATGCTCGAACTTGACCGCCAAGTCGCACAACAAAGAGGTTTTGACTTGCGAGTCATCGAAGCTTCTATGGACGACCTCAAAGTTTTTTCAAACGCTGAGTTTGATATTGTCATCCAACCGGTCAGCACTTGCTATTTGCCAAACATCGCTCCAGTTTTTATGGAAGTAGCTCGAGTCCTGCGGTGTGGTGGAATCTATATCAGCCAACATAAACAACCGACTAGTTTACAAACAAGTTTACAGCGTAGTGAAAATGGCTGGACGTTGGATCAACCCTACTATCGTTCTGGACCACTACCAATGTTACCCATGAATCAACATCAAGGCTCACGGCTACGTGAAGAAGGGACACACGAATATCTCCACCGCTGGGAAGACATTTTAGGAGGAATATGCCGAGCGGGATTTGTGATTGAAGACTTCATCGAACCTTTTCACGCTGACCCAAATGCAGATCGTAGTAGCTTTGGCGATCGGTGTCATTTTACCGCTCCCTACATGCGTATCAAGGCTCGACGTAACGAGGAAGCTACACCTCTTACTAGCAAACCTCCGCTGGTAATTCCAGATTGATTTAAACCACGCCACCCCCAATTATTTGGCTAATAGTTTGCAATTGCAGAAACACGTATGCTCGCGCACAATAATAGAAGGTGAAGTACCAAAATTACTTGCTAAAAGAATTTGAATAAACGTAAACGGAGAGGATGTCGCGGTGGTAGATAAACCTATTCAGGACATTGTTAGTTGCATGGGAAACCCGGTTGCCGGAAATCCCAGCCAATTCATGATGGAACGTGCCTTTGTTGCTTGCAATCTTGACTGGCGATATTTAACACTTCAAGTTCCCGCAGAAAATCTTGGCGATGCCATGGCAGGCTTCCGCGCAATGTCGTTTCGGGGCGGTAATTTCACAATTCCACATAAAGTGGCTGTCATTGAATATCTCGATGACCTCAGCGATGCTGCTCGATTAATGGGCGCCGTGAACTGCGTCAATGTCGTTGATGGTAAGCTTATCGGTGAGAATACAGATGGCAAAGGTTTCGTACAGTCACTGCGTGAAGTAATCGATCCTGCCGGGGCAAAGATTGTCATCATGGGCGCTGGTGGTGCTGCTCGAGCGATTGCAGTCGAACTGGGGCTTGCCGGAGCCGCGAGTATCACCATTGCGAATCGCACGGAATCTCGAGGCCAAGAGCTACTTGCGGTGCTTGAGCAAATCGTTAACTGCCGTGCTAATTTAGTCACGCTCGATGGTGATTTTGAAATCGATGAAGATATTCAAGTCGTAATTAATGCAACAAGTATTGGTTTAGGCGACGCCGAAGCAAAGGTTCCCTTAGATGTTGAAACGCTGCTACCATCGATGGTTGTAGCCGACGTTGTCTTTAATCCTCCCCAAACCCGACTGTTACGCGATGCGAAACAACGCGGTTGTCAAACGCTCGATGGACTTGCGATGCTCGTAAATCAGGCGGTCATTGGATTTAAAATCTGGACTAAAATCGATCCGGATCCGAACGTGATGCGGGAAGCTCTTGAAGAATATCTCGAACTCTGACAAACTCATGACTCATGCTACCCCAGGTCTATTTGTTACAGGTACCAACACAGAAGTTGGGAAAACCTATATTGCCTCGCTTATCATCCAAGCATTAGTTCGTAGCGGCATCCGCGTGGGCATTTATAAACCAGCTGCGAGTGATTGCCCTTTTGAAAACGGAACGCAGCTCAGCACCGACGCCCAACAATTATGGGAAGCAGCCGGACGGCCTGGTTCATTAGAACAAGTTTGTCCACAACGATTTATTGCGCCATTGGCCCCCCACCTAGCTGCTAAAGCAGAAGGCCGCCAAGTCGATGCCAAATTACTCCGAACCGGGTTGAGCTACTGGCAAGACAATTATGACTTCGTTGTTGTGGAAGGCATTGGCGGCTTGATGTCACCTGTCAGTGATGAAGATTATGTCGCCGATCTAGCCTATGAGTTTGGCTATCCGCTACTCGTCATAGCGAGCAATGAACTTGGATGTATTAACCAAACACTGCAAACACTCATTACCGCCGCCGCCTATGAAGATGGTTTGCCTGTCGTGGGGACGGTTCTAAATAACCAACAGGCATCACCAACAGATGATATCAGCCAAGGGACCAACGGCCACGAGATAACGAGATGTAGTTTTCCTCCTCTACTCGCTAACGTGCCCTATCAAGGATCCTTAGATCCCGACATTAATTGGTATGAACTTGGTTCCCAGCTTGGCAACTAGAGCCATCCAAGCCAATTGAGCAATTCGTTTAAAACAACACAAATGCCGAATTCGCTGAACCCGTTGTTCACCTAAATCCAATAGAATAATGTCATGCAAGTTGCACAAGCTATCGAATTACTCAACTCGCCCAAAACCGCGCAAGCTTGGTTGGCCAATTTAGGTGTAACCGATACCACAACCGCATTCCGCTCGTTGTTAGCGTTAAACGAAGCGGGGATGACGATGGATCTAGTGGGCGTCACGCTAACTCAACTCGAACAAGTTTTGCCAACTCTAACACAGCCGGAACAAGTGCTTCACGCACTAGCAGAATTTATCAATGTCTCTCGAAATCCAATCTCGTTAGGAGCTTTGTGGGAACGAGATACTGAAGCGTTGGTTATGCTACTTACGATTTTCTCTGCCAGTCAACATCTTAGCCAGCTCTTGATTGACGAGCCAGAGTGTTATGACTTGCTGCGAATAACGGACGGCCAACGTGTCGACCGCGAGATCATTCTCGATGAAATTCTTAATGAAGTAATGAGTGTTTCCAGTAATGCCACTGTGAAGCGTCAATTACAACGTATCCTTCATCGTGAGTGGCTACGAATTGCGTACGGTGATCTCGTGCGAAAACAAAATCCGGCTATCGTATTAGAACAAACGAGCTATTTGTATGAAGGATTACTAGCAGCCGCGTTCCAGGTTGCGGTGAGTAGAACCGCGGACATAACTAACTGCAATCTTACAGACCAATTCGTCGTGATCGCCCTAGGCGACCTCGCCGCCAATCAAATGTGCTATGGTGATACCCTGAAAATTATTGTGTTGTATGAAGAACCAAAGATATCAACTACTAAATTGAACAGTCGTACTCTTGCGGACCTGCTTAATAAAATATTAAGCAAAACACTGGCGTTGTTAACCTCCCCCACTGGTGAACCACTATTTGCGGTTGATATTAGTTTTCCACTATCCAATAACGATACAGCAGCAACTAATCTCAATGCTGCCGTTCGTTATCTTGATTTTTCTGGTCGAACATGGCAACGCTGTGCACTCATCGGAGCACGGCCATGTGTGGGCAATGCTGAACTAGGTGCAAAATTTTTACAGCGCATCGACAAATGGATTTATCGCCGCTATTTAAGTCGTGCTGATATGACTGGGTTACGATCACAAAAACGTCGGCTCTATCGCGCGGACGTAGCCGCCAACGTAACGTTGGACATGCAGGCTACGCCCGGAGCCACAGCCGACATTGTCGCCATCATACAATTTATACAATTACTCAATGGCGCCACTTTTACGAACATTCGTGTTGCCGGAACAATCAACGCCATCGAAGCCCTACACAAATCCGAACTGCTTACCGCTGAAGAACAAAATGCACTCCGCGATTCATATTTAACACTAAAGCATATCCAACATCGACTTCAGGTCATCACGGATTCTAGTGCTACGGTCTTGCCCCAAAATTCCAAACGTCTCCAGCATCTCTCAAGTAGCCTTGGGTATATCGACGAAAAACAGAATAACCGTTTAATAAATGATGTGCGGCATGCTGTCACCCTAAGCCGTAAAATTCTAAACCGACTATTGGATGATTCTTTCGTTGACCAAGAACCCGATACACCCTCTGAAATGGATATTGTGCTCGATCCCCATCCTTCGGATCAACGCTTAAATAATGTGCTCGGCAAACATAACTTCCGCAATGTCCAACTCGCACATCAATATTTAACGGACCTTGCAACCGAACGTATTTCCTTCTTGTCGACCCGCCGCTGTCGTCATTTTTTGGCGTTAATCGCACCCCAGTTGTTAGAAGCGATCGCTCAAACTCCAAATCCAGATTCCACTTTGGCAAATTTGTGTGCCGTTAGTGAATCCCTAGGTGGCAAAGGAGTGCTCTGGGAATTGTTTCAATTAAATCCGCCAACGCTACAACTCTATGTGCAACTGTGTTCGACGAGTCCCTATCTAACTGGCATTTTAACGAGCTATCCAGGCATGATCGACGAACTGATGGATTCCTTGATTCTAGATCAACTGCCCAACAAAAAATCGTTGCAAAACATTCTCCGTGAGTTAACGAAAAGCGCGTCACTCGGTGGGTCGCCGCTGATTGATGTTTTGCAAACTTTTAAGCATGCTCAACACTTGCGAGTAGGAGTCCGAGATATTCTTGGCAAGGATAGTTTATCCGCAGCACATCAGTCACTGTCAGACATCATGGATGTTTGTTTAGAAGAAGTGGCAAGCGACAATTATGAGCAGTTAGTAAGCAAGTACGGTATTCCGACAATCCAAAGCGAGGAACATACCGGACAGACTGCAGCCTTCCTCATGCTAGCAATCGGTAAACTTGGTGGCCGCGAGCCAAATTTCCATAGCGATGCAGAAATCTTATTTTTATATGATGCTGCCGGTACTACCGTTCCGCCTGACCGGGACAATCGCACAAAAGCAACATCCAATCACCATTTTTTTAACGAGCTCGCTAAACGCATCCTCAAAACGGTAACCCGCTCTGGGCCTCACGGTCGCTTGTTTGAAATGAATAGCAAACTGCGAGCAACGACGCCCACGGCCTCTTTAGCCGTGGAGATCTCCGAATTCATCGATTTTCTTGGTAGTGACAAAGCGACAGTCAGTCATTTTTTACGGCTCTGTAATTCACGAATCGTTTACCAATCAAGCGATTCCATCAACAACAGCCAATCGCTGATCTCACAAATTCATCAAGCTATTATCTCAATGCCACGAAAAAATAATTGGCAACAGGAGATTTATAATCTGAGAATTGAATCCGAACAGGGCGCCGCTGAACATAACTTAAAACGTTATCTTGGCGGGACAATGGACGTCGAAACTATTGTACAAATGTTGCAACTCAAACATGCGCCACGACATCGTGAGATTCTACAATTCGGAACATTGGCAGCAATGGAGCAACTTGCCGCCCGAGGATGTCTGAGCAGTGAAGACGCAAAGGCACTTAGCCAATCGTACACTTTCCTACGCGAAATCGAAGCGGGATTGCGTTTGATGGATACCTCAGCCCGCCATGACCTACCTAAAGATCCACTGGTACTCACAACACTGGCATCATTACTCGGCTATGAAAGTCCCCAAGCACTTGTCACCATATGCCGCCGCTTTCGACAAGACAACCGACGCCGGTTTAATGCAATCTTAAAAGCCGTGTAAAACAAATCACCGCACTAATCGAGAAATCCGACTAGTTCTTGGCTACGACTTGGCTGTTGTAGCTTCCGCACAGCCTTCGCTTCAATTTGGCGAATACGTTCGCGAGTCACCTTGAAAATATGACCAACTTCTTCCAGCGTATAGCTATATCCATCACCAAGCCCATAACGAAGCTTGATGATTTCGCGTTCGCGATAGCTCAATGTTTTCAGAACATTTCCAATACGATTGCGTAACATTTCCTGAGCTGCGCCAGACGCTGGACTCTCCGCACCGCCATCTGGTAGTAAATCGCCAAATTGGCTGTCTTCACTATTGCCAACAGGTCGGTCGAGCGATATTGGATAACGGCTCATCGCCAATACACGCCGAGCTTCGTCGACCGTAGTCTCACTGCGACGAGCTGTTTCTTCGAGTGTTGGTTCACGACCCAGTTCTTGCAACAATTGTCGCGAACAATTTCGCACGCGTGACATCGTTTCCACCATGTGTACAGGGATACGAATCGTACGACTTTGATCTGCAACTGCACGAGTAATCGCTTGGCGAATCCACCAAGTTGCATACGTACAGAATTTAAAACCACGTCGGTACTCAAACTTATCAACCGCTCGCATCAAACCAGCGTTACCTTCTTGTATCAGATCTAAGAAGCTCAATCCACGGTTACGATATTTCTTAGCAATCGAGACAACTAAACGCAAATTACCCTCAGACAATTCTCGTTTCACCTGTTGATAGATGGAATAAACACGTTTGATGTATTTGACGCGATTTCGCAAGCTAGTTGGTGTTTCTTGAATCGCTAACAAAATATTGCGATACTGACCCAGCAAATCTCGTTTGGTCTGGTGGTCTTTGTTCTCGCGTGCTTGTTCAATGTCTTGCTGTAATTGGTCAATGCAACTACTGAAATCTTCGAGCGTTTGAATCATTGGTTCGATACGATGTGTCCGCAAGCCAAGTTCTTCCACTAAGCGTACACAACGGCGGCGGCGGCGACCTAGATTTTGCCAAGCCTGACTGCGTTCTTCAGCGGTACAGTTTTTGTTGACTGCAACGTGGAAGTCACGTTTGTTAAGGCGCGAAAGCTTTCCGAGAGTCGCAAGATTACCGGGCAAGCGACCAATAATTTGTTCTTTTTCTAGGCGATCAGTAACCGACACTTGGACAGTTCGATCAAATGGTAGTTCTCCTCGATGTACGCGACCGAGCACCTTGAAAGCCATTTGAAAAACATAATCGCTTTCCAAAAGCTTAGCGCGGAAGTCTCTGCGAGTGTCTTCAATGCGTTTTGCTAAACGAATTTCTTCGACGCGTGTCAATAATGGAATTTCACCCATTTGAGTTAAATACATACGAACCGGATCATCCGACCAAGATTCCTGTTGATCTACCGTAGTCGTTTCTTCAACTATTTCAGTATTTGTTGCTGATGAAGCTGCCAATTTACCGTCGGTTGATGCTGTCGCACCATTTTGAAAATCACTATTTTCCGTCGTGTTTGGCTGTGCTGGATCTTCTTCGAAATCATCCAAAGGTGAAGAATACGAATTCATACTTTTAATTCCTGGCAGATTAAAGTGTAGTTGGATTGTTGGGCGAATTTTGTTCGCGCTGAAAGAACAAGAATGAGTGCTGAAATACCTTAAAATTCAATGGGGAGCTAGTATTTACTAATAATGATAGAAAGTAACAACTTTTAAGTAACGTATTTAAGGTAATTTTTAAGGCGATGCTGAATCTATATTATTTGGCTTATTTTCAGTTGCAGCACCTTAAACGGTACATTGGTTCGAAGCATGTGGCATTGGCGTTTCGCCATTGGCTCACTGTGAACACGGATAAATGTACCATTGGGTTTTTACGAGTGCCGACTAGAGGTTTAATTTCCCTCTGAATTGTTGCCCTTGAGATTCACCCATGACCGTAACAACACGACCAGTCGAACCAATTTGACATTCAATCCCTCCCAAGAAATCCCAATACTGAGCAACTACCCAGTATCGTATTCTTGCCTAGTCAACACAGTTTCCCTGATACAACTAGGTTCGCTCTCATGTCCTTATGAAATAAAAGCCGGAGTTTCTGCTTACTACAGCCATGTAGCAAGTCTAGTTAACACCTGTACTTGCATATATCTGCTTGTACTTCGTTAATTTTACCTACCATCGGGGCTGGGTCTAGTATCAAATCAAATGAATTTTTAATAATCCAAATAGATAAACAAAAAAACTTATCTATGCTGAACGATGCCATCACTTCACTACGTATTCTTAAATACCACCTTCCTTTACTTTTACTGCGTTTTTACGAGTACGATCCGCCACCAAAAACAACTTTTATTTTGTCTTTGTCACATTCATATCAAATTAAATAATAAAGCGCATGTTTTTCCAGCGGATAAAGACACTTTGATTGATAAAAAATAACAACTCTTCCCGCAGCGTTTACTTTTAGATGGCATACTTTAAGCAGATACTACGTAATGTGTAGTTGATCGAATTATTTTATAGAAACCTACTAAACTCTCAAAACTATAATGGCCGCAACAACTCTCAAAAACCAAACAGCTATCGTTACCGGTGCAAGTTTAGGAATCGGACGAGCCACGGCACTCGCATTCGGCGAATTTGGGGCAAATGTAGTTGTTAATTACCGCTCTAGTGAAGACGCGGCCCAAGAAGTTGTCGCTCAGATCGCCGCAGCAGGAGGTAAAGCTGTTGCACATCATGCGGACATGGCTGATCAAGATGCTGTCGAATCATTAATTCAACGCGGTGTCGATGAATTCGGTCGCGTTGATATTGCCATCAGCAATGCAGCCTACAGCGACCGAGACTACTTCTATCAAGCGGACATGGAAGGATTCCGTCGCACCGTAGATGTAACGATGTGGGGAGCATTTTATCTTACTCGTGCCGCTACCCAACAAATGATTTTGCAGGGTGATGGCGGTATTATTACACTTGTCAGCTCGCCCCATGCGTTTATTCCAGCCCCTAAAGCT
>Ga0315316_10004158_pt1 | contig 10563 bp, 3 predicted proteins | sample M160m3416metaG_FD_203702 | JGI IMG/M metagenome (GOLD analysis project Ga0315316, IMG submission 203702) | Ammonia-oxidizing marine archaeal communities from Monterey Bay, California, United States - M1 60m 3416 | ecosystem: Environmental > Aquatic > Marine > Intertidal zone | place: USA... | reverse complement strand
TGATTCTGCGGTTGCCGTTTCAGCCTCACTGCCAACGAGTTCTTGAATATCCGATGGTCGATCTCTCAATCGACTAACGGTGGATTGATACAACGTTTCCAGAATCTCCACTTCTCGTTCACTTGGCTTGCGAGCCAGTGTCTGGATAAAAGCAAAGACAATCTTATTGTGGATACTGCCATCGGCGGATGCCTCGATTTCATTTGCAAAAGCCCTCGTCATTTCCCAGTAGGTTGGGTCATTTAGTAATGTGAGTGCCTGTAGGGGGGTGTTGGTGCGACTACGTTTGATGACACAGGATGTACGATCCGGTGCGTCAAAATTTGTGAAACTGGGATAAGGGGCACTGCGACGCCAGATCACATAAACACCACGACGGAATCGGTCCGTACCATTGCTGGTTTCATATTTTGGTTCATTACGTCCCACATGTCGCCAAAAACCGTCAGGCTGGGGAGGGTAAATTGGGGCACCACCCATTTCGAATTCCAGTAAACCGCTGATTTGTAACATCGTGTCTCGGATGGCTTCCGCAGAAAGTCGAACACGGGGAGCCCTTGCCAGCAGAACATTGGTTGGGTCAACGACCTGCAGGTCTGAACGCATTTTTGAGTCCTGTTGATAAGTCGCTGAATGAACAATTAATCGATGAATATGTTTCATCGACCAACCCTGATCCATAAATTCAACAGCCAGCCAATCCAGTAAATCCGGATGGGAAGGCGCATCCCCCTGACTCCCAAAATCTTCTTCCGTTGCAACGATACCTCGACCAAATATCTCTGCCCACCAGCGATTCACCGTCACACGGGAAACCAACGGGTTCTCGACCGAAGTCAGCCACTGAGCCAAATCTAGTCGACTATGAGTACCCGCAGTTTGATGCTTGTGTAAAGCCGCAGGGGTTGCTGGATTGACTATTTTACCGTTGTTCTTGTATTCACCACGGATTAATAAATAAGTCGCTCGCGGCTCTTTCATCTCCGTCATGACCAAGGCAGTTGGCGATTGAAAGTTATCAATTTTCAATTGGGCTTCTGCGAGTTTCTTTTGAGCTGACTGATATTTAGGATGCTGCTTCAGATAAAAATCATGCAACTGCTTCTCCTGCTGTGGATTACGTTCTGATTTCTTCGCTAACTCAATAATCTCCGGTAACACCGCAATTGTCGGTGCCGTGCCAATCCTCGCCAATAAACGTAAGCGACCAATGACTCGTCCACCACCATGATTCATTAACAAAGTCGCCTTGATTTTCTGAGTACCGGTAAATTCAATCGGCTCCTCTGTTTGGAATTCAGCCCAGTGTGGTTTAAAAAATTGAGGAGCAATCGCCCAGGCTGTGGCAGGGTCTCCATCGACCGCCTTGCTCACATCGTAATTTAACTGTGAAAAGTCAGCGATCGCACTGTGGAGCTTTATTTTCTTTCCGTCAGCCTCGAGTGTAAATTCTTGTAATACGAAGTTGGGACGTTCGGCAGTATACCGTCCAGGCCCTTTTCCGGGTAATGAATCATCAAGCAGTGCTTCCAGCTTGAATCCAGTCAGGTGCTGTCGATCTGTTGTAAACTCAATTTCAAAGGTGTCGCGACTAGGATTTTCGCCACCAGCCAGTATAGATTGGTCGGCGAGTACCGTTAACGTCGCACCATGGACCGATTTTTGGCTAACCGGTGTCAGGGCAAACCACGCTGAGTCACGATACTCCTTGGCCGATATCTGAGAGATCCAATTTTCATATTTGGATTCAACCTGTTTGGCAATCTGATCGAGCGTCACTTGTTGTTGTACTTTTACCGCTTCTAAAGCAGCCAACTGACGCTGCTGTGCATGAGTACGATTAACCTCAATCTTCGGACCAAAGAAATTGTACGCCGTACTCTTACCCGTCACTTCCAGCGGCGTATTATTAAAGTAAGCCAATAGCTGATAGTATTCTTTTTGACTAAACGGATCATATTTGTGGTTATGGCATTGGGAACATTCAATTGTAGAACCTAACCAAACACTGCCTGTCGTGTTCACTCGGTCGATCACCTGATTTAGACGACTCATTTCAGGATCTACCCCACCTTCAACATTCAGTGTGGTCAAACGGTGAAAGCCAGTGGAAATTTTCTGTGCCATCGTGGGAGATTCGAGCAAATCCCCAGCAATCTGTTCGATGGTAAATTGATCAAATGGCATATCCATATTTAATGCGTTAATTACCCAATCGCGATAGGGCCAAACATTTCGATATTGGTCTGCCTGATAGCCATTACTGTCGGCATAACGTGCCAAATCCAACCACGGTCGAGCCCAGCGAACACCATACTGCGGGGAGGCAAGTAATTGCTCTACCAATTGCTCGTAAGCTTCAGGGTGATCATTGGTAATAAATTTCTGTACCTGTGCGTACGTTGGAGGATAGCCCACCAAATCCAGAAATACGCGGCGAATCAATCGGCGGCGATCTACAGGCTCCGAGGGAACAAGCCTTTCGGTTTCTAATCTCTGCAAAACAAAATAATCGATAGGGTTTTGAGGCCAATGTTGATTCTTAACTCGAGGCAATTCAGGACGTTCGGGAACAACATAAGCCCAATGTCGCTTGATATGTTGAACAGCAGACCCGATTCCATCAGGCCATTGAGCGCCTTCTACAATCCAGCGACGAATAATATCAATTTTTTCCGCCGATAATGTCTCTGCACCCAGAGGCATTCGTTCACCCTCATCGGGCAGAATCAAACGTTGGTAAAGCAGGCTTTGCTGGGGCTTACCGGCGATAATTCCGGATCCGTTAACTCCCCCTTTAAAGGCAATCGCCCGCGCGTCCAAACGGAGATTACCTTCATGATTTTCCGAACCATGGCATTTAATACAATTCGCCTGTAATATCGGCCATACTTCATTTTCGAAATCCACCCTTTGTGCCTGAGTTGTCGAGACAAATCCATACAACAAAAGACAATAAATCACTACAATCGGTTTTAGAGACATGTTAGAACCTTAGGCTAAAATATCGTGTTTGACTTCGCCATAGACGTCGGTCAGCCTAAAATCTCTGCCGGCATATTGATATGTCAATTTTTCGTGATCTAAACCCATCAAATGTAGCATGGTTGCATGCAAATCATGAAAATGCACTTTATTTTCGATGGCATAATACCCGTAATCATCGGTGCTACCATATCTCAATCCACCCTGTACACCACCACCCGCTAGAAACATCGAACAGGCATGTGGATTATGATCTCGTCCATTCTTGTTACCTTGCTCAACTGGAGTGCGACCAAACTCACCCCCCCACCACACCAATGTATCTTCAAGTAAACCGCGTTGCTTAAGGTCACGTAATAAACCAGCGATTGGTTTATCTACTTCTTTGGCATTCTTCGTATGGGCATCGCGGAGGTTTCCATGTTGATCCCACTTATAACTATGGGTTACTTGTATAAATCGCACACCTTGCTCGGCAAATCGACGTGCCAATAAACATTGAATTCCAAAGTTCTTCGTTGGCTCCTCATTGATTCCATACATCTTGTATGTGTCTTCTGTCTCCTGTGAGATATCTTGCAACCCAGGCATTTGATTTTGCATGCGATAGGCAAGTTCAAATGACGCAATCCTTGACTCCAACACGTCATCGGTATCTCGTTTTTCTAAGTGCTCACGATTCACCTGTCCCAAAAAGTCAAGTTCCGCTCGTTGCATTTTTGAGCTAACCCATTTGTTTTCAATAAAATGAATTCGAGCTTCTTCGGCTTTAATGCTCGCTGCACCAATCGGCGTGCCTTGATAATGTGCAGGTAAAAACGCGCTCGACCAAGCATTCACGCCACCGTGTCCAAGAGTAGGGCAGATTGTTAAAAAGCCCGGTAGGTTTTGATTTTCGCTGCCAAGCCCATACATCAACCACGAACCTAGCGAAGGCCTTACGAACGTATCGGAGCCAGTATGTAATTCCAGCAACGCCGCGCCATGTCGAGAATTGCTGCCATGAATTGAGTTAATCACACAGAGGTCATCTGCCATTTGTCCTACGTGAGGAAACAGATCTGACACATGTAAACCACTCTCACCATACTGGCGAAACTTCCATGGCGATCCGAGTAGGTTTCCCGTTGCACCGGAAACGATACGTGGTTTTTTGCCCGGATACGGTTGTCCATCATGCTTTTGCAATAACGGCTTATAATCAAACGTGTCAACTTGTGAGGGACCGCCGTGCATGAACATAAAAATAATTCGTTTGGCCCGAGCCGGAAAACGAGCTAATTTCGGATCCCCGACCGCTTGGCCTGATTCAGCAGCCAACACCCCGTTGTGCATTTGATCTTGGAGTAATCCGGCTAATGCCAAACTCCCAAAACCAACACTCGATTGCTGTAACATCGCCCTTCGCGACAGTGGTTGAGTTAAAAAGTTATGACATTGTGAATTGCCTGCCATTATTTAATTTCCTGATCTATAGCTTCCAAACTAATTCCGCAATTCGGCACCGGAATTGGACAATATTTTTTCCCTTACTCAATCTAGATAAACAAACTCATTAGCTGCCAACAACACCCGGCACAAACCTTGCCACACAACCAAATCCCCTGCTGTACTTACATCATCGTCCATATGTTGCGTTGACAAGTCACGATATCGCTGTAGAAATTGATGGCATTTATCAACATCCTCGGACGTTGCCATTCGACCATATACAATCTCATATAAGACGTTAATCCGTTCTGAATCGGTTCCAACATCTTCCTGTAGCACGCGTTGGGCTAGCCTACTCGCTTCTTCTTGGACTAATTTACTATTCATCATAAATAATGCTTGCGGTGTCACCACAGTATTTTTTCGTTGACCTTGAATAACACTTGGGTCCGCAAAATCGAAGGCTATAAACACATTGTACAAAGCACTGCGTAAAATCGGTAAATAAACACTACGTCTATTGTAATCATAGGTAGTGCGTTTTGATCCGGTACCCGTAACATAAGCTCGATCCGCGCTGGATAACAACTGACCATACATTTGTAAATCAATATCGTTACCAACGGCCAACAAAGCATCCCGCACTTCCTCAGCGTCGAGCCGCCGACGATTAAATCTCCACCACAATCGATTTTCGGGATCTACATGGTTGGCTCGAGCGTCGAATATACTGCTCATTTGATAGGTACTCGACAGCAACATCAAACGATGCATCTGTTTGATAGACCAACCTTGTTCAATAAATTCCACGGCTAACCAGTCCAGCAAGGGCTGGTTGGTCGGCCGTTGGCCAAGTAAACCGAAGTTATCGGGTGAGCGCTGCAATCCCTTACCAAAATGCCACAGCCATAATCGGTTAACGAAAACGCGCGATGTCAACGGATGTTTCGCATCAGTCAACCATTGCGCTAATTGCATGCGCCCGCTCGCTTCCACTGGGATCGGTACAGCCGATACTTGATCTACGACCTCAAGAAATCCCCGTTCCGTTGACTCGCCAAGTGTTAAATAGTTCCCACGAATGTGAATTGCCAAATCCTCAACTTTACCTTCAGTGACTCCCATCGCCTTGCCCACCTGAGGCTGTGCTGCGGTTAACTTGGCTTTAGACTCAACAATCGCTGTGATCGCTAGTTGAGATTTTTCAGCAACCAACTTATCAATTTCTTTGGGATCACGAAATGGTCCATCAACCGCAATCGCTTTGGTTACCAACCACTGCACGACACTATCATCCTTTGACTTACTTGTTGTATCACCAGCAACGGAGGAAGTTCCCGCGGATAATATAGTGCGCAATCGTTGTTCAGCAGCGTCTCCTAGCTGCGCAAATGCCGCTTGCTGTTCGTCGCGATCTCGTAATAACAAACCTAATAAAGGCTCATCACGCTGTGAAATAGTCATGAGTAAAAAATCAACCCATTGTCTCAAGTACTCCGCATGCAGACCTTGCGCTATAGCTACATCTTCGATTTCTGCTAAATTTTTGTGATCGCCACCGCTGTGGTAGGTAACATTGTCTGATGTTGGAATAAGTGCAATTTTGTCGAAATGAGGTGTCGTTCCTAAGCGTTGCCACCGAAGAGTATGTTTCCCCGCAGCGAACTGGAACACACCACCAACGAACCATTTCACTTCCGACGACTGAAAACTGCCCGTTATCGCATTTGCTGCGTCTGCATCAACCAAACGCCCATCGACAAACAACTTACCTCCTCGTGATTCCGCTTGAGTATACAACCATTCTAAGCGGTAATTGCCAGCAACGGTTATCTCGAAATCATACTCGGCATAATTCAAGAAAGTCGTTGTACCGGATGTGTTTTGGACAATAGGTGGAATCTTACCTATGCTACCTCGAGCATATTCTTCGGCTTCTTGCAGCAGTAAACCATCCACCTCTGTCGTGGGTGTATCCGCTAAAACCGATGTTAAGTCCTCCAAACTTGATATCGGAGCCGCTTTAACAAGCAAGATTTTATCCACATGAGGTACCGGTCCACCTTCGCGTGCTAACCTGATAATATTCTTACCTGCCGATAGTTCAAAAACCCCCTCTACAAACCAAGTTTGCGAATCCGCAAACCATGTCCCGGTTGTGTGTGCAGCGACATTAGTATCAACGACCGTTCCATTGATCGTTAATACCATTGGACGTGAATCAACCGCAGCGTAACGCAATTCCAATTGATAATCCCCAGCCTCTTCTAATTCGACGTCGTATTCTGCAAACCCTTGCTGCAACAAAACCCCAACTTCTTTTCCATAGTTCGTCGTTTCCGCTTGCAATGTACCTCGCTGGAACTTCTCCGCCTCCCACACAATACTATTTTCTACTGCAATCCCATCTCGAATAAAGTTGCCAATTACATTGTGTCCATCCGCAATCGGCTTACTATTAACACTAACAAATTTGGACGCGGCGATTAAATACTTGGCCAACAAACGCTGCTGGGATTCTCGTAGTGTTTGCCTAGATTCTTTTTGCAGCGCCGCTAATTCCTCATCTAACCGCTTAACAGCAGCATTGTGCTTTTCCTGCGCGGCTTTTGATTCTGGAGTATCCAACGAATATTCGTGCCACCTAGCGACAACGTTAAAGTTCTCCATGGTCTTCGTAGACTTGAAGATGCTCGCCAAGGCATAATAATCTTTGCTCGGGATGGGATCAAATTTATGATCATGGCAACGGGCACAACCCATCGTTAACCCCATAAATGCGCGGCTCATCGTATCGATCTGCTCATCGATAATATCCATTTCCATTTTCTGACCATCATCACAGGCAAGCATTTTGGGACCTATCGACAGAAAACCAGTGGCCGTCAAGCGATCGAGTCGTTCTTGGGGTGATGCATCTTGTTGAGGATCGAGCAAATCACCGGCGAGTTGTTGTTGCAGAAAATCAGCAAACGACAAATCTTGATTCCATACTCGCACCACATAATCACGATATCGAAAGGCATTTACATACGCCAAATTCTCGTCTAGCCCGTTAGAATCAGCGTAGCGTGCGACGTCGAGCCACTTGCGTCCCCAGCGTTCACCGTAACGAGGTGAAGCCAGTAATCGCTCCACCAAAGTCTCATAGGCCAGTGGTGAGGCGTCCGCTAGAAACTCATTAATTTCTGTTGCGGTGGGAGGCAGTCCAGTTAAGTCGAACGTAACCCGTCGAATCAATGTCCGCCGATCTGCAGCAATGGCTGGCGTTAACTCGGACCGCTCCAGTTCACTAAGAATGAAAGTATCGATTGGATTGCTAACCCACGCTTTATTTTTTACCCTAGGCAAGGCGGGACGTTGCGGAGTTTTAAATGCCCAGAAATTTCGCGATTGTTCAAAATCAATAACTCGGGGTTCTCTATCACCACTCTCAACTGCTAAACGCGGATCTGGAGCTCCCATCTCGATCCATTTTTTGAAAACCGCAATGGCCTCTGGAGGCAATTTAGATTCTGGCGGCATCTGGTAGAAATCGTCTGAATATTCAATGGCCGCCATCAGCCAACTCTCAGCCGGCTTAAAAGGCACGATCGCGGCACCAGAGTCGCCGCCCTTGAGTAATGCTTGGCGAGATTCAACCGACAATCCACCCTCGTATTCATCAGCATCGCTAGAGTGACACTCGTAACAATACTGAATTAAAAGGGGACGGATCTTCGATTCAAAAAATTTCAAACCTGCTGCATCGAATTTCGCTTCCTCTTGGCTATATCCATTTACACAAAACAGAAAATAGACAAGCGAAACGATAAAAAGCAACCAAGGGCGCATAGGAGGAAATCTTAAAAAGGTGGGTAAATTAACACCTATATTTTACCTAAAAATGCCTCGGCAAGGGTAGGTCACGTACAAGCTAAAGCCTATCCATATACGACGACAATTTAAGAGATCCCCCAACGCGTCAATTAATTTCCAATGCGTTTAGATACTTTATCAACACCCGGAAAGTCACTCGGTATTTTTTGAGTCACCTTACCACTAGCAGCCCACTCAGCACCACGTTGCAATGTCGCAATAAATCCGACACATTGCTGAGAATAAATTCCATGGCCCATCGGTGTGTGAAACACTCGGCCTTGTCCATATTCGATCGTAAAAATCATGGGCTCATGACGCCCAGTACCACCATGATCCTTACTAGCAAATGCAGTTGCTAGTACCGTCATGTTTTCAGCGGGGCCACGCAACATGTCATACAATTCATCCTTCTCATGTAACCATTGTCCGGGCATCCCCTTGGTAATGGGGTGCTTCGAGTTACGAGTTGTTACTAAAAATGGATGTTGTGCACCATGATGACCTCCTTTACCCGTGGACTTATCGCGTACGATTTTCCCTTGATCGTCAAAATAAACATAAGGTCCAGATTTCTCATTGCGTCCACCCCAACCACCGAGACCAATCGCCACGTTATATTCCTTCCAAGCACCAAACGAATTATTGGCGGCATGAACAACCACAAACCCACCTCCTGTTTTTAAATATTCAATAAATGATTGTTGGGTGGCCTCTGGCCAAGTGGCACCGTTGTAGTTGGAAATCACTACATCATAATTCTTAAACTCCGGGTGGAATGAATCGTCTGTTCCGGTTTTAGCCGTCGTTGCAATGTCCACGCCAAACAACCCAGTCTCTTCCAAATATTGCTTCATCATTGGTGTGGTCTGTGGCCAAACCCCATGGTTATTCTGACCATCAATAATTAACGCTTTGTACTTTTGTTTGGCGTGAAGTAGCGGCGCACATGAAGATGCTACAAATGCTAACAACAGTGCTGGAAGAATAAGTTTACGAATCATCATTGGTTTCCTTTATGGGTTAATAACTGGACGCTGCAACTTTACTCGTTCTAGCATCTTCAACACTTCAAATTTAATCTTGGGTTCCGCATAGATTTCTAGGCAACTTGAGCGTGCGCGCCAAGTCGTATAACCTCCTAATACATGTTGCTCAGGTGGAGGAATATATCCAAAGGCACCGTTGGCCAATGATATCGAGTAGGTCATTTTAAACGGGCTGTACTTCTTAATATTCAAACCTGTTTCCGCAAATACTTCGTTAGGGATGCCAACAATCCCTAGTGTTCCTATACCGATGGCTTGCAGTTGAATCATCCGAGTCTTTGGCATCTTACTTAGAATAATTGTCTCTAAAGCATAAACTTCTTCGGTCGTTTTGGGTTTGCGATCGGCCCAAGGTCTAACATAGTCTGTCGCCTCCACAACTTCTTCGTCCGTTGGAAAACGAACGGCGACTTCTAATTCTTTTTCTTCCATTGCCAGCGGCACCCAATCCTGATACTCGATTGTTTCGAACGCTTTCAAAGCCGCTGTAGAAACAGCCTCCGCAACCGATTGACGATCTGCTTTGCGAGCGGAATCCCGCTTGTAATCCCGTAAATAAGTATCGCCACTGGTACCGTTGGCCAGCATTGCAATCGTTGGTTTCGATTCGTCGCCGGAAGCAAGTTTCGATTCAAGGATAGATTCAAAAATCCCAAAGTAATCCGCTGAAATATTAGGAGCGCCGACGTAGTGTAATGAGTAGGCACACATGACAGCAATTTGTCGACCGTCGATTGCTTGCAAAGAAATAACTGGTATTTCAGGATCCTCTAAACCAGTCTCTCGTATCGCTTTTGCATTTTTATAGCCAGGGTGCATTTGCGCTCGATCATTACGTGTGCCGCCAAATCGGTTCGTGGGGGCAACTCCTTCGGTCATCATCCAACGTCGCGTCGCCACATGCAAATCGTCTCGGCCCATCGCCCAACCGATCCGCGCTGGTTCTAGATTATTAAATGCTTGCTCAATCGCCGCGGCAATCCGTCCCAGTAAAAACGCCTCGTAGCGAACATCCACGCTAGACCCTAAACAACTAAACACCGATGGTGCACTGTGGCAATGGGTCGCTGAGATGAGGATTCGATTCGTTGGGATCTTGGTAGTCTGAAAAGCGAGCTGCTTGGCACGATCAAGTAGTTCGCGCGGCATCATACAGCTATCAACCAATACTATCGCGATTTTAGATTTGCCATCATCCAATACAACTGCTCTCACAAAAAGTGGGTCATTGATTTCCTCG
>Ga0315316_10004157_pt1 | contig 10565 bp, 9 predicted proteins | sample M160m3416metaG_FD_203702 | JGI IMG/M metagenome (GOLD analysis project Ga0315316, IMG submission 203702) | Ammonia-oxidizing marine archaeal communities from Monterey Bay, California, United States - M1 60m 3416 | ecosystem: Environmental > Aquatic > Marine > Intertidal zone | place: USA... | reverse complement strand
GATATTTTTTAATACAGCAAAAAAAGAAGGACGATCTCTTTATATGATATATTTTGAAAGACCTCTTAAACTTCAATCTACTCAGTCAACTTACTTGAATAAATTACAAAAATTTTCTGTGTTAAAACCAATAGTTAGAAAATCTCAAAATAAAAAATCATTTGAAATTGAAATTATTTCAAATTATGATTCTCAAAAAAATTTAATTCCAAATACTATTGTTTCACATAATATTTCACCAATTATCGTTGCTAAAAAAAATGGGAAAATAATTAATTATTGTTATTTAGAATATTTTGATTACTTTGAAAGAAAACATGTCGCAAAGTTACATATCCAACAAAATGTAAAAAATATTTCTTCGTATGATTTAGTGATCTCTACTTTGTTAAAATATCATGTAAAAAACAATATTGAAAAAATCTGGATAAATGTTCATGAAATAAAATCTACACTAATACAAATTCTTACAAATTTAGGTTTTATTGTTGAGGGAATTGCAATGGGGCATACAATAATTGATTCAAAAGAAGTAAATGATGTTTTACTAGCTCTCCATTTGAAAATTGATGTATCCACTATTAATGTAATAGAATTAATTAATAAATTATCTTCTAAATAACTAAATTATTATAATTTTGACATACTTTAATTTATTTTTTCTAAAACTATTGGTTCCAATTTCTCAAATAATCCTTTTGCAACAATATAGTTTCCATGATCTGTTAAATGACCTCTATCAACATAAACTGATTTCTCATTAGCTCTATCTAAAATATTTCTCAAATCCACTGTATAACAATTTTTTTCCATTTCTTTTAATCTTTCTGCATATTCCTGATATGCTGAAAGTTTTATTTCTCCATTATTTCGTTTGAAAAATTTTTGTTCTAATTCACTTAATTCTCGTTCACCTGTCCCCATAATAGGCTGTAGTGCTATTAATGTAGTATAATTTTGCTCCTCCCCATTTTTACAAATTTCATTCCATCCTTCTTTCCAAATTTCTGATTTTTCCTTTGTTTTTTCTGAATTAAATTCATAAACTTTGTCTGGGTCTATTGAAATTTTTATTTCATTTAATGCACTACTTGCAATATACTGTAAATTTATTATTGGAGTATATTTCTGTACTTCTAAAATTATATCTAAAAGAATATTACGTTCTCCTATAACTGAATTGTAATTATCATAATTTCTATTCAAATCATTGTACCCATCATAAATTATAAACATATCAGGTTCAAAGTCTAATAATTTTTCTTTAATCCATTTTTGTTCTGTATACGAAAATCCTGATGGAATTCCTGCATTGATTACTTCTACTTCAGTAGTTTTTTCTGTTTCATCAAATAAAGTCTGTAAGTAACCTGGTATTGTTGAATAATCTGAAGTTGTATAAAGTCCAAATGCTGTGGAACCACCTAGAACAAATATTCTAAATGTATTCTCCTCTTTTTCTTTAGACATTTCATCTCCTCTAAATCCAAAATTGTTTACATTAACAGTTTCAGAATGTTGATTAGGAATTAAATACAAATTTGGAACATGTACAAAATCTAATGCAGAATTATTCATACAAATTTCATTATGTTGAAAATTATTTAGTTCTGGATAAAATCCTCTTTTTCCAATCATACAATAATCGAAAATGTATAATGATGCGTATGCTACTAATTCAAGGAATACTATGAAAACTAATAATAACATTATACCTAATAAAAATTGTTTTTTATATGAAACTCTCATTGACATTATATTCAGTCCTTGTTTTTTGAAATAATATGATTTCCTAAAATAGCATAATCCATATCAGTTTTTGTTAACATGTTAAATGCTTGTTCTGGAGTATTTACAATTGGTTCTCCCATTACATTCATAGATGTATTAATAATTACAGGCACATCTGTTATTTTATAAAATTCATTTATCAGATCATAGTATAACGGATTTGAATCTCTTGATACTGATTGTAATCTACCAGTTCCATCTACATGCGTTACTGCAGGGATTTTTTCAGGCTGCTTTATTTTTGCTACCATTAACATGTATGGACTTGGAATATCTATTTCAAAATAATCTGAAACATATTCTTCCATAATACTAGGTGCAAATGGACGAAATGATTCTCGATGCTTTATTTTATCATTGAGAATATCCTTCATTTTTTTATCTCGTGGATCTGCAAGTATACTTCTATTCCCTAAAGCTCTTGGACCCCATTCCATTTTACCTTGGTACCATCCAACTATATTTCCCTCTGAAATTAATTTAGCAGCATTTGATAATATCTGTTTTTCATCTAATATTTTATACAAAACATTCTTTGAGTCTAGAAATTTTTTAATTTCCTCATTACTATATTCTGGTCCAACATACACATTTTCACGTATTCTTTGTGAATTATCTTGTTTCAGATTTTTTTTATTGTTATGATGAATGTAATACAAATACTGTGCACAACCTATAGCACTACCTGCATCTCCTGGTGATGGTGGAATGTAGATGTTCTCAAATGGACCTTCTTTTAATAAACGATAATTTGCAACTCCATTTAATGCAACACCGCCTCCAAAACATAAATTTTTCATATCGGTTTTTTTATGTATATGATCTGCAATTTTCAAGATTACATCTTCAAGTACTTTTTGAGCACTTGCAGCCATGTCACAATGGATCTGTTTCATTTCTTCATCTTTTTTTCGTGGTAATATACCAAATAATTGTGAGAATTTTTCATTTGTCATTACTTTATCATATGTAAATGCAAAATATTTCATATTCAGATGAATGCTTCCATCATCTTTAACATCAATCAAATCATTTAAAATAAGTTCATAGTATTTTGGTTTCCCATATGCTGATAATCCCATTAATTTGTATTCGCCTTCATTAACTTGAAATCCAAGAAAATATGTAAATGCAGAATAAAAAAGACCTAAAGAATGTGGCCATCTAATATCATTTGTAAGATGAATAAAATTATTTTTTGCAATTCCAAATGATGTGGTAGTCCATTCACCAACACCATCTATAGTTAAAACTGCAGATTCATCAAAAGGAGATGTGTAAAATGCATGTGCTGCATGAGACATGTGGTGTTCTGGAAATATTATATCTCCTTCGAATTCTTTAAGCTGATTTTTTACATCCTTTTTTATCCAAAGTCTTTTATGAATCCATTTTGGAATTATATCTAAAAAACTTTGCATACCACGAGGAGCAACTGCAATATAATTATCAAGTAATCTTTCAAATTTTAAAACAGGTTTATCATAAAATGCAACTGATTGAATCTGTTTTGCAGTAATTCCTGCTTCTTTTAAGCACCATTCAATTGCCATCTTTGGAAATCCATCATCAAATTTTTTTCGAGAGAATCTTTCCTCTTCAACTGCAGCTATAACGTGACCATCTTTTAGAAGTGCAGCTGCTGAATCATGATAATAACAAGATATTCCTAATGTATACAATTTCAATATTGTTTGAAAATTCTTTGTGATTTTAATGATTCTATTTCAAGCCAATATGATGTTTTATTATTTTTTAATCTTAAAATATCTATTTTTAGGATTTTAAATAGAATACCATATAACGAAATAACAAAAATAAACATTAATCCAAGAAATATTTTTGAATTAATAATTGCAAATTTATCCAGAATCTTAGAAAGTTTAATTGCAAAAATTTGCGTTATACTTAATGTCACAATGATAAATAATACAAAATATTCTAAAGAAAATATCTGTAATGATGTAGTAATTATGAAAACCCAAAATGAAAGACCAAAAGTCACTGTTAATGCTTTTAATCTGGATGATGATGAGTCCATTCTAAATCGGATAAATTAATGCTATGAGACCACTTTGTGCTAGGCTTGTAACTCCTATTAAAGCAATTAAAATAACTATAATTGGAAACATATACAATTTTCGTTTAATAATAAAAAAGGAACAAATTTCTTTAATTGTACTTAGTCTATCTAACATTTGTATTTAGACTGGAATGTACATATTTAATTTTATTCATCCCAATTAATTTTGTATACTACTGTTTCTGTTTTATCAGATTTGTATAGAAGTTCAAAGTTATCAGGAATTTTTGGATTTGATGGTTCAACTAAAACTAATAAATCTAAAACTTGGTTGTTTTCTTTACGATTTTCTGGAATAGTATTTAGATCAGGTTTGGTATAGACAATATAATCTGCTTTTGGATGAGTTTTATCATATCTATCAGAAGGATGTGATTGTATATTTGATATTTTTAAATCACCATCTGACCAATTTTCTCTTGTGACATAATTAGTCAATGAATCACCTTTAATGCCTTCATAGAAATAAGAATGCACATATTTACTATTTGCATAGTATGAATAGTTTCCACCACGTGCTACAACATACTTATTTTCAATATCATCTTCTTTTGCTAAAAGTTCACCAATCACTTTTGCCTCGTAACCAATTTGATCCAAAGAATCCTTCTTAACAAACATTTTTTTTATTTCATCATCTAGATTTGTAAATTCAGCATCATAGAGTAAAATTTCAAATGATTTGTAAGAAAATAATACATTTGATAATAATATTAAAATTATAATAGTTATAGTAATTCCGAGTATTTTATTATCTGATAATTTTAGCTTTGAAAAAATAGATTTTGTTCCATTTATTACTATAATAGCAGTGAAAATAGTAAATGTAATCCATAACGAAAATAGATGATCGGCTCTGTCTAAACCAATTACAGAAAGTGTTGCAAAACAGGCAACAGGTATAATTAACATGAAAAGCAAATTTTTCTCAAGTTTTCTAACATTGATTATTCCTAGGAAAATTATTGGAATAATCATTATAGCAAAATAATGAATTCTTAGATCACCAAAAATAAAAATTATTATAGATACTATTACTCCGATTATCAAACTTTGTAATACTGATCTTTTGTTAATTTTATCGTGAATTAAATAGATAAAACCACCTAAAATTGGAATAATTCCTAGGAATGGAATTATCGGGATCATTGATATTGCGTTTTGTCCATGAAAATTGAAAACAAGATTGGGATTATGATAAAAAATATTATAAAAATAATTATTAATTTTGTCTGAATTTAGAATATTGCTAATTGAATTATCAATATTATTTTGCGCAAAGTTATCAGCATCTGTTTGTGTACCTATTAGTGCAGCTTGAAAATTAGTATTCCAACCATCAAGAAGTGAGTCGTGAACATAATAATTATATGCTAACATTGGCAACATCAATAAAAAAATCACCACTGAAAATAGTATTATTTCTATTAGTTTTTGCCTAATGCTTGATTTTTTTATTATTAAAAAGATAATTACAGAAACAAAAATTGCTATTGCCTGAAATCTAATATCTAATGCAAAACCAATCAATATTGCAGAAATGATAAGATCAGTTTTCTTTAGATTATTTTTAGTTAGAAAATAAAATGATGATATAATTAAAATCAATACAAGAAGTTCATTTGTAGCTAATACTGCTCTAGCTTGTAACGCAGGACTAAATACAATTAGTAATTGTCCTAGTACAGCAATTTTCTTATTAAAAATATTTCTTATAACAAAATATGAAATAAAAACAACTCCAGTTGAGCCAAATACAGAAAATAGTTTTAGAGTTAGAAAACCATCATTTACAAATTTATCAACTGTAGCATAAACTACAGGCCCACCCATTAATGCATTATTTATCAGAACATTTTCACCATCACCAGATAAAATTTGTTCTCCGTATCGTAAGTAAATTAATCCATCTGAATTAAAGATAAACTCATAATGAAAAAATGCAATGTATGATATTGTAAAAAAGAATGCTAGTGTAATTAATATTGGTATATAATTTTTTTTGATAAAACTTTCTTTTTTTATATTCTGTTGCATAATTTCTCTAAAGTTTCTTATGTATTAATGCATTAAATAATTCTCGTGTTTTTAAGTCTGTTGCAAATGTTAGTGCAATATAAGAACCAACTCCAATTAAAAGAATACCAATAACTGTTAAAATAAAATAAATAAAATCTATTTCATAATCTAAATAATTTTCTATAAGTAAATATGATATTCCAAATGAAAATATTGAAAGTACTAAAAATTTAGTAATTCTGAAGTAATCTAAAGAAACACTTAGATCTCTTTTAATTAAATAATAAAAATAAAATGTGAATGGTGAATGTGTTACTAATGCAATTATTGACCATAGAATAACTAATTCAATTTCTGAAAATTTATTTGCTATTCCCATTACTATGCCTATAGCTAGTGCGGGAATGTAAATCAAATATTGTATTAGAAGTATAGTTGGTAAATGGAATAATTTACTCTTCAAATAATCCTTAAAGGTTGATTTCTCATCAACATCAACTGTTTCTTTTCCTAATAGTGCAGAATAAAATGTAGTATTAAGCATATTAAAAAAGACAAAAACACTGGTAATAATTACAACAGGTAGTGCAATTACATAGATTGGGTTTAATGTAAATAATGCAGGTTGTGCAAATGTTATACTAATTGCAGCAAGCGGAATTGCAAAGTAAAATAATAATGAGAAATTATTTCTCAAAAAGTCATTTTTTCCACTTCCTAAAATTTTAGGGTAAATAGCATATGAGATGCCTGCTGCCTGTGTAATTATAATAGGTATAACCATTGCAGCACCCCAATAAGATAATCCTATGACAGATCCAGTAATTATGGAAAAAATTGTTATATCCATTAATGAAACAAAACCAAAAGTTGCTGGATAAAGTGTTAACCACGAAAGTTTGAACCATTTTTTTATAAAATTTAAATTAAAATTTCTGTGTAGTCTTTCTCTACCAAAAATAAACAAAACCAAAGCACTAATTGAATATCCTGAAAATGCTGAAAGTATCACTCCAACTACTCCTAGTTCTAAATAATATAAGAAGAAAAGTATGGCTGGAATCTGGATCAAACCATATGTTAGTGCACCATAGCTTGCTATGTGAGGTTTGAATCCAAGAATCACTGCAGTTAATGTTCTATTAACAAAAATTACTGGAACTAAAATTACTGCATATAGCATTATATCAAAACTTGCATCTGTTTGTGTTGCAACGATTAGTAAAATTACAATATAAACTAAAATTGCTACACAAGAAAAAACACCATTAGTTATTACAGCTGTTGTACCTGACTCAGTTTTTCTAGCTATTTCACGTGTTGCCCAGTAGGAAATAATTGGTTCTAAAATAATTATAAATCCAATAAGATTTGTAATTAATGTCCAGGTTCCAAATTCTAGGGAAGTTAAACTTCGTGTAATTATTATTGTAACTATTAATCCAGAAATAACACTAATCATTCCAATTATAAATGCAATGAAACCTGAATAGGTAACTCTTATTTCTGACAATTTTTCATACCTTTTAATTATATTATTATATTCAACCTATTGATATTTTATCTTTGTAATAATTCTCTTTCAACGTAGTTTTTTTAATATGCATATTCTTCAATTTGATTTTCAGTAAATTCCTTTAACTCTTTTTTCTGTTCATATTGCTTATACCACTCTACAGTTAATTGTAAACCTTTTTCTAATTTTATTTTTGGATTCCATTTTAATTTAGATTTAGCCTTTGAACAATCTAATTTAAGAAAATTTGTTTCATGTTTGAAATTTAAGTTATCATTATCTACTTGTATATTGTCTCCCCACATCTCAATAATCTCCTTTACAATCCATGAAACTGGTTTTATATCCTCATCATCAGGTCCGAAATTCCAACTTTCTGCAAATTCCGATTTATGTTTCCAAAGTTTTTCTGTTAATTCTAAATATCCTCTCAATGGTTCTAAAACATGTTGCCATGGTCGTACTGCAGTAGGATTACGGATTTTAATTATTTTTTTATTTAATATGCCTCGCATAATATCTGGTACAATACGATTATCTGCCCAATCACCACCTCCAATTACATTACCAGCACGAACTGAAGCTATAGATATGTCAGAATCTTTATTATCTGAATTTTTAAAAAATGAGTTTCTAAATGAGGATGTAATAAGTTCAGTACATCCTTTACTACTGCTATAAGGATCATATCCCCCCATTGGATCATTTTCTTTATACCCTCTTGATAATTCTTGATTTTCATAGCATTTATCGCTAGTTACATTAATTATTACACATTTTCTATCTGTTTTTCTTATTGCTTCAAGCATGTTTACAGTTCCTATGATATTTGTTGAAAATGTTTCTAAAGGTTCTTCATATGATTTCTGTACTAATGATTGTGCTGCCATATGAATTACAATATTTGGTTTGTATTCTTTTACAGTATCCGAAATATGTTGAAAATTTGTTATGTCTTTCATAATTGATGTCATATTTTTTCCAACATCTGCTAATTCAAACAGACTTGGTTGTGTTGGAATTGATTTAGAAAATCCTATTAGATCAACTCCTAATTTTTGTAACCACAATGATAACCAACTTCCTTTAAATCCAGTATGACCAGTTAGTAAGACTTTTTTATTTTTCCAAAAATTTGAATCCATTACCATGTTTTCCAAGGAATATTTCCTGATTCATATAGTTTTTCCAAGTACTTTTTCTCTCTTAGAGTATCCATTGCATACCAAAATCCATTGTGTTTATACGCAGTTAATTTATTTTCTTTTGCCAAAGTTTCTAAAGGCATTTTCTCCAAGACAGTAGAATCATCTCGTAAATAATCAAAAATTTCTTTTTCAAAAACAAAAAATCCACCATTAATCCATGCATTTTGATTACTAGGTTTTTCACGAAATTGTGTAACATTATCTCCATTTAATGATAATACACCAAATTTTTCTGGAGGATGAACAGCTGTTAACGTACCAATAGATTTCTTCTCTTTATGAAATGTGATTAAATTTTTAACATTAACATTACTCAGACCATCACCATAAGTTACACAAAAAGTACCATCAATGTTATTTTGAATTCTTTTTAATCTACCACCAGTCATTGTGTCAAGACCAGTATCAACTAATTCAATATTCCATTCTGATGAAATATTATTAAAATATTCTTTTATCTGCTCTCCTTTGTATCCACAGCAAATTATAAAGTCATTAATACCAAAGATCGAATAATTTTTTAAAATATGCCATAAAATCGGTTTTCCTCCAATTTCAATCATTGGTTTAGGTTTTAGTATAGATTCTTTATTATCAAAATCTGAGATTCTAGTACCATAACCACCAGCTAAAATAACAGCTTTCATCATTTTCTGCTAAAAAACAATTATTGATTAACCTTTGGAAGCTTTTAGAAAAGAAATTTCATGAGTATTATAATAATTAGATTGAAAAATCAATTTATTCAAACTGGAATTATATTATGAAAATTTCTGAATTTCATTTATGGGAAAATTCTATGTCGCATTAGGAATAAGTTTTCTAGTTTTATTGATTATTAACATAGTATGGTTAATTTTTAATCTTATATTATGGAGTTTTGATGGATTACAAGTTCTACTCCAAGGTATGAACTTTATTGATAGAGTTTACTATTCTGTTTTATTTAAATGGATAATATTAGCTGATTTAGTTTGGTTTATGTTTGCATTAATATTTGCATTTAGTCGTAAGCATTTCAAAACAGAGGAAGCATATTATTTAGATTATAATCCAATTATAGAACCAAAAGTTTCAGTAATAATTCCTACTTATAATGAAGAAAAAAATGTTGAACATGTAGTTAATGATTATAAAAAATTAAAATTTGTTAAAGAAGTATTTGTAATTGATAACAACAGTTCTGATAATACAATAGAAATTGCAAAAAAAGTTGGAGCAACAGTAATTGCAAAACCAATTAACAAAGGATTTGCAGATTCATGTATAGTTGGATTTGAACAATCTTTAAAATCAAATTCAGATATAATTGTTCTAACAGATTGTGACAGAACATTTTCTGCATATGATGTTGATAAAATGATTCCATATCTTAATAATTGTGATATGGTAGTAGGAACTAGATTGATTCAAGTTTTATTAGAAAAAGGAAATCAAAATGGTATGTTTAATACATGGGGAAATTTCTTTATTGCAAAATTAATTCAAATAAAATATTTTAGTTTATTACACATGGGAATTGTTTCTTTAACAGATGTTGGTTGTGCACATCGTTGTATTAGACGTGAATCATTAGAGAAAATGTTAGTTGATATCAAAAATGATTATAAAAAAGATTTCGATAAAGATGGATGGTTATTTTTACCATATCTTAACATGAGAGGAATAGAAAGTGGTTTAAAAATTGTTGAAATTCCAATTACATTCAAAAAACGATTAGGACAATCAAAGTCAGGTGCACAAAAAAAATCAAAGGGCTTTAAGATTGGACTAAGATTTATCTGGTTTATTTTAAAAAGATAAATCGGTACAAGAATTTTATAACAACCAACAGAATCCATATCTAATGATAGAAATTCTAACAGTTTTACACACATTACCTAATGTGAAATCATATAGAACTTTGTGTTTTGAACGTATTCTACCATATTTGAGAAGCAAAACAGAT
>Ga0315316_10004151_pt1 | contig 10573 bp, 17 predicted proteins | sample M160m3416metaG_FD_203702 | JGI IMG/M metagenome (GOLD analysis project Ga0315316, IMG submission 203702) | Ammonia-oxidizing marine archaeal communities from Monterey Bay, California, United States - M1 60m 3416 | ecosystem: Environmental > Aquatic > Marine > Intertidal zone | place: USA... | reverse complement strand
TCATCGGCACCCGGCCCATTATATGCAACGGAAGAAGCAGACCATGCCGATGCTTCCGATGCGTTGGTATCCGTTGACCAATATGCCGCCCCGCCCGAGGTTCCGGGCTCGGTGGATGATGAACTAGTGTTCGATTGAATACATTTGTAAAAAACACCACCGTGCAGGACGTAAGAACTAGAGATATACGTGATTTGATTCGTGCTAAAATTTACACTAGCAAGGGGGAAAGTTCCGTTAGGCGAATCACTTGAAAATCCTAAGTCGGCAACCGTGATATTGTCCCCCGGTATGAAAGAGAGGCTTGGGGTGTCATCGAGCGTAATCGTAACGACTCCCGAGGCCCGTTGAGCCGAGGTGGCCACCCAAGGCAAGCGAATCGCATCGTTCCCCGTTGTGATCGAACCGAACAGAGTGGAAAGCCCCTTTCGGGTTTGCCAAGTCCCGTCCTCGTTCATCCTGCCGTTCTTGGACAGGGCGACCTCGCCAGGCTGAAGTTGATTCGGACGCAAGCGGGCATTCATTCGGGTGAAGAACGTATCACCCTCGGTGACGAATTGATCGTCAAGTTTTCCGAATGTCCGATACTTGGTCATTTCTTCCGAGCCTTGATCTCGCCCCAAATTTTAAACGCCATGAAAACTATGGTCAGGCTCCCGGCAATCACGCCAATGTATTCGTGCAAATTTCCTGAGAAAGTTGCCGCTGTTCCCGCCATGCCGAAAAGTGAGTCCCGATCAATCATTTAGAAGAGCCAATCGAGGATGAAGATTGTGATTAAAATTATGGCAAACCAGGTTATCACTTTCCCTTGGCGCGTCATTCCGTAATAAAGCGAAAGTAACGTTTTAAAGTTTTTCATTAGTAGGAAACGGGGGGCGGGTTAAATGCTTTTCGGCGGCGGTCTTGGAACAAGTCTCTGCCGTTTTTCGGGCAACGAAGATTGGGATCGAGAGGTAAAGTGCTAGGACGCAAGCCGCTATTATGAGAATCTTTTTTATGTAGCTGGTGAATTCCTCGAATCCACTCTTGTGCTTTTCCATGCCTTGCTCGACCAAGGCACTCACGTCCCCATGAGTCAAAGCATCCACGGTTTGGGCGAGATCCTTATTTTGATCGATCAATTGCGCACCCTTGCCCATGCCGTACCCTACGACACTTCCTCCTGCCGCGCCTGCCGGGCCACCCAAGCTACCTACGGTTGCGCCGCCCGTGGCGCCAAGCACCGGGTAGAAGGATGACGCTTTGCAACCCGACAAGATTACAATCAAAATGAGAAGAGCCGCATCGACCAAAAGAATCAGTGAGGATCTCTTCATTCGGGGGGGAAGTCCGTCCCTGTCCATTCCTCGGTTGCGAGAATCGTCATAATTTCGGAATGGGTATATTGAGTTTTTCCTTCAAGAAAATCGGGAGTCGATCCATCGAATTTCACGAATGTTTTTGTTCCGGCAGGCCGATTGTATCGCAAAGTTTGGGCAGAAGTCTCGTCTACCTGCGAAAAGTCCACGGATGCGACGTCGGATGCGGAAATAATTACGTATTTTCTCATGATGGGACAGTCGATGAGAAGGTCGGACCGTTGGTTAGGGTGCCATCATTGCCTCCGCTCCCTTCGTCTGTTACAGTTGTTCCCGTCCCTCCGTCATTATCTCCCATTCTCCACCACGAAACCGGGTTTAGGGAGGATATGTCAGTTGGGACTCCGCTATTATACATTGCCGTAATGTCCGAAGCGGACAGGGCAGAGCCGAACCATGAAACTTCGTCAATTAAACCCTCGGCCGGGTTGGCATATTTTCCTTTTCCGATGTGGAGCGCTTGTCCATCTCCATCGCTAGTGTAATAGATGCTTCGAGTTTCGGCGACGGAGAAGTCTTCACTTCCGTCAACGTATCCTTTTATGTGGCTGCCATCATACGTGAGCGCTACGTGATGCCAATCGGTCAACGTGAACGCAGTATCAAAGTCGCTTTGAACGTGAGCGCCAAACGCTCCAAAGCCGATAAAGAAATTAAACTTTCCAGCCGTTGTATAACGCAGGTGTATCGTTCCGTAATACCCCCCGTATTTGGTTAAAATGTAATTATAAGGGTAGGTTGCTCCGCTCGACTTGAACCACAAGGAGATCGTCAAGTTGGCTACGTTAAGGGACGAGTCATCCCCGCAGTCCAAGTAGTCGTCAGATCCGTCTACGGAAATCGAGTAGTCGTTCGAGAAACTTGACCCCGCAGGTTGAGCAAAACCGGCAAACGTTGGCAAAACTAAACTCATTAACTCGCCGTATCTCCTGCCAAAACGAAAACGTCGGTTGCCGTGGAAATCAATGAGGCGACTCCATGCTGACCGGCAATCTTAGTGTGCGATTGGCGATTATTGATCGTAGTCGAGGAGGCCGTGATAGTGACCTGGCCGGCTCCCTTCTGAACGACCGAGCAAGTGAACCCTGCGCCCAACCCCGAAGGGACGGTGAGGGCGATGGCGGACCCATTGTTGCAAGTTATGACCTTCCCCGCATCGCCGGCCACAAGAGTGTAGGCCGTTCCGGTCTGATCGTTCAGGGTCGCATCAAAGCCAAGGATTGCATTTCCATCGAAGTCGAAGTTTGCCAGGTTGCCGGCATCAATTGATACCGCGCCCGTCAATGAGTTGACCGAGGAGACGGGAGCCGAGGCCGCCGCCATCAAATTCGAGACCGTGACTTTTTTGGTCGTCCCTGCCGCCGATCCCGAAGTATCCGAAATGTCCGTGATCGGAATAATATCGTCATTGGCGGGAGTCCCGCCCAATGAGCTAAGTGCTGAAATTTTCTTGTTTGCCATAGTTTTTTATCTCCTAATCAAATGCCAACCAACTGCCGTCCTCGCAGTTTAGAAACGGACCACTTTCCATCCTCAAAACGCCATTGACCGGTGGGCCGACCGCCCCGTCCGAATCGGCATCTCCGATATGCAATCCGAGTGATAAATAAGGCATTTTCTCTTACGCCTTGTACAAGATGCAACTGCCTGAAGCCAGGGTCACCGAGGTTGCCGGTAAATAGCAAACCTGCCCTTGGCTGAAGACGATTGCGTCACTGATCAAATCAGCCGAGTCATCCATTTTTCCGGTGATCGCACCCAAGACCGAGTCCTCGCAAAATTGGATTGCCGTAAAGCCATCCGTTCCGTTTGTCCTTGCGACCGTGTCGTTCACGTAGACGCAACCATTGGCGCCCATGCTGTTCAATATGTTTATTCCGCTAAGTCCCATGATATTTTATGTTGTTTGTAAAATCGAAACCCCAAGCGTATAGCTCGGGTAAGTTTGAATTGTTATTTTGTTCATGCCCTCGAGACGCTCGACTCTGTCGATTTCCAAGGCCAAGGTTTCCTCCGCAATTTGTTCCTCCGCCAGGCTCTTCTCGAGCATCCCGTCTGCCTTGTACCAATCTGAGACGCAGGCCAAAACGAGATACCTTTCGAGGAATCGAGGGAGGGTTGTCGTACCGTCTCCGTAATCGTTTGCAGGGACTTGATTCCCAACGACGAAAACGGAAGTTGCCGAGGATTCGGCGGGCAAAATGAGATAGCCATCCACCAATCGATAATCAATCTGTATGGCCGTGCGGTCAGCATATGGGTTTTTGTCGTACACCCCGTAAACGTCGAGAATTGCCGAGTTGTCAATTTGCACGGCTTTGTCAGCCGCTACGGGTGAAGTAGTGGCGGCAACCGATAACTCGACGACTGACATGAGTTCGGGCCACTTGGCTCTCGTCCAGGCTCCCTTAACCCGGTCATTCAGGCTGTTCTTGAAGGCTGTCTCCTCCGATGCCAAGAGCGTATCCACCCCGATTGCCGAGGTGAATCGGGATTTTAGATCAGCATATGATACGGTCCTCATTTGATTACCGTCTCGGGATTATTTTTGGCGAAGTCTTTTCGATATTCGGGATCGGACATCGAGCCCTTCCGTTCCATCTCATGCCGGAGGAAAGTTGTCGAGTCGATGGCCGAGACCAGGCGAAAGTCACCCGATCCCTTGACCTGCTCGGCGGCCTTCCTCGTAGCAATCGAACGATTGCGATAGCCGGCTTTTTCACGCTCGGCATCACGCTCGACTTTTTTGGCGAGGTAGTGGGCCATTTCCTCGCCCGACATTCCGCCACTTCTTTTCCCGCCTTTCACTATTATGTTAAGTGTCATTTTTCAAAAAGGAAAGGGGGAACCGATACCCCAAGAATCGGCTCCCCCTCACAACCAATAACGATATGAATACTACCGAAATCAAACGATTGAACCAAGAGCGCGGGGATTGGCCACACGCACGGTAAACATTGCCTCTGAGAATGCCCTTTTTCCGGCTCCGTTGTCAGGAAGATCCTGAACGGTGATACCCTCAAGGAACTTCAGGGAGACAGTATCGTCGCCGGGAATCAGGTAACCCCGATCAGTATTGACCGTACCTTCAACCGTGTCGGTTCCCGATGCACTACCATTCACACGTCCCAAAAATAGGTCGGGAATGATATTGATCGTGGAATAGTCCGAGACGTAAGTAAGGACACTTCTGACGAGGGTCTTTCCGCTAACGTCCTGATCGAAACTAAAGTTTCCATTTGCAGTCGTTGAACGGGTGTAATCCGTAATTTTGTTCATCACGGCGGGACCACAAAATAAATTGTAAGTACCCTTCGATCCGGCGGCGGTATAAACAGCTTGAAGAAGTCCACGGAATGCGGATTCGGTCAAACTAGCGAGTGAAACTCGGGAACCACTTACGGCACGAAAGCCCTGTTTGAGGGAAGTGTCGAACGTATTTCCGGTTGCACTCGGGTTGGACCAAATGCCGAGCCCCGCTGAGAGAGCCCCGGCGGAGGAAGTCCCTGCGGACTGATCGTTGCCGGAACCGATTGCAGTCTCGAGACTGTTCTTTAACTGTATGAGACTTTTCGCTTTACTCGAATTGAAGAGTGACCCGCCGGGAGCGACATCAATCATCTCCGCTTGCCGTGAGACCGAGAAGATATCGCGGACGGTTTGTACCCTATTTCCGATCCTCGCCCGAGTGTCGATAAGATTGGCGGCATCGGAGATCGTAAGATCGACCCCATCGATTACTCCGCCAATTTCAGGCGAGGCGAGTGAGTCCACTAACCACTCATTCAGAGTAGCCTTTGGAGCGGCTGATTGGGAGAGGGTCGCAAACAACGGAGTTTCCGTTGGCTCGACTGTTTTTAGGACGTTCTCGAGATTTTCCCGAGCGCCTTTCACGCTTGTTACGTTGTATGAAGTGGCTATAGCCATAGTAATAATTCCTTATTTTGAAGATTTGTAAATTTAGTCCGCAAGAAATGCGGCAAGATCGTTTTCCGAGAGTGTTTTACGCTCCAAGATTTTCGCTTTTTCTACAGTTGACCGGGTGGCCGCCGTTTGGACGGGTGGTGAAGAATCTCCGATTTCGCTAGGCGGGGGTGCTTTGGCCTTTCTTTTCTTGGCCGGTGCCTTTCCTGCTTTCGCATGATCCGCTTTGATTGCTTCGACTCCCCTGGCTAGGGTTGCCGCTACAAAGTCAGCATTCGGGAGAGAACCTAGAACTTGCGAATATTGACCCTTGATTTGCTCGAAAATTTCTTTCCGATCTTCAAAGCCCTCGCTTTTCTCGATCCAAGGATGAGTTGCCAAAGTGTCCTTTGCCCATTGGGCTTGTGACTGAAGGTGTTGAGCCCTTTCGGGGATCTTCTCGGTCAGATAATCTTCCGCTTGGGTCAGGATTCCCCGGATGTCATCATCCGAATATTCCTTCCCATCGGCTTCCACGTAGTCTTTCCCGATGTGCTGTAGGCTCCACCTCTTGGCCGCCAAAGCCTCCTTCCTTAAAGATTCCAATTCCTCAAAGGTATTGACCTCTTCAAGTGCCGGCTTTTGCGGTTCAGTAGCGGATTGCGGATTGGCTTTTAGAGCGTCGACCTCTGCCTTCAAAGCTTCGGCATTTTCCTCTGCGGATTTTGCTCGAGCGGTGAGTTTGTTCACTTGCTTGAGCAACTTGCCTACGGCTTTTGGTGGCTCGGATTCGGCCTCTTCAGCTTCTCCCTCCTCCTCAACTTCTTCCTCCGATTCCTCTTCCGATTCCTCTTCGGTTTCAAACTGTAAAAGAACGTCTGTCTCGTCGGATTCCGCATCTGCGTCAGGCTGAGTCTCGGACTCTGCTTTCGCTTCGGATTCCTGTTGGATCTCCTCACTCTCCTCGACTTTTTCGACGAACGATGCCGTCAATTCCTCGAGTGTCGTAGGGGGACCCTGCGTTGCTGTCTCTGCTCCCGTTTCGTTTGTACCCGGAGCCTCGGTCGTAGTCGTATCTGCCATATATTTTCCTGCGTTTGAAGAGTTCGCACTCTCTTGCGTTGAACTGCGGGACATAAATGCCCCGCCAATTCCAATCTTAGCAGGGGGTCAGGAAAATTTTTGACGATCTAGTGGTCATAAAAAGGAGACCAATTGTTACGGAACTTCTCGTATTTGCTCGATGACCGGTCGGAGGCGGCAAACAGTCTAATGCATTTGGTCGGCTTGGCGGCGGACGGGATGACGTACCAAACCTTGACCGGGTCGATCCAACAGGCAATGACGTCAATCTCTTCGCCGATGGGCCGTTTTTTCTTGGACCCCTGACTCGTCATCACCTTGAAAGATCTGCCACCATCTTCAGACGAGGAGGCCGATGTTCCTTTGACCTGGACCTTTAAAAGTCCCTTCGGGCATTCGACCAAAAAGTCCCATGCCACCGGGAAGGTCGGGCGATGAGGGATGAAATTCCTTCGGAGAGCTTCGGCCTCGAACTCGGCCTCGTACAATGCACCGAGTTGATAGTTATGAATCCTCATCCTCGAGCTCGAAATCAGCCTCGAACTCAATTTCCTCCTCGTCGAGCCATTCGTTCAAGTCGGCGACTGCAATCTTTGCCAACTCGACGTCCTCGATGTCGGACTCCTCGACCCAACGATTCAACAAAGCCCGATGGGCTCGCTTGAATTGTTCATGCGGGGCTAACGTCATCAGGCTCTTTCAGGGCTTCCACGATGCGAACCAAGCCACCGATTTCACCCGCCAGGCGGGCAAGCTTGCTAGGGTTGTCAATAAGTTCGGGATCTTGGAAATCCGATAGGCAAAAGTCTTTCTGATCCTCAATAAATCGTCGGACGACTTGAAAATCATCCCGGTCGGCGAGGCTTGCGAGTGCTTCGGATAAAGTCATGCCGCCGCCTCCGAACTTCCGGGTACGTTGCCGGGGGCAACCCCCAACTGACCGGTCAAGGCATTGCGCTGTTGCTGTTGCTGAAATTCGAGAGCCTGAACGTATTGATTGATCCGGGCGGCAAATCCTTCGTCCTCCTGAAGCCTCTGCTGAACGTCCTGAGCGGGGATCTCTTCGGTCCCTTGGACGTATTGCTGAAGAACTTGCAACCGAAGTTGAGAATTGGAATTTTGTGGAGCATTTACAACCTGTCCCGATGCAATCTTTGCAATGTCCGCAGAAGTCTCCTTGACCTCCTTGTCGGTTGCCTCCTGTTGGGGAGCAATCAATTGATTCGCCAAGTTTGGATCGATGGCCTCGATTACCTTGCGAAGGTATACGTCATAACGAGCCTGACCCTGCCGGTCATATTGAGCCATCAACTTGCCAACCGTATCCAATTTCTCGATCACCTTACTCTCGTCCGCATTCATGCTATTCCACGATATGTTAAAGTCATAAACCTCCGAAGTCTCATCCATGATCAGCGATGCGCCCTGTTCGTTATTAGTAACCCGGAACCAAATCTCGGGGCCGGCATATGCGCGGTCCAAGCACCATACCCTTTTCAAAATCTGCTTCCATCCCATCAGCCATCGATTGACCAGGTTCTGCCGGATGGTATTTGCCTCGACCGCATCCAATTCGGAAGTCGCCCGTCCCGTGATCCGATTCGCCAATTGGCGTAGGTGGACCTCGACTTCGGTCGATGCCGGTGAATGCTTCGGGATCTCCATGAATCCAACCTCGCCCCGCCGCCTGACGGGTACTTGACTGCCGGGACCAATCCGTTCGGGCTTCCTCCCGACTTGAAATTCAACGGGTGGGACCGTACTCATGCTCGCCCTATCTCGACGCGCATCCATCTCGGTCTTCACCGCAATCTGATAATCTTTCAAAAGCTCGGGATATCCCCTCGAGTCCAAAAGTCGGTGATTCAGGCTCTCTTTTGTGATGCATACGAATGGGAATCGTCCCTCGTCATATTGAACCGGCTTATGGTAGCCCGCACCTTCAGCCTCATCCGCAAATACCGTTTGCGTAACGACAGGCACCTCGTCCATCGGGTCGATCTCTTTCCGATAAGCAACCACCACACGAACCATGCCCTCGAAGTGCTGAACTCCATAGCCCGAAGTCGAGCCGTAAGTGATCAAGTTATTCGAGTAACTCTCGTCCGAATATGTCCCCTTCGAGTTCTCGAGTACCTCGTCAATCCACTTTGAGTCCCAACCGTCATTGACCTTCTGCTTCAAAGCTTCAGGGCTAAAGTAATGTATACAGTAAATTGCCCGAGCCGATTCCAGGTCGATCACGTTACTGTCCACGATGATTTCCCTGCCCAACTCGTACGCTTTTACGCACGGGCGATTTTCGACCACTTTTTCGGTCGGAATTTCGCTCACTCCATCCTCCCGAAGTTCCTTGATTACCCGGTTAATTCTTCCCTTTTTCAATTTCGGATAGGCTTCCGAGAACATTGTGGCCACTCCATCCTTCATCTCGGGATCTTGGATCGCCATAGCCAACTCGGGAGCCTGTTGCGCAATCTCCTCCAGGTTGACCGATTGAAAAGTTCGAGTGGTTTCCCTCTTCCAACTAGTGCCGAAAAAAGTCAGTCCGTTCTGCAAAAGATAATTCGCGCCGATGGCGGCCTCCCGTTGAAGCTCTTCCATAGAGCCCATTCGCCATCGAAGGAATTCGCTCACTAATTTAGCCGAGGAAATATCACCCGATTCGACAGGTGCCGCCACAAGGTTAGCCTGGGTCAACGATTGCCCGAGCAAGGCGACGTCCCCGTCGATCAATGGATTAATGAGCGAGGCTTGGAGATCACTAGCTCCGTCCCAAGGAAATGCTTCGGGACCGATCTTTTTGCCCGTCTCATTCTTCCCGCTCCATTCCTCAAACCGGCATTCCCTACCCTGCTCCGCCTTGTCCATCCAAAAGCTCAAATTCGCTTTTGCCTTGTCGAGATTCTTCTTCAATTCATCGACGTCGGGCTTTGCCGAGTCGAACTCCTGTACCTGTAATCCATTGTCATTCATCATTTTTTTCCAAGTTTATCATTATGTTCTTAAATTTTTTCAGGGCTTCCTGCTCGATGGCAAAGAGCGTAGTAACCCCAAGGCCAAGGTAGTCGGAGATCTCTTGAAGACTGAACGAACGAACAGCCCGGCCATCCGCCATCGCCCCAATCGCCTCCTCGACAACCATCTCCCGCAGGAGACTGTCGATGCGGTCTTCGAATTGATCCCGAGATTCATACGAGTCGGTACAAGTCATCTTCGACACGTTTGACCAATAACTTGCACTTGATCGGGCGATTGTCCTCCGGCCTCTTTACGCACCTGGCAAAACCCTCACGTCCAGGGAATCCGATTAGCATCAAACGAGGATTCGGGACGTGTTTGAGCACAAATGCCTCCTCGATCTCCTCCTTCGGAGGCTCGACCTTCGTCACCACCTCCTTGATGACCGCATCGTCATTCCAAATCTTGATGCAGGTCGAACGAGGGATGCCCGTCCCCTTGCTGATCTTTGCCCAACTCGTCCCGCTCTTTCTCAACAGAACGACCTGGTCACGATCCAATTTAGTCCACTTTTTTCTTACTCCCATTGTTCTTTCCCTCCTTTGAATACGAAAAGCGGGGACATTCCCTCCCCCGACAACCATTCGACGTTTGCCCAAAAAAAGTCTTGAGCATCCTCCCGAGTCATCTCATCACGCTTGATCAATATTTGAATGATGTTCTCGATGTCATATACGACCTTGCCTTGACTCGACTTCCCGACGATTGCCAAGTCATACCCGTCCAAAACGATTGCCTCGTCATCCATGTCAATATCCTCCTCCACCCGTTGACACCATGTCCGCCTCGCTAAAATACTCGAAATTCCCTACGCAAAAATATCTCGCGCAATCCACAAAGTCCTTGCTCGGGTTTTTCAAATCACCCGGCTGATAAGCTTGCATACAACTTATGAGATTTTGACACTCGTCGCTGAACATCATTTTAGGCTTATTCTGCCAATCCATCTCCTTTTCCCGATCCCATGCGAGCAAATTGTTGATCGCCTGCAAACCCGTCTCGATGTCCAAAGCCTCGGCAGGTTGGACGATGATATCTTCCACAGCCAAGTCATCGATTATGTTACTCGAGCCTTCAGCCTTTTGATAGGAGGCCGCACCCAAACGAGGGTCGATTATCCGAATCACGTCACCCGTGCATATCTTCTCCATCCGACGGATCTCTTCGGCATAGTCCTTCAAACCATATCCATTCGGTTGAGCCGC
>Ga0315316_10004147_pt1 | contig 10580 bp, 9 predicted proteins | sample M160m3416metaG_FD_203702 | JGI IMG/M metagenome (GOLD analysis project Ga0315316, IMG submission 203702) | Ammonia-oxidizing marine archaeal communities from Monterey Bay, California, United States - M1 60m 3416 | ecosystem: Environmental > Aquatic > Marine > Intertidal zone | place: USA... | reverse complement strand
AACGCAGGAAACATTACACAACATGAAACCGACATTGCTACCAATGCAGCGGACATTGGTGTCCACTCGAATGAGATTGGCGAATTTCAAGAATTTTTTCGAACAGAAAACAATGTTTACACGGGCACGATTGCACATTCTGACAAAAACCAAATTGTGATTGAAAACTTGCGTGCCGTACAGTCTGCTCCAGGCACCAATCCTGACGACGGTGCACCTCGCGGATTCCTTCTGACTACTGGGTACTGCACAGAAAAGTTAGAATTGCTTGAGGATGGGAGAGTTGAATCGAATTTTCAACAAAACGATCCTGCGGAAAACGATGATTCAAAGTTGTACTGGGCTTACCGATTTGGAGCAGAAAATGGTGAAACAGGTAATGACAGACACGAATACGATGGTTTGTTCATGCAGCACGGCCGCCAAGACGCATCTGGAAACATTCGACCAAGTGCACAGCAAACAGATTTGCAAACCGTCACGCTTGCGTGCAGCAAAGACAAACCAAATCTGTCAATTGAAGCTAGAACCAAAAACCCCGACGTTGACATCGTGCAAGTTTTTAAAGACCCAAACCATTACTTTCGAATCGACGGAAGTGGCTACACAAAAGCGTCAGTGCTGGAAACAATGCTTCACGTTTGCACAAATCCTCAAGGGCAATTACGAGCGACCTTACAGCATGATGGTCTTAAGTTTTTCAGTGCTCATCCTAACGGCAATTTTGACAACTGGGCATTCAAACTTGGTCCAAACGGGCTAGAACCTGCCCCTAACGCGCCTGTTGCGGGCGATCCGAGCCGGTCGCACGCCTCGCAAATGGGTTCAGCTGTGCACGATGCAAAGTCCGTGTACATTGGCAACTCGCGGTACTCGTACGACATGACAAACCGTACCCTGGAAATGCACAAGCTCAAAGCCAACCACATTCCGGTGTACCTGCAATCAAGCACAACCGCAAACGACTTGCCCAGTGGACACAATGCCACACACATGACTGTGAACAAGTGGATTGATTTTGCACGTTCCCATTTGAGCGACGACACACTGGACGTGCACGATGTGTTCCCCTACACCAATGCGGATTGGGACGCCGCTGATGCCCCGACGCCTACTCTCACCGCCGCCTACAACGCAATGTCCACCGATGTCGACACTCTGGAAACCGAGATGGACGACGTGGAAGCCGACATCCTGCTCAAAGCTCCTAAAGCAAGCCCTACCTTTACCACTAAGATCCGAGTGGAAGGTACACAAGGCGTCGACCTCCGGTCCGCAATTGGCGGTGCCGGAACCGACTCGCTCATCCAGTACAATGGAGGCTTAAAGATTCGCAACTTTCAGCAAACTGACCTGGAATTTAGCACACACGACACCACTCGCCTTACAATTAAGGGCACAGGCGAAGTGCAGTTTGATGCCCTCGCGGCAACCACTGTGCCGTACTTGGATGCAAACAAGAGGCTCGTTAGCTCCAGCGTGACCCCTACGCAGCTAGGGTACTTAGACGCTACGTCGTCGGTGCAAACACAAATTGACAACAAGCAAGCAACCTTGTCTGCAGCTCGTCTTGCCGTGTGCGACGGCGATGAGTTTACCGCAGCAAACTACAGCACAACCACAGCAATGAACAGTGCATTGGCACTCAAAGCGCCGCTTGACGCTCCGTCTTTTACCGGAAGCATTCAAATCGGCGGCACGGCCCTCACAAGCACCGCCACGGAGCTTAACTACTGTGACGGTGTAACCTCAGCCATCCAAACACAACTCGATGCAAAGGAGGACACGATCAATCTCACTGCGTCCCGGGCTGTGGTGAGCGGGTCAGGTGGAGCCCTTCGAGCTTTAACGGTCACCTCCGACCAGGTTGGGTACTTGGGAGACGTAACCTCAGACTTGCAGGCCCAGATCGATGCAAAAGAGGACACGATCTCAAACACTGCACAAAGCGCTGTCAACTACACACAGGCCCAACAGACATTCACAATCACGGGAACAGGAACCGCGAAGCGAGTGTCTCTGCCGATCGTGTACGCTTGGAACTTTACCTCCGGCACCAAACGCATCACTGTAGACTGGGAAACGTCACAGGCAACCGCGACAAGCCTCGTGGAGTGTACAGTCTTCTGCCATGACACCTTCGGTTTCAACAATGCGATTGGGCGACCTAGGATCGTTGAAGTCTCCGGGAGCACGAACACGGCGCGACACAAGTTCACCATTCAAACCAACGACACAACCGATCATTCAAGCAACACAAGCACATCACTCACCGTGAACCTGCGCATCATCTAAACAAAAAACTACACCACAGAAGCGAGCGGCTTCCACGTTGGTGGACTGCGGCTTTACGGAGATTCTACGCGATTTCTTGGGTACATTCTACGAGTAGATCCAGTACAAATGCCTTAGTTTCTTAGGGAGCGTACCCACATGAGGTAGAAATGGAGGCATTTAGCCCCTCAACAAGCCGCAGTCCACAAGCGTCGGACAGCGAACACCTTACACAGACCTGTTCAACAGCAGGGAAATCGCGTTGTTTCCCTGCTTCAGAAACCCTAATCGATCGATTTTAGTTCTCAATGGTGCAAAAAGAGACCAAAAACAGGTGTAAAAAGGTGCAAAAACGTGAAAAAACGTGCTAAAACGTGCAAATGCGCTTAAAATGGTAAAAAACATTAAAGCTTTGTTGTTTTTTAGCTAAAAAAGATGAACTTTACTGTTTTACCGTGCGTTTTGCAGGATTTGGTACTTGATTTTGCGTTTAAAATCACAAAAAAGGAACTCGACGAAGACTTTGAAACGATTCGCATCGTCAAAAGTTGGGATTTGGACCCAATTTTTGTTCGGAACCGTGTTTGGATTCGAGAACAGTGGTGTTTTCAAGACAATCCGTTGCAAATCTACATTCCTTTGCAAAAACTGGAAAATGAGTTCTCAATGTTTGACATGTGCCTCGTTTTTGAGCTGCTTGACAGACTTGACTTTCGAAAACGCAATGTAAGGTGCATGGGACCGCGTGACAAATGGATCAATTGTCTAGATCACGTGGAATTTTTGGGTTTGTTTTCAATGTTTTACAAGATGACATCCAGAGATCCTGAAAACATCAAGCCTGCGTGGCGCGGAATGCCCTTGTTTTCAGGTTTGTACTAAAAATGAAAGTTCATTCCATTGTGTTGAGCGCGCCGGGGCCCTTCGTGCGCATGCAGCAGCGGCGTCTGAGTGTTGTGATCAAAGAGCCCACCGGCTTTGAATCCGGGCGGGGGACCTTCTGTTCGCTGTCCCGTAAGCTGTTTTAGCAAATGTTCAAGCGATGAATTGGCTTTGTCGTTTTCGTGAGCAGCTGCAGGAACGGGTTCGTCGCGTCTAAACTCCGGATCCACTTCAATGTCGCGTCCACTCGGCAGGGTGACGTAGGTTTTGCCGCGCACAATCATCGGAATGTCTGGTAATCTGTGGATTGATCCCGTGCGAGGGTAGTCAAAGTACCGGTACGCCATGGGATCGTACGACATTGCTTCCTCAGGCATCTGTTTTTGCCTTTTTAAAGCAGGATCCGACAATTTTGAAACTGTGTTTTCACAGTGTACCCGGCAAAAACGGACCTAAACCCGCAACAAACTGACCGTAGACCTTTCATTCTGGAGCTGTACTGACAACTTTTGGTGGTCTAGTCCCATGACAATTACACTAGGGCTGGACCTGTTTCGTCCACAGTTTTCGGAGATGCAGAGCGCTTCGTTCGGTCTCGGTCCATCACTTCCACATCAAGACACGGGCAGTGCAAGTGGCTTTTGCATTTGCTGGGACGGTCGCAAAGCCTCTTTAGTAGCACCAAAATGCCGATGATGGCAACTGTGATTCCATTAGCAGCAGCAGAACTGGTAAACTGTTTGACAAATTCGTCTGAGATTAGGCTCTCGGACATGTTCTTTTTAATCCTTGGAGACAAAATGTAAGCGTCCGTGCCACCAATCTTCCGCGTTGGTCGGCAACTCAATGCTACGGACATTGTACGTTTCAAAATTGTCATCAAAGGTTCGCACACGGGCAAAGAGGCGCACGCGCAACGTTTGGACCTTACTCTGGGGCATTAGCTCATGAAACACCACGCGATCCTGTGCGTTTTGGTACTCGCGCGTAGCAGACGCATCCGTTGCGTACGTGCTCTGTTCTCCCTTGTCATTGACTCTGTACACGTTGTCCGCGCGGAACATCCATCGCCCAATCACGAAATCGGGGTACTCTTCTTGATGCGCAATCATTGGACTGTTTTTGATGGGCAGCGACGTGCCCAGCTCCACTGCAACCCGGCGATCTAAGCCTAAGAAGACGTGCCCTCTCAACACAACGGTCAATTTTTGTTTGGAACTCGCATGGGCTCCGTTGTAAAACGTGTCGCCGTTACCAACGTTGGCTCCTTGCAAAAGAGTCGTGTGATTACCACCGTGGTACACAATCTCCACAGCACACACAAGCGGAAGAGTGGATGCGGTGGATCGGTTCATTACAAGGTTTCCCCAACTTTCGTTGTCTGCCGCAGGATCGACTGTTAAGAATCGTCGTCCGGTTAAAGAAGTAAATGGTCCTACGCTTTCTTTGGTTGAACTGTAGAAACCAAACTGGTTTTGAACGGTAGGCACCTCAATGGCGCAAACTGACCAGAACGCCTTGGTTGCTTCAATGAGAATTTGCCCATTGCGACCAAGACGGAATTGCAGATGATCGCGTACATTTGCTGCAGTTTCAGCGGCACCTACTGTGGCATCAGGCGTGTACGCAAGAAAAGTGTTTGCTACGTTGTTTACAGTACGAGCTTGCAGTGCGCCCGACGACATGGCTGTGTTCACAATGCTGGCAACGGTTTGCAATTCTTCCATCAACTGACCGACGCTTGTGATCACGCGACTGCTAGGAATGAATGCATGTGCAAGATCTTGTTGCAATGACACCCAAGGAATCGTGTGTCCTAGCACATTTGCCGCAAACGACGCTGTACCAGCCGGCGCAGCGTTGTTTGCTGCCTGGTACGATTGAATTCCTCCGTTTCCACCTGCCTGGTACTGAGGCTTTCGCACAACGCGAATCAGGTCCGTGTGATTGGCAGTAACAACCGGCTCAATCATGCTAAGTGCTTTGGAGCAAACCGTCAAGTTGTCCACACCAACTACGTAATGACTGGTAGGCCGCGTAAGCAACGGATCGCGAAACGTTACATCCACATCAGGACGGCTGTCTGCAAAAAGCGAAACGTACTTGCTTTCAGATCCGCGCTTGTTCACTTGAGCAGACATTCGGGATCTTTTTGTAAATGGGACACGATTGTTTAGGATGTGGTAACGCAGAACGATTTTTAGAGGGAGGATTCGGACTTGACATTTGCATGGTGTGTGGGCTCTGTAAGCAAGGAGCCATCACCGAATTGCAACAGTACATCAGTAGTGATCGTACCATGGCTAGCTGTACTTACACCAGAAAGAAACGATTTCGAAAGTACTTGATGCGGGCAAACCGCAACCAAAGTGCAAACACAGTGGCACCGGAAACATGGGAACATCTCATGAAATTTGCGCCTTTTGCATCTCCTGGGGAATTGCACCGCTGTCTAAAGGCAGCTAAGCACTTAAAAAGAAAATGCTACGATTCAATGCCTTTAATGTGCGCGCATCTGTGCATCTGTAAAGTGCCCAGTTTAACTCAGTCAGAAATCGCACACGCAATGGACCAATTCAACATCATTGACCGGACACTGCGACAACAGCCGATGGTAAGTTACCTTTTTTGTCTCGAATTCATTCTGAAACGGATCGGGCGAGGGGACATGGTTCCCTACATTAATCGCATCAAATGCTCTAAGCGAAGGCACAAGTACAATGAGCGACTTCGGCTCATTTTTGCCAATTCTAGTCGCAACGTTGCACACATGCTTACGCAATGATTACATCGGGAAAAAGCCTCGCGCCACGTACACATCGGGATGCGTGTAGCCGCTTTCGTCACCGGCAAGATCGGGACGAGGCATGGCTTGACCCCAGGCGACATCAGACGTGACGCTACCCCCCATTTCGCTTTGGTACTTTGCCATCTGTTGTTTTAGAGTGATTGGCTGCGATCCGGTGTACTCGATGCCTTCGTTTGCGAGTTGTTTGCCCACGCTGCCGTTGGACCAAATGGCTTGTCTTCGTTTCAGGTACGATTGGGTACCGGGAACGAATCCGGCTGCCGCGATTTGTCCTACTCCTGCCGTGTAGCTCTGATTGGGCTCAATGAACACCTGGTTGTAGATCTTGGTCGATTCTCCTTGCCCCTTCAATTCTTCAAAACCGATGAAGTTTAAAGATGTAGCACTGGCGTTTGCAAGTTGACTCATTTGCGTTTTTCTAATGTGCTAGCTAAAAAATTGTCTCTAGAGAGTTTAAAAGAGAAAACAAATGGATCAGCAGGTTGCGCCGATTCCCGTCTTTCGACCGCCGTTTCTTACGGATGGTGGCGAATTTCGCGGAAGTCTGATTGAGAGCCCTGCCAATGTCTTTTACCAGCAGGTGAAGGCGTCTCGTGCCACACTGAACCGCATGCAGTTTCAGTGGCGATCTGTGAGCGATTCTCTTCTTCTGTCCCCCCTGGTCCGCCTTCGTTTCCAGCTTGACATTACGTGCCCGCAGGTGTGGACTCAGCTCCTGTCCTACGCCAGCGTGTCCGGAATTCTGCAGCACGTTCGCGATGATGCTAATCCGTACGCAGATGCGACCGCTGCAGCAGTTGCTTCCCCTGTGCCGCTCATTGTGTTCGCGGACGGAGATGCTTTCAGTTCTTGTTGCAGCAGCATGAACCTTGTGTTCAACGGTACTTCCATTGCCCTAAACAGGTGCAACTACTTCTGGCGTGACTACCTCAAGTGCATGGTGTCTGGCGAGGACGCTGCCCGCATTTACAAGAGCGGAGGAGGCTGTTACGACAAATTTGACCAGCGACCCGTCATTGTTCGAAGCGCAAATGCAGCTGGTAACGCCTTCCACCCTGCCGCGTGCGGAATCACTCAGGATTCTGGCATTAACGAGCGATCAAAGGCGCTTTACGCGCTCATCAACAGTGGAGACACTGCAGCCGGTGCTGGTTTCAGTCGACGTGTTCAGATTTCTGTGCCCGTCCCGATTCCCCCGTTCAACCCGTGGCGAGGGTACGCGATGCCCGCGTCCAGCCCCTACACCAAAACTCCGCTAGCGATCCCGCATCTAAGCGCTGGTGGTCTTGATTTCCTTCTGGAGGATTTCGAGAAGGCGTTCATTAGGCGTCTTGGATCCGTCATTGGTGGAGGAGGTGCTGGTGCCGCTGTTGGTACTGGTGCTAACACTAGCGACATCGCTGTGTCCCTTGTTGACGGACAGACGCACATTGAGCTTAAGTACTACCGTCTTAGCCACACTCGTGCGCTAAAAGAATCGTACCGGTTTAACATCTGGCAGGCTCAGACGTTCCTTGGCAAAGCCCCGCCCGCTGCCATTCAGGACGGTTGGATTGATCGCGGTGACGGGACAATTGGTCTCCAGATCACCGGAAAGGATGGTTCCACCGCGAACGCTGCAACCACCTCTCTCAGTACATTTACTCGTGCGCCTGCGAATGGAGAGTTCGACATCGAGTTTGACACCATCAACCTGGCGCAGGTACCGAGCTACCTCCTCATCTCTGTGCCCAAACTGAACGACACCTACACCCACGCTGCTTCTGCCGCTGGTGACAACTGCGTGTTCAACCTTTCGCGCAACCTTTGCATCAAGAGCATGCGAATCATTGTCAACAGCGCGCGAGGAGCAATTGAGAAGAGTGCGGATGTCGACACCGGATTTGTTGATGCTGAGCGCCTCTGGGAGATGACCAAGGAGAACTGCAACAGTAAGTACTTTGTCGAGGGTGGTTTCAGGGCTTGGCGCGATCACAACTGCGCTGTGCTTCTTTCGTCGCCACAGTTCGCGAGCGGCCTGATGGCTTGTGACGGCGTAGCCTACCCCGTGCAGCTACAGGTGCAGCTCCGCGTGCAAAACAGATCTATTGACCTGTCGGCTGAAGGTTCGTTCAAACCGGGAACCGTTGCGACCGGAGGAGTCAAAGCGAACATTTGCAGACTCGTGCCTGACATCATTCGAGCGCAGGCACAGGCGACAGCAATCTACACTAAGGTCGTTCTCGCTACGTCGGAGACTGCAGGGACCGTAAATAGCATGAACTACCCTCTTTCTAGCGCTGAGCGACTGCTTAACGGTCAGGGACGCATCCGGTAAAAAAATGTCTTTGAATTAGCAAAAATGAGCGCGCTGCACTACATCGGCCGAAACGACACCAAGGAGGAGTCTTTGATCCTAACACAACAACAAGAGCAAGCGCTCATTAAAACGCTTCTGGAGGGACGAGATCCGAGACTGTACCAACAGCTGTACGGGCTCAAAAATGTGCGAGATGTGTACGATCCGCCGACGCGAGGTGCGTCTGGAAAATTCATGGTTTTGCCATTCTTCGATCGGTAATTTAAAAAGTTGACGGAAAATCAAAAAGGAAATGCGAGCACTACTACAAAAAAGTTGTAAAACGTGCACTGCTAGCTCGATTGACACGTACTTTTACACGATCAGAGGACTAGCCAAACTGGTTGGACTTGAAGAGGTTCCACTTGATCACAGATGGATTAATGACAAGTTGTTTGAAAGAGTTAAATTGCAACCAAAGACAACCAGCAGCAAAAACCTTGCTGTAGCTGCTTTAAAAGCATTACGTGCGTACACTCAAAACGACGCAGTCAAAAAGAAAATCGAAAAATGGGGAGCTTTTGTGTCCAAAATTAGCGATCAGTACTCGCGTGTGAGAGACAAGCAAGAACGAACAAAAAGAGAAGCAAAAAATTGGCCCAAAGGTGGGTACGATGACATCCGAAAGCTAGCTGCAACATTACGAAAAGAACATGTGGTTCAGAATGCGTTGACAAAAGCACCTGCACGCATTTCGTTCACTGAACTCTGGTACTTGGGACGGTGGTTTGTGTTTACGTTTTACAGCCGTCACGCTTTACGCGGCGATCTTGCAGATCTGCAGATCAGAAAGAAGGGTGCCAACTACCTGTACAAAAAGAATGGTAAATGGCACGTGCATGTTGGCGACCACAAAACTGCCAAGAGTCATGGTGCCATTGACATTGCGTTGCATGACGATGTGCACAAGGCTTTAAATTTGTTTTTACCGTACGTGAAAGCCAAGACTAGCCATGGCTACTTACTTAGCACAAAGCGGTACGGAAACAGGATGCGACGTGTCGACATGATGAAAATGATCAGGTCCACTACTGAGTCGTACCTCGGGAAACGTATTGGCATCCAAATGCTCCGTGTAATGAAGACTACCTCTCATCTCAAGGAACTCGATGATGCGGCGAGTTTGAGGCAAGAATTGGGCCATTCTGCTGCAATGCAGCACAAGTACATCAGTCGGCCCAAGTAAACGTAGTTCTCGAGGCAACCACAAACGACTTTTGCAACGTGCAAACACCCAATCTCCACCGCGAACTTTACCCCAGCCCTGCGTGTACATCATGTACTTTGTGAGCTCATTTTCAATCCGTGTACTTGTACCAATGGGAACGCGCATCCAACACACACAGCCTCGGGGCGGATGATTGGATGTCCAACGACTTCCATTGCCCTCTGCGTGTTCTTTGTAACGCACGTGTACCTCTTTTGTGGTGCTCCCAACGTAAAAATGATCCTTGTCAAGTGTCAAAAGGTAGACGCGCTCGTACCCTAGCAACATCGTGTTTCATTACGTTGTGCAAGTGAATTCTTTTTAAACTACTTTGATGGCGCTTGTCGGGTTTTCGTACATTTCAATTGTGTTGTGCATTTCCGGAGTGACTTCGATGTAGTCTGAGGTTGTTGCCATCATTGTCGAGCTCATGAAAGGTACTGACCACTGCTGTGTGGAAGCATCTGGAGGTACAACTGGTTGTACATCTGGGCGGGTAACAGGGACATCCGGACGTGTAACTGGTACATCCGGGCTTGTAACTGGTACAACTGGATCATCGCCACCACCGTCATCCCAAAACCCGTCTCCCCAAACAGTGCCACTTCCGCCGTCATCCCAATGCGATCCGAAAAAGTTGGGATCGTTGTCTGGACGAGTGTTGGTGTCGTCGCTTGGCAAATCTGGTAAACCTTGGTTGTCGTCTTCGGTTGTGGCTGCATCTGTTTGGCCGCCCGTGTCGCCCCACGTTGCATCGTCGTCATCAATTTCCCAACCGCCTGTTCCTGAGCCGTACGCTGTGGTTGCATCGCTAGGTGGAATCAACACATCAAACGCACCCTCGGGATCAAACTCATTGATCAAGTCCACGTTTTCGGAATTCATCTCGTCTAAATGGTCAACCCACCAGTCATCCAATTGCATGTCCAAATTGGTAAGCTCTGGAAGTACGCCCTCTCCGGCATTTGCCCATGGAACAGGTCTGTTGAAGCTAGAGTCAATCGTGTCATCTGTAGCCAATCGCGGGCTAGCCCATCGTAACTGGTTCTCTCTAGTATTAAAGAGATTCT
>Ga0315316_10004142_pt1 | contig 10582 bp, 9 predicted proteins | sample M160m3416metaG_FD_203702 | JGI IMG/M metagenome (GOLD analysis project Ga0315316, IMG submission 203702) | Ammonia-oxidizing marine archaeal communities from Monterey Bay, California, United States - M1 60m 3416 | ecosystem: Environmental > Aquatic > Marine > Intertidal zone | place: USA... | reverse complement strand
CGCGGCAATACACATTCCACGCGGTCACCTTGAAAGCCAAATCGAACAAAGGCTCCCCGAACGCGACACCAAAATCGTTGTCTACTGCGCCGCAGGTGCCCGTTCCGCTTTCGCGGCTAAAACCCTCAACGAACTTGGCTACAGCCAAGTGGTTTCAATGGATGGAGGGTTCACAAAATGGAAGTCCGAAGGCCGGGCGTGGGAAATGCCCGAAACCCTCACAGCCCATCAACGAAACCGTTACCAACGACACCTCCTTCTCCCAGAAATAGGAGAACAAGGCCAACAACAACTATTCGAAGCGAAGGTGCTGCTCCTCGGAGCAGGAGGTCTAGGGTCACCAGCCGCCATGTACCTGGCCGCAGCAGGAGTTGGAACACTAGGCATCATCGACATGGACATCGTTGATGAATCGAACCTCCAACGCCAAGTGATTCACGACACAGGGCGTGTGGGTCAGTCAAAAGTAGAGTCAGCAAGACAGACGATTGGAGCCCTCAACCCAGACGTCAACGTCAAAACCTATGACACACGCCTCAACGCCGACAACGTACTTGACCTCCTATCGGACTGGGACGTGGTCGTCGACGGAGCCGACAATTTCCCCAGCAGGTACCTGCTCAACGATGCCTCCGTCAAACTTGGCATACCGGTTATCCACGGGTCAATCTTCAGATTCGAAGGCCAAGTAACAGTGTTCGACCCCACCAAAGGCCCGACTTATCGTGACTACGTGCCGATACCACCTCCGCCCGAACTAGCGCCATCCTGCGCCGAAGCTGGAGTGCTGGGCGTACTCCCAGGGATCATAGGAACTCTCCAAGCTCTGGAAACAATAAAAGTCCTCCTTGACCTAGGAGACCCACTCATAGGAAGACTCCTAGCTTTCGACGCCTTAGAAATGACTTTCCGCGAATACAAACTCCACCCCGACGCAGAAAATCAGATCACATACGACAATCGTGACCGCATCAAAATCGTCGAATACGACCAACACTGTTCGCCGACACTCGCTTGAACCCGACTTTTCGGCATAGGGACCTGAAAAGGCGACTCCGAACTCGCAGCCTAAACTTCTGACATGGCAAACAAGCGGGTCGTAGTTATAGGTGGTGGCCCAGCAGGACACGATGCTGCAACCTCAGCAGCAAGATTTGGCGCTGATGTCACGCTCATCGAACGCGACATTGTTGGCGGAGCAGCCCACCTTCGCGATTGCGTGCCATCGAAATCTATGATCGCCACCGGCGCAGCACTCTCCTTCGCTCGGCGCATAGACGGCATGGGCCTAGCCAACGTCGAAACCGGTGTCGACGCCGAACACCTCCGCGCTCGTATCCAGGGAATAGAACAACGCCTTGAACAATCGGTAACCCAGCTCCTGACGAGCCAGGGCGTCACGATACACAGAGGCACTGGTCGGCTTCTCGGACCTAACGAAGTATGCGCAGATACCGCCGACGGCTCTATCGAACTCACAGCGGACGCAATAGTGCTCGCAACAGGCAGCCGACCCCGCATCCCCGAATGGGCGTCAATAGACCACGAGAGAGTCTTAACCACCCGCGATGCATACCCACCAGCCGAACTACCCGAACACCTCATAGTTGTTGGATCAGGCGTCACAGGCGTCGAATTTGTTCACATGTTCGCATCACTTGGCTCTGACGTCACACTAATTGTCAGTCGTCAGCAAGTACTTCCCCAAAAAGACCCAGAAGCAGCAGCCTTACTTGAACAAAACTTCCTTGATCGAGGAGTCCAACTGTTCAAAGGAGCACGAGCAACCGAAATTTTGCGAAACGGAGCAACAGTCACAGTCCATTGCTCCGATGGAAGAACAGCAGAAGGAACACATGCTGTCCTAGCAATCGGATCCGACCCCAACAGCCAAGAACTAGGTCTAGAAAACACCGAAGTAGTAGTAGACGAATCTGGTTACATCGAGGTCGACCACAACCTCAGATCCTCAGTCCCATCTATCTACGCCGCCGGTGACTTATCAGGAAAACTCCCACTTTCGTCAGTCGCCGCGATGCAGGGCCGAAAAATAGCTGAACACATCATGGGATTACATGAAGGCCGCGAACACAGACACCTTGACTACGACAAAGCAGCATCAGCCATCTTCACTGAACCCGAAATAGCTGACGTAGGACTCGCCGAAGCTGAAGCGTTCGCCACAGGGCGAAAGATCCGAGTAACAAAAGTCCCGTTCTCATCAAACGCCAAAGCCCTCATAAACAACGACCCCTTAGGTTTCGTGAAGATAGTTTCCGATCCCAACACCGGTCACGTCCTCGGAGGATCGATCGTCGGTCAACACGCAGCCGAACTCATCTCAGTCGTAGCCCTAGCAGTCAGCGCCAACCTCAAGGTACAGGACATTCACGAAAGCCTTTTTGTGTACCCCACCCTCAGCGAAGCCCTTTCAGAGGCAGCTGAGTGATTGGCAGGCACAGGGTGTTGATCACCGGTGGAAATGGCCAGCTATCCGCGGACCTTGCTCAAGTATTCGACAGCCCCGACACAGTTGTTCTCAACCGCGAAACCTTGGACATTTCTAAAGCTCAAGAAGTTGAAGCCGCGTTGCTTCACTACAAACCAGAAATCGTCATAAACGCCGCTGCATTGACGGATGTAGATGGATGTGAAGGTAATGCTAGGCAGGCTCGATTAGTCAACTCTCAGGGGCCGCAAAATCTCGTGACGGCCGCCCAACGGACCGGCGCTCGGGTCGTGCAAATTTCTACTGATTATGTGTTTGACGGCACTCTCGACCGACCCTACATCGAGTCCGATAAAACCAATCCACAGTCGATCTACGGCCAAACAAAGCTAGAAGGTGAACTGGTGATGCGCGAAGAAGATCTCGTGATACGGACATCTTGGTTATGCGGCATCCATGGATCAAACATCCTCAAAACGATCGTAGGTTTAGCTCACCGAGAAAAGCCCATGAGCTTCGTCAACGATCAGATTGGCCACCCATCTTTCACCAAGGACGTAGCAGGCATTATTCAACAACTAGTTGAACTTCAGGCGCATGGCACCTTTCATGTGACCAACCAAGGACCCGTTAGCTGGTACGAATTTGCTCAAACGGTTCTCGACCTAATGGGACGGCCGATTAACCAGGTGACCCCAATAACAACCGAAGAATTAGACCCACCTCGCCCGGCCCCTCGCCCCGCAAACTCTGTGTTGCAGAACGCAGCACTACTAACCGCAGGCCTAGTCCCACCACCTGATTTTCGCGAAACCCTCCCAGAACTCCTGGAGGTCCTTTGTGAATGATCAAATACAAATAGTGGTCAGGCCAACTGACGATCAGGCGAGCAACCAGGTGCTCGTAGTCGCAGCAGTCCTGGCCCTTGAATGGGCCGCCCCATACGCGAACATCGCTATCGGTCAACATGGGGAAGTCGTCGTTGACCCCAAGATTGAAGCGATTGGAGGGCTACTGCGACTCAGTCCAGAGAGAACCGAACGCCTACGCGCTTCCGGACGCGATGCGATTGATGGAGGGAACACCGAGATTCACATAATCGAAAACGATGAAGGTAGTTGGAGCGTGGATGGCGAACTCGACACATGGTGGGCGACTGGGTTAGCACTAGCCGCAAGTTCGTTTGATGCAACAACCCCCGTCGGACATGCCCTCGCAGAAACATTGAGCATTACAAGACGCGATGACAACAGAGCAGTGGAACTACTCGAGGAATCACAAAAATGGGCACTTACTCAAATCGACGTCGCCATCAGCACCTTTGCCAAAAACAACCCACGACGGCTTGGGAATCTACTCTTGTCCGCTACTACCGAGGTAGAAGCAGTCGCTGAAGCTCACGCTCTGCTTAGGTCCCGATACCAAGCAGACATTGAGAAAATCGGTCGAGACACATGAAGCTGGACCCCGCAGCAACACTCATAATCGTCGCCTATGGGCGATCTGACCTAGTAGAAACACTTCTTGATTCCATCTCGGAACACACACCTGAGGCACACGAAGTAATAGTGGTCGACAACGCCTCACCAGACGACACCGCTGAGCAAGTTAGGAAACACCCTTCGCGACCACGTCTAATCCAGGCGCCCCACAACCTCGGGTACGGTGGAGGCGTCAACCTCGGGGTTCGCAACTCAAACTCCGAATCAATCGTAATAATGAACTCAGATTTACGAGTCACCCAAAACTGGTTGACACCGCTTCTCGAAGAAATCGGCTCCGACAAGGCCGCCATCGCCGCGCCGCTATACATCGATGAAAATGGCAAGATCGTGGAGAGTGGAGCATCAGTCACGATCGACGGGCACGTCCACCAGTGCCAAACCTCGTTTAGCGGAGTCAAGGTCGTCGACCATGTCTCGGCGGCGTGCTGGGCTTTCAACAAGCAATGGTTCGAATCAATGGGCGGTTTCGACCCGACCTACGGACTTGGTTATTACGAAGATGCCGATTTGATAAGCGCCGCACGGTTAGAAAAAAACTGCGTCGTAGTAGTCAGTGAATCAAAAATCATCCACCGAGTAGGAGGATCCTTCGATTCGACAGCAACCCGATACCTCTCCCACCGCAACCATGCTCGCAACGAGGCGCGATGGCGATGGCTTTACAGAGAAGCTGATGATCGGGCTTGGAACGAAGAAATCAGTATCACTCATGGCCGTGTTGCGGTTATTGGTAACCACCCAAAACTTGTCAACGAATTACGACAACAAAATATCTCGGTCGCCACTCTCGGGTCCGTTGAAGAACTCAGCAACCGAAAAGATCGCGACGATGTTGTCGTCGTTGAGCACAAACTTGATGAAGCTGCCGAGAAGGCACCGAGAGCTGAAATCACCACCCCAGCTGAAGTTTCCGTCGCACTGAGAAGAGCTGGAATAGCACCAAGTTCAACCCCACCAAGACCACGATTCTCCTCAATAACATCAGCCCTATCGCGAAGATGGTGAACACATGACGGATGCCAGCATGCTCTCTCAAGCATCAGCACATATACAAACAGCCCGAGAGTTAAGCGACAAACTTAGTTCGGGGAAGACCTTGACGACCTTTGGGCAGGGAAGAATCACGGAAAAACTCGACCGCATAATTGACGAACTTGCGGCTGCTATTGACCTAGTAGCTAGTGCAGTCTCAGCCGAAAATCATCGAGTAAGTAAGATTGAAGCTCAAAATAGACTGCTAGATCAGTCCATTGAGCGATTAGAACTCGTCACAGCAGGCGATGAACAGTTGATTGATGATCTAGGCGCGGCCATCGAAATGGCTCAAATAGAACTCGTTCGCCTAGAACGTCAACACGATCTGCTGCGCTCGCGACTTGAATCGAATCAATGACGATGCGTGTAGGGGTAGCTCTGGGTAGATACGCCACGCACATCACCAGCGCGCTTTCTCAACGAATAGGGATAGAAGCAGAGACCGTTTCACCAGAAGTTGACGCGCAGGAATATGACCTCTTTATCGCTGTTGACGATGAACCAGTACCCCATGGCAAGGAAGTGAGACGGTACATCATTGATCGTCGGGTTAGAGCCACCGAATGGACGGTCGTCGCCACCCGATGCCTCCTCGCTGCTGCCGTCGAAAAAGGCAACCAAACTCCAATAGCTGTTCCACTTCCCGTTGAGGGCCCGAAGCTGGCGCAATCACCGCGAACCGGCGTCGCTCTATTAGAAGGTAACCACCAACCACAAATAAGAGAGACGTTCATCTCAACCGGCCTAGAGATATTTGAAATAGATAACCCCAGGGTCGGCATCGTCGTCGACTTATCAGCTTCTGAGGGTCGGCTAGAGCCGCTCAGGAAGGCTATGAGCGAAGAGAAAGTTGTCGTGGCGATGAGCAGCAACACGACTGCCTCAGACGTAATCCGACACAACAGCAACGGCTATCTTGTGTCGCAACTCCTCCAAATTCGGCCCGTTATCGAAGAATTGTTGACAAACGATAACGAACGCTACCGTCTCGGATTTGAAGCTCGAAAATCGGTAGCTGCAGCCAACTGGCAAAGAGTGACAAGAGCGCTTTTGCTAGATGGTCGCACGGGTATTCCCCATTTGGAAGAGTTCGGCCCAAGGTCAGCCAGAAAGCGATGGACAGAGAGGCTGGGACATGCTCATCGATGGGAGAGCGCTAGGTATAGCAATAATCAACTGGTACTCCTAGACGAGTGCGTTGACCTGAGGGGCTTAGGGCAATTGCGCAAAATGAACATAGAACGAACCGTCAACAGTGGCGATCTATGAAACGATGTTTCTTAGGGTACGTTCGCTGATCATGTCCCGAGACCGCCCACGTCGCAATCGTCGGTTAAGCGAAAAGCTGCTACTCACAGTTATCGGAACAGCGACGGGAATAGGGTTCATCGCCACCTTCGTCCTCGGATACGCAGTATGGCGCTTAGACCAAGTCCAACGATTCGAGGTACACGACGTCCTCACCGCACCCGTACAAGAACCGATAACCGCTTCAGACCTGCTCAATCTCAGCACCATTAGCACTAAAGATTTAGACAAAAACCCCGAAGATAGAACAGTCGAAATTATCCTCCCCCCGACCATCGGTGAGCCACAAGTTATCGGCGAACCCGACGCCGAAAACTACCTACTCGTGGGTTCAGACAGCGCTGAAGGCATTTCATCCAACGATGCCATCATGACTGGTCGAAGTGCCTCTGCGGCCAATCATCTCGCCGACACAATCATGGTTCTACGACTCCGCAAAGACGGCACCGCAGCAGTTGTGTCGATTCCGCGCGACCTACTCGTACCGATAGCCAGCACCGACTCGGTCGCCAAAATCAATAGCGCATACAACCTTGATTCGTCCCCTCAGACGAGAGCAGCACGACTTATCGAAACAGTCGAAAACCATTTGGGTATCGGACTCCAACACTTTGTAGAAGTCGACCTTGACGGTTTCCGACGTTTAGTCGATGCCATTGGTGGCGTCTCAATCTGTTTCAACCGACCTACCCGAGATAGGACAGTCCAGGACAGTGGTGACCCCACCCAGGGAGGCACTGGCTTCACGGTGGGGAAAGGGTGGACCCATCTCAACGGAAACACAGCGCTCGCTTTTGTGCGAAGTCGACGACTCCTGGTGCAACAGCAAGATGGAGAGTGGGTGAGACTCGGAGTCTGGAATGATCTCGAACGAAACAGTCGACAACAGAGGTTCATCTTCGAAGCCCTCGACCAGGCGTTGGGACGCGCGACAGGTAATCCTCGGACTCTCCAACGACTTCTAGATATTGTTGCCACTGACTTGCGCACATCTAACACACTGAGTGTTTTCGACGACGGGCTGGAATTAGCTCGACGGTTCAAAGGCTTAAATGTTGATAGCGACCTCGAACGCTACGCGCTCCAACTTGTTGACATAACAGTTAACAATCAGGCTGGATTGGAGCTAGTAGATAACGAACACAATCAGCGGGTCATGGATATCTTCCGAGGCATCGGCTGGGATGACGTCATTGAACAACGAGTCCAAGTAGTAGTGGAAGGCCCATCGGCTTTACCCGTAGCGTCACGACTCAGAGGCGCTCGCTTCAAAGCAACACACCAACCAAGTGACGCCTACACCACCAACAGAATCAGATATGGAGTAGGGGGAGACAAAGCAGCTGTGCTGCTAGCAGCTCGACTGAAGCAAACCGTAGAAATGCTTCCCGACCCTTCTCTTTCGGGCAACCAAATACGACTCGAACTCTCATCTGAGCCGCCTTCAGTGATACGTGGTTATAGAGCAGTTGAACCGCCAACGGCCCTAGCCACCAGCTCCGCTCAGAAAACTCCGCCACCTCCCCAAACACTGGGTGTATGCGGCTGATAATCAAAAACTGCCGTTAACGAAACCCAAAGAAACCAGTGAAACAAAGGCCGCGAAGGCGAAACGGCGTGAGGTCGTTAGCATCGCGTATGTGACTAAGTTCCAACGTCTCTCATATCGCTATCTGAAGGCGAACAAATGAGCACCGTGGCGGTAATCGGAGCAGGGTATGTCGGACTCACCACAGCGGCCTGCCTTGCACATATCGGACACAACGTCACCTGCGCAGATATCGATGAAACAAAAATCACTCAACTCAACAACGGTGAAATCCCGATTCATGAAGCACGTCTACCCGAACTAGTCCAAGAAGGAATATCAAAACAACTCCTCAAGTTCGTAGTCGGAGCCCAACAGGCGGTGAACACCAGCGATTTCGTTTTTTTATGTCTACCCACTCCACAAGGAGAAGATGGACGAGCCGACATTGGAGCTGTTCTAGAAGTAGTCGATGAAATTATCGAGATAATCCCATTCCAAACGATCATCATCAACAAATCAACGGTCCCCATCGGAACAAACGCATCGATACAAGCAACAATCCAACGAAAAGACATTTCGGTCGTTTCGAATCCTGAATTTCTCCGTGAAGGTGTCGCAGTTACTGATTTCCTGCAACCAGACAGGATCGTTATCGGGGCAACAGATAAAGAGGTCAGCGACCGAGTTGCCGCCCTCTACAGCGAAATAGACGCGCCCATCGTTGAGGTCGACCCCGCCTCAGCTGAAACGATCAAGTACGCCGCTAACTCTTTCTTAGCGACCAAGGTTTCATTCGTGAACGGCCTAGCCGCAGTTTGCGAAGCTGTTGGAGCTGACATCGAGTCAGTGACACGAGGCCTCGGCTCAGATCAACGAATTGGTTCACGCTTCCTTCAACCTGGACCAGGTTGGGGAGGGTCATGTTTCCCTAAAGACATGCAAGCACTGGTGCGTCTAGCGACTGACGCTGGATACGAATTTGATCTGCTAAGAGCCGTCATCGAAGCGAACGACCAGCAATTCGATCGAATAGTCAACAAAGCCGAGTTACTACTCAACCAAGACCTAGCAGGAAAAAATCTGACACTGCTCGGACTCACCTTTAAAGCCCACACCGATGACCTGAGAAACTCGCCGGCGATAGAGGTGGCTAAACGCTTAGCCGCAAAGGGAGCGACACTCACCGCCTACGACCCGATGGTCACGAACCAAGCAGGGATACCCCAAGAAATCCAAATAGCGATGACCATCGAAGAAGCCATGACAGGTTCAGACCTGGCCCTGGTCCTCACCGAATGGCCGGAATTCACCAGAGCGAACTGGACAAGTTTGATCGACCTGATGAACGGACCCCGTGTCGTCGACGCGCGAAATGTGCTCGACCGAAAAGAAATGGTCGAACTTGGATACCTCTACGACGACTTAGGCAGGATATGACAACAACCCCTCAACGACCGCAGCTTGTGTAAGAGTGGCTCCGTGACGGCCGAAATACGCGTCCTCATGACTATGGAGGCAGCGTGGCACCCCGTGCCGGGAGGCACCGGTCGAGTATCGGTTGATTTGGCTCGAGCACTATCACAAAGAGCCGACACGAACGTTCAAGGAATATCTGCGTTTCACATAACTCAACCCTCGCCTGATTTTCGTCCATCTATCGATGTCAAAAAACTGTTGTTCCCTCGACCCTTCCTTTATGAATCCTGGTCACGAACCTCCATTCCTCGACTTCACACCACTGATCACGACATAGTGCACTCCACTACCATCGTGCCCCCACCTGCTGGCGATAAACCCCTTGTCGTCAACGTGCACGACCTAGCGTTTCGTCGATTTCCTGAACGTTTCCCACAACGAGCTCGACGGCTCTTCGAACGTTGTTGGAAACGAGTACTGGAACGAGCTGACGCGGTTTTATGTCCGTCCGCCGCTACGTCCGCTGACCTACTCGCAGCAGGGTTAGATGTCGACCGGCTCCACTTAGTTCCGCTCGGCCACGACCCACAGATAGTCACTGCGCAAGCGGCCCTCCAGGTGCGACAAAAATTCGGAATCGACGGAGATTTCATTCTCGCCGCAGGCACGCTCGAACCCAGAAAAAATATCCCGGCCCTTATCGAAGCATTCCGTGAGCTAGCTCCTAAGACAGACGTCCAGTTACTCCTTGCAGGTCCAACTGGATGGGGAATCACACCAGAAGAACTACTCGAGCCAGTGGACGATTTCACCAAGAAACGAATCTCGATAACTGGCGAAATCACAACAACTGAATTGGCGGCGCTCTACACCGAAGCAACGGTGTTCTGTTACCCGAGCCTGCTGGAAGGATTTGGTTTACCCGTTCTAGAAGCAATGTCGTATAGAACTCCGGTAGTGACCTCCAAAGGAACCTCCACCGAAGAAGTGGCAGGAGATGCAGCGGTAACGGTCAACCCCAACTCGGTCTCTGAAATAAGCGAAGCACTGGCACACCTCCTCAACGACAAGTCAGCTGCTCAGGAAATAGCTGATGCCGGCTACCAACGGAGCAAACTATTCAGTTGGGACAAGGCAGCATCAACGACGGTCGAGATTTACCGGAAATTACTATGACCGCGGTAATTATCAACATGTTGTGGCTACGCCCAGGGCAAGTCGGAGGGTCTGAAACCTACGCGACACAACTACTCAAAGCGCTCAGCAAAACCCCCGGGTCTCCTCCCATCGAGTTAGTAATGACTCCTGCAGCCCATCGCGTCCACCAGCTCCGAGATA
>Ga0315316_10004141_pt1 | contig 10583 bp, 13 predicted proteins | sample M160m3416metaG_FD_203702 | JGI IMG/M metagenome (GOLD analysis project Ga0315316, IMG submission 203702) | Ammonia-oxidizing marine archaeal communities from Monterey Bay, California, United States - M1 60m 3416 | ecosystem: Environmental > Aquatic > Marine > Intertidal zone | place: USA... | reverse complement strand
TGTAAATTTTTAAGTAATTTCTGTTTTTGATTAGTAGTATTACTTTTCCAATCCTCTACATCTCCATGTTCAGTCACATAGGTATTTTCATTATCAATAAGAGTCATTGTGTAGTCTTCTATTTCTCTTAAAAAAGATTTTATGTTACCTTGCATTAGATTTTTTTCATACTCCTCGTATAAACCAGCCTCTCTTAAACTAGCTTCATATTCAACAGTACAGTCAAAACAAAAGCCATGAATTTTATACATCTTTTTATGTAAATGATGATTCATTGACCCACTACACTTAGGACATGCAAGTGGTATTCTTATTGCTTTTTTTGCTTTATCTAATTTAGTAATATTCTGTTTAATACCATTTTTAATAGTCCATGTTTTACCATTTTCTTCCCAAATGTCTCCTTCAGAATATCTAGTAAACTTTTTCTGATATCCAATTTGTTGTTTTGTCTTACCAGTAAAGTCTTTGTTAACTAAATTTCTTACTCTTTGAATATCACTTTCCTTGAACTCTTTTTTAAGTAGAGATTCATTCATAACCTAACTCTTTTAATTTTTCTATAACATGGTTAACGTCTCCGTTTTTACATCTAATAGCTATACCGCCTTTAGAAGCCCATTCATTTATATTTGATTTTTTATCGTCTATTAATATACTATTTTCATTTGCATATCTTTGCTTATCAGCTGAATATGCCATAATAACCTTTGGTTTAGGGTTTAATTTATTTTTAGCCCATAATTGTTTACCTAATCTAGAGCTGTTATGCCTAGACGGAGATGTTAATAAGTCTGGTTTATAAGGTTTAATAAAGTCCCATAAACGTTTACCTTCAGGCATCCAATCCATTCCTACCCAAAATCTAACTCCTATTTTAGTATCTATAAGATGCCAAAATTGTTCTATACCATACTTCTTTTCATATTCTTGAGGATGCATACCACTAAAGTGTTCAAATCTTGATTCAAAATTAGTAAGTACTCCATCCATATCACAATATATCTTATATTTCGGTACTTCTTTTACTTCTGGTATTGGATATGCTTCCAATAAATCTACTATACTTGTATTCATAACCTTTGTTTAATACCTAAAGCTGGTATACGTTTATTCCAAAGAGCCTTAATTTTAGGTCTTTCCTCAGGTGTTACTTTAGCTTTATCAAAATAATCGTCTACTACATCTGCAAATGGAGTTTTAGATTTTTTAGCTTTGTAATACATACCTTGAATCATTGCGTCTACTTCTTTAGGAAGTTTATAATATTCATCTTTATCCAACATGCCAGCATCTATCAAGTCTCTTAAAGTTTGATCATCTGGAATGTATTTACCTTGTTTAAGGTTTTCACCATCTTGTGTAAGGTGTTCTATTTCATGTCTAATAACATCTTTAATGTCAAATGAAACATCTTTCCAATTTACATTTTTAGAAAGTTCAAATACTACATTAATAAGAGGTTGTATTTCATTACCCTCTTTATCGTAACCTGCATTAGCTCCTCCGTCTACACTATATGTGTCGTCGGTAAGTTTCATATAAATGTCTAGATCAAACTCTAAACTGTGATTATAATCAGAGTCAGGTTCTGGTCCAATACGAAAAGATTTTTTTACTTCCTTACCTTTGTCGTATGCATTTTTAAAAACTTTAAATATTGCAGAAGATAAATCATTTGTAATCTTATCATACTTTCCTTCATTCATTTTAGCTTTTTTACTTTTAGTTAAAGCTTTACCTGCTTTTTTAGCTGCTTTATATGCTTTAGAATTACCATGAGATTTTTTCTTACCTGATTTCTTTTTAGCATTTATATTAGCCCATAAACTTTCATTTTGATTCTTAAGAGAATCTTCCCAATTTCTAAAAGTAATGTTACCTTGCATATAAGCTTCTGCTTCTATTTCAAGTAAATTTTTATCTTCAGTAGTATTAGTTGTTTGTATATTACTAAGTCTACCTTCTAAATTTTGCATATGATGAACCATTTCATGAGAAAAAGATCTAACTATATCTTTATTATGTCTTCCATCTACAAATAAAACTATTTCTTTAACATTAGGGTCATAATAAGCTGTTCTACCAAAAAAGTTTTTAGAGTTATCCTCATCATGTCTTATTTTAATTTCTGGTAAAGGAGTTATGTTCATCTTTTTATCTAACATATACTCTAATAATGAACCAATATAATCTTGAAGTTGTAGTTCTTCTACTTTTTTATATCCTGAACCGTATGGTGCAGCTTTTCCGTCTTGAGGGTCAGCAGTTTCAAACATAGCTTCAAAAAGATCTTCCATCTTTTGATTCATTACTTCTGCTATAATATTATCTTTTAACATTCTCATAATCTTAAATAGCTCCTCTCTGTTAAGTTCTTTTGGAAAGAAGTCAATTATATCATCTAAACTTCCTTGTAACGCTGCTTTACGCAAATCAGATGCTCTTACGTTAGCATCAGGTGTTGAAGTAATTAATAATCCTTCTACATGTGGAGTATTTTTGAAAGTAGTTATTCTTTTTAAATCAGAAAAGTCACTTTCATCTCTTACACCTGTAATTGCATAAAATTTATCTTCAGTGTTAGATTTTGCATAATCTTTAGCAGCAAACATTGGATTCTTTTGACCGTCCATTACTTCAAGTCCTGGTAAATATTTAGCATACATTTGCCATATAGCTATTGCTTCACCTTTTGTAATGCCGTTCCTTTCTCCTCCTCCAGGAAATACTATTACTTTATTTATTTTATCAACTTTACCTTCTTTACCTGATAAAGCTTTAGTACCTACATCCTGATAATTATCAATCGAGTAAACATGACCACCGTGGTTGCCTTTCAAAAGTCTCTTTACGACTTCGAAATGACCTCTATGAGGTGGTTTAAATGCTCCTGGGTATAATGCTATCATTTTTCGTAATCTATAAATTGATGGTCATTAGGTCCGCATACAGAATCAACTAATTTCTTTAATTCTTCAAATGAGTTTATTTTAGTAACACTTTCTATACTTACGTTCTTACCATCGGTTATAAGACTGAAGTTTTCATTGCTAGGTTTAACTGCTTTTTTGCAAAATCCACCATAACCTAATGTAAAATAGTTACGATTTGTAGTAGAGCCTTCTACTGCATTAATATAGTATGCTACTTTGTTACTGTCGTATTCATCCCATTTTGAATTATCATCATTTAAATCTTCAGGGTCATGATCAAAAACAAAGTCTATTATTTCTAATCCTTCTTTAATTTTTACTTTATGTAAGTAATAAGGAAATGGATATTCACGTTCATAATAAAAATCACCACATGCTCTATCTATAGCCTGTAATAAAGTACCTGCATGAAAAGTAGAATCATTACTAAAATTACTTTTTTTCAAAGCTATATGATAATTAATTTCAGGCAGTACTTTAGAAGGTGCTTTTATTCCCGTTTTTTCAAGTAATATGTTAGTTAGTTTTATCATTTTAAAAACGCTTGTACTTTTTGATCTATTTCTTTAGGAGTAGAGTGCTGTAAAAGTTCTTGAAATTTAGGACTAAAAACCATATCTGCTATATTAGTTAGTACCTGTTCTTCTTTTTCATCTGCACTTCTTTTTCTATCTCTATATTTTTTAACTGCGTCTTTTAGTTTATCTGCTCCAGGACCTACACCGTTCTTCTTATAAGCATCTATAAATGCTTTTTTTATAGCTCTATTTTCTCCGTAGTTATCTTTATCGTAATCAATACCATTTGAAGCTTTTAAAAATTCTTCTTCCTCTTGAGTAGATAATTCGATAGGTTTTCTAAAAGTAGAACCTCCTATGTTATTTTTTTCATTATACTTTTGTAAGTAATCTTTTATACCTTGAGCTCCATTTTTAGCTGCAGTATTAAATGCTTCTATTTCATTATTATATTTACCTCCCCTATCAGACACAAAAAGAGATAAATTACCTTTTGTAATTTTACTATAATCTTTTATTAATTGATAAACATTTCTCCAAGTAGAAAATACAGCTGCTGATGGAATGTTTCTTTTTCTATTAAAGTTAGAAATATAAGATATCATTGGATGAGTATATACCATTACCATGTAGATATCATACCCTTTGTCGACTAAGTCTTTAACCTTAGCAGGGTTTGATGCAGTAGTATCCCATACGAAAGACTTTTTATCTGTCGATAGGTTTTCCGCCTCTTTGTCCGCTAGACGAGCTCCTGCCCCCAGATTGTTGAATGCTTGATGATCTGGATCCTCCACGTATTTGTCCGGGTTGACTATTGGCATTGAAGTTAGGTCGAGTTGATTGAGTAGGTACGTTTTGCCCGCTCCAGCTCCTCCTGCCATAATAACCACTTTGGGGCGTGACTGGCGTTCTAGTATTAATTCTGATAGTTTTATCATTACTGTTAGTATTTACTGGTATTCCTCTTCTTCTTAAATTTTGAACTGTTTCATCTAATTTTTCATATCTTCCTCCGTCTTCGTATATTCCGTCTGAGAAGTTTCTTTCTCCTCTTCTACCTTTGACATTGACCCTAGTTGTTCCTCTACTCTGGGGTAGCTCCACTTTCGGTCTGATAGGTGTGCTATAAGAAATAGAAGGACGATAATACAAATCATTAAAGTAGAATCTGTTATTGCTCCAGCTTCTATTCCATCCCCAATAAGGGTTGTTCCAACCGTAGTTGTACGGGCTATATAATCCGTATAGTCCGAAGTTCCAATTGAATCGATTAAAGTTAAAATTACTGTTATCATAGTAGTGCTTTTGAAATTGCTTCAATGGTACCGCTAATGTATCTCCGGAAGAAGTTACTGTTAGAACTTTTTCCACTTTCATATAACCGTTTAGTTCATAGTTCCTATACGAACTACAACTACTTAAAGATAGTAAAAATATTACAATAAAACAAATTTTTATTAAGTTACTTTTCATAATTATAAATAGCTATAATTTAAGCGTTGTTGGGTAACTGTTGTATATTGGCTCAGTAGTAGGGTGATCAATCCTATAAAAATCATATATAGATTTAAATAAATTAAAATTCTTATCAATATCGTCAATAACCTTAACCTGCCATCCTTTACCTTGATATATACCTGCTTTTTTAGATTCAGATCTAGTATGAGCTTTCAACCAAATAATTCCTGTTCTATCTATTTTAATACCTTTCATCTCTTCCATAGCCTTAGCATAAGCTGAAAGTTGTAAGTTATAACTCTTATGTAAATGTTTAGAAGTTTTTATGTCTAATAACCAAACTTCGTCTTCCATTTTGACTAGTAAGTCTGCAGTACCTGCATATCTGTGGGTATCTGAATATACAAACTCCTCAGCTGAAATAAGTTCTGGTTTGTATTTAGTCCAAAACTCATAAAATTTAAGTATCATCTCCCATACTATTTGAGAGTACCTAGCTCTACCATAATCGTCCATCCATTTTACTTCTCTACCTAGTACTAAGTCTTCGGCAGCTTCATGTACTTGTGTACCTTCTTTAGCAGCATGACGAGCAATAAGGTCGGAATTATGACCAACATCTTTTAACCAGTTTTCAAAAAACTGATTTCTTGGCATATATTGAAGTATAGTAGTAACGGACGGGTAATATACTCCATCCGACCTTTTGTAAACTCGTCTGTCTAAAAAATTAATTTGTTCTAACTTTTGATCGTAATCTAATCTTTGATTACCGTGTTCTTTTAGGATATTAGTTCCTTGTTTTATCATAATTGAAGTTTATGCATCATTAGACTTGATAGGTCTAATTCTTCTGCTTGTTGAGCAAAGGTAGTAAATGATTTAAAACCCATTTCAGATGGATCTTTATCTTTAATGTCCAATAAGAATACATTTTTACCTTGATTAAGAAATTGTTCTGATATTTGTAGAGCTCTATCTTGAGCATCTTCATCCAATGCGATGTAAACATCAGTCAGTGGGGACATAAGAATTTTTTGATATAACTGTCTTGATAACGACTTGCCTAAGATTGGAATAGCATTTCTTTTGATTGCCATTGCATCAAATACTCCTTCACAAAGTATAATTGGTAAGTTCCAGTTGATTAAACTTTCAAAGAATATTATGTCTTTGGAAGCTTCTGGGTTCCTGTATTTATAAAAGTTGCCATCGTAAGTTCGTGCAACAAAGTAGTTGAGTGAATTGGACTCAGAATAACTTGGGATAATAATTCTTCCTCCATATTCTCCAGATGTGCAGTATCCAATCCCATATTTAATAAAATCATTATCGTTAAGTCCTCTGTCATATAAATACTTTTTTACTTGATTAGCAGCAAATGAATTGATATCTGCTGAATATAGCTTTTTGTATTCTTTGGGTAACTCTACAACTGCTTTACTATAATAAGTAGTTTGTGCTCCTTTGGGAAGATACTTTAATACTTCTTTTGCTACTTGAGGAGGAGTTTTTAATTGCCTAAGAAGTGATCTTATAGTTCTACCTTTGGTATTACATACCCAACACTCCCAAGGATTTTCACCTTTTTCATCTGTATGGAAGTTTATTTCAAGTTTAGGTTTACGATGATTGCAGAAAGGACAATGGAAGGCATGATTTTCTCTTGCTTTCTTATGACTTTTGCCTAATAAATTTTCAATGGATCCTAAAAGGAAAGTATAATCCATAAACCAGTCCGTTATCTAAATAGATAAGATAAGAACTTTTATTCAAAAAAACAACTAGTTTTTAGAAATAATTTCATTTATAGCAGACTTAACAGACTTAACTATAAGTTCTTTATTACCTGTATCAAGATATTCTTCCAACTTAGATGCAATAGCCTCTGTCAATTTATCAATATCACTTGCAGTGAATTCTAATTGAGTTTTAGTTACTACTTTTTTATTTTCTAATATTACTTTTGATAGTTTCATGATAATTTATAATTAAAATCGATCTTAGGGTAATAGTACCTGTCACCATCATCATCGAAATCGTTATAATGTTGTCTTATTTCAAATCCTTTAGATTGTAATATTTTCATTATTTTTTCAAAAACTGAATTATCAACTTTGCTTCTTTGTCTGATAAGTACATGGCCGTATCCTTTACCTTTAAGTGGGTCGTCATCTTCTCTATCTTGATTATAAGCGCCCATAGAAACGAAAATATCGTCTATATTGAATTGATTTCTCAACTCTTGTTCAAGAGCTTCAGCAGCTTTATTTTCAAATATAATATCTAATAGTTTCATAATTAACAGTCACAGCAATTGCATTCGCAAGAGCTTCCGCAGTTACAAGTATTACAATTACATTTCATAGTTTATATATTTTAACAGTTAGATCACCTGAACCTTTAATGAGTCGATGATATGTCTCTCTAGGTATAAATAGTTTGTTCTCTGTCAATCTCTGAGGAAACTCATTATCGAGTTGGAATTGCCAGTTTGTAGAATGAGTAGCTTGAACGTACCTGTCTTCTTTATCTCTATGCCATACGAGTTCGAAAGATGAAGTTTTACTAGAAAACTCTCTTATAACATAACCATCTTCGTTTTTTTCTGAATATGGTTTACCAGTAACCTGAGAAGTTTGATGAGCCACCTAATGATTTCCAATAACGGCCAATATTGCATGACCAATAACCTGCTTTTGTTTTATCTTTCTTTTGAGCACATTTATGTCTTGCAGCAAAAGAAGCTCTTGCTCCTCTTTGCTTTAACTTAACTGAAAGACCTGTATCACCAAAAGATACTTTTTTAACATTACCTTTTTTACTCTTAACGTAGACGTAGAACTTTTTAGAACCACCTCTTTTAGGTTTGTTAAGTTGAACCTTTTTACCTCTGTATTCAGCTTCGGGTATGTAATCTACAGACGCTTTAAGCATATCAAATCCGTTGTAGTCGAAATTTTCATTTTGGATATTAATAGCTTTTCTGAACTTTTCCATGTTTATGTTACCCCCGATAGACTCTACTAATTCTTTTACTAATTCGTAATCGATCATTTCGTCTATAGAAGCAGCTTCATCGATTGTGTCTATATTTTCGATCATTTCGTCAATAACACACCCGATTTCAAACAGAGGGTTATAGTTAGGAGATACCATTGGTAGATCTAAAGGTACTCTCATACCATTATAATCTGCATACTCTCCAATATCAGTAGTTTCTAATAACTCAACATCTTCTTCGCTAAGTTCGATTTGCTCGTCTCTCAGAGCTTCTCTTGCTTCTTTGAACAATTGTATAAAGGCATCAGAAGAATAACGGTAGATATTCTCTGATAAAGTGAGCTTATTATCTAAATGATATTGTAGCGATGGCAATCCAATAATTTCTTTTAACTGTATCATATTATTTCATTTCTGGGTGAAAGAGGAACTTTATTATGTTTGCATCTTTAGCTACTTCCTTACCGTCTATTTCTATTCCTATAGGGTAAGGTTTAGTCTTGTCATCTGCCCAATAAGCTACATCGTAGCTTCTATCTTCATTACTGGTAACTAAAAGACCTCTATTATATTTATTTTCTTCTGCTTGAAGTACAACCATCTTACCGGTAGGAAGAATCATATCACCCATTAGTTTTATATCTCCTTCGTCGTAACCGTCTTCGTTATATCTATTTTCAGATCTAAAAGTTCTAGGAGCTTCTAAAGCATCAACTAAAGTATCTAATACATTCTCATCTTCGATACTCATAATTTTATCTATAATAAAATCAGCATCAGTTTGTTGTAGCATATCCTGTAGTTTCCTTTTTGCTACTCCCAATTCTTCTTTTAGTATTATATCACTTAGTTTCATTTATAAAATCTTTTCGGTAAAATTTACCTAGAATGTTATCGTTAATATATTGATGACTTCTAGCTTCAAGTACTTCATTTATAAATAGGTATTTGCACTCGAAATATGTAAGCTCCTTTTTACTCATGCAAATTTCAAGGATTCTCTTTTCCCATACTTGCCACTCTTTAGTAGCTTTACACTCTTTAAGGTACTCTTTTATTTTAGGGTGAGATCCATAATAATCCTTCCAATCTGATTCTTTTACAACTTTTCTCTTTCTTTTTTGACCCTTAAGAGGTGGGAGAGTTCTATTAAAATATAAAACTTTTTTACCTAAGTACTTCAGACCAGATGGTTGATGAACTACTTCGTAAATGAATCCGTATGTATCTTTTGGAAAGTCTGCTATGTCATTAAAGATCCTACCCTGGTATGTCCAGGACGGGTATGTCATATCCATATAATTAGGTTTTTGTGGCTAGAGCTTCGACTTTAACTCTTCTATTTGCAACTGCTGCTCTTTAACAGCTTGTATTAATAACGCCACGATTTTTTCATAACGAACAGCTAAATAGCCATTCTTTCTTTGTGCTACTACTTCTGGCAGCACTTTTTCGATTTCTTGAGCGATAACACCAACATCATGACCGCTATGCTCAGAATCACTATTCCAATCAAATTCATATCCTCCTATTTGATTTATTTTATCTATTGCACTTCCTATCGGAGTTACATTATCTTTTAATCTTTCGTCTGAAGAAGCAAATGCTATAATATCTCCTGAAGCTGATATAAGTCCATCAATAAACATATTACCACTAGCAGTAACACTTCCACTAAAGTGTGCCGAACCTGTAGTTATTATGTTACCAGAAATATTTATTCCTCCTGAACCTGTAATGTTCCTTGAATTCAAATCTAAATTACCTCCTAATTGAGGTGAAGCATCTACTACTAAACTGCTTATACCGCTACCACTTGTTGCAGCTTCTATAGACGCAGATACGTTTGCAATGCCAGGTAATGTTAACACTCCTGTTGCTTCTAAAGCACCGCTTACAATTTGATTACCTACAAAAGTATTGCTACCAGTTATTGCAAATGATGCAGTGTTAGGATGGGTAACAAATGATGCCGTAACATTATTTAAATTGCCTATTGATGTAAGGTTGGTTGCTATATTAGTCCCAATACTTGCTGATGTAGATGTAAATGATCCGGATATATCGGTTGCTATTTGAGCTGATGAAGATAATACTCCATTATCTGCTAGTAAAGAACCGCTAAAGCTTCCTGTAAATGATGAACCTGTAAAGTTAGTAGCAAACACTTTATTATTAGTGGTAACTGGTCCATTTATTTTTACACTACCTGTAAATATTTGATTATCATCTGACGAATTACCAAACTGGTTACTACCAGATGCATATTGAATAGATGAACTAACTAATACTGTTTCATATTGAGTAGCAGTTAAGGTACCTAATACTGTCATATTACCACTAAAATTACTCGAACCAGAAACTGATAAATGATCAGTAGCAAAGTTGTATGTAAAATTAGTTGATGAAGTAAAAAATGAAGAAGAAATATTATCTGATCCAGATTTTATTTGTATGTTGTATTGCTCTCCTACTGCTGTGGGTAGGTAAATTGTTTCTCCACTATCAAGAGATGATGACCTATGTAATACTAAACCGTATGGATTAGAAGGACTACCTAGTAACGATGAAGAGTAATATAACTCTCTAAAGTTCTGATCTAGTTCGGTATGTGTTAAAGGACTTCCTTTTGCCCCTCTAAACGTTATAGCCATCTTATTTGTTT
>Ga0315316_10004140_pt1 | contig 10583 bp, 7 predicted proteins | sample M160m3416metaG_FD_203702 | JGI IMG/M metagenome (GOLD analysis project Ga0315316, IMG submission 203702) | Ammonia-oxidizing marine archaeal communities from Monterey Bay, California, United States - M1 60m 3416 | ecosystem: Environmental > Aquatic > Marine > Intertidal zone | place: USA... | reverse complement strand
AGAGATGAAGTTATTGATTCTCAGTCTTTACCTATTAAATATGTATGTCATACACCGTGTTTTAGAAGTGAGGCTGGGAGTTATGGCAGAGACACAAGAGGAATTATGAGGTTGCATCAATTTGAGAAAGTAGAACTTGTTCAAGCTGTGGAATCATCTGATTCTGATGATGCACTAGAAGAGCTTACCAGGCATGCCGAAGCTATCTTGAAAAAATTGGAGCTACCCTATCGTAAAGTATCTTTATGTACTGGCGACATTGGCTTTTCTGCCGCCAAAACATATGATTTAGAAGTATGGGTGCCATCTCAAGATACATTCAGAGAAATATCCTCTTGTTCAAATTTTAGAGATTTCCAGGCAAGGAGAATGAAAGCTCGCTGGAAAGATCCTTCAAATAATAAGATAGAGTTAATTAATACAATTAATGGTTCTGGGCTGGCCTTAAGCAGAACAGTTCTAGCTATTCTTGAAAATTATCAAGAAAAAGATGGTTCAATAACTGTTCCAGAGGCTCTTAGAGAGTATTTAAAGAAGGATAAAATTCTCTCTAAAAATTAACTCCTTAGTATCCAAAAAATAATAGAAAAATTACATTCTATTTTTGTACCATTTAGATTCAAAAGGTATAGAATGTTCTAGAACTTTTTTCTAATCAATTTTGGGGTAACCAATGAAAACACTCTTCAAAAAAGTCTTTCTTTTTTCTTCTATTGCCTGTTTGAGTTTACCTTTCTTTGCTGATGTTGATACAACATCTGGAATGAGAGGAACTGTAAATGTTTCTGGAGCAACTGTTGTTGCAGAACATACACCGACTGGCATAACTAAAACTACTACTTCAGGTTCTTCAGGAAGCTTTAGGCTTTCTTTCTTACCAATCGGTGGGCCTTATACAGTTAAAGTCACTGCACCTGGATATAATTCTGAATCTATTAAAGGTTTATATCTTAATCTAGGTGATCCACTATCTTTTGGGGTAACTTTAACAAGCTCTTCTGCTGCTGATGAAATTGTAGTAACTGCAAAGCCAGCTGAAGCTTTCAAGATGGGAACTAGTACTGTCCTCACTCGTGATGATATGAATGCAATTCCTACTATTAATCGTTCAGTAGCTGATTTCGCTAAAATGGATCCAAGAGTCTCTGTTAATGGCGGAGTAGGAAGGGATGCTGAAATTAGTGTCATGGGCGCTAATACTAAATTTAATGATTTCACTATAGACGGTGTTAGTTTTAATGACCCGTTTGGACTTAATGATAATGGATTTGGAACAATGAAGAATCCAGTAAGTATGGACTTTGTTGATCAGATTTCGGTTGATATTACTCCTTTTGATGTTTCTAGAGGTAACACAACCGGCGGATCGATAGCTGTAGTAACCAAATCTGGTACTAATGAATTTCATGGTTCTGCTTTTTATCAAAATAGAGACGAAGGAAATGTAGGTGACTACTTAGGCGAAGAATTTCCAGAGTTTGAAGATGAAGTCATGGCTTTTACTTTTGCAGGCCCAATCATCAAGGACAGACTTTTCTTCTTTGTAGGTTATGAAGAAAATACAACATCATTACCAGGATTGTATGGAACAGTAGATAGTAATGCTCAAAACAAGGCTGAAACAGTTACTACTGCGCTCGCTAATGAAATTAGACAATACACCATTGATAATTATGGTGGATACGATGCCGGTTATATTAATCTTGTAACGTTTGATGAAACTCACGAAGAGTGGACCGTCAAACTAGATGCAGTTATCAGTGATGACCATAGAGCAACTTTAAACTTATCACACTCTGAAGATTTGACGCCACAAAGATATAATTATGGTGAAACAGTATTCAGTAACAACTGGTACTACAAACCACCAGAGATAGATCGAGCTTCATTTACTTTATATAGTGATTGGTCAGACAGATTATCTACTAAATTCAAGTATACATCTTATGAAATGGAAGAAGACGATGCTTCTTACGGTGATGACTTCTTTCCAGAAATGAACATTAGAATTGGTGGAGATAATGTATTTCTAGGTGGAGATAGATACAGAGGGGCAAATTTAATCAACGTTGAAAGTGAATTTCTAACCCTTAAAGCCGACTATGATAATGATGATCATGTATACACAATAGGCTATGAAAGAGATGATTCTGATGTTGTAAATTTATTCATCGCGAGATACAACGGCGAGGTTAGGTTTGATAGCTTTGAAGATTATAAGAATGGTATTTGGAGCAGGCTAAGAATACATGAGCCATATGCTGGTCATGATGCCGTTGGAACAATGGCAGCAGATTTTGAAGTAGAAAAGACTTCTCTCTATATTCAAGATAAATGGTTTGTTAATAACGATTTAACCGTTATGTTTGGACTCAGATATGACGCTGTTGAAACTCCTATTGCACCAGCCACTAACGTAAACTTTGTTAAAGAATATGGATTCTCTAACGCAGAGACGTTTGATTTCAATCTTCTTCAACCAAGATTCTCCTTTAATATGGATGCAACAGACTTTTTCTCTAATAGGGAAAACGTTATTGCTGCTACCTTACGTGGTGGTAGAGGATTATTCATGGGAAGAATTCCAAGGGTTTGGTACGGAAACGCATATTCTAGAACAGGTGCAACAGGTGATTACAGAGGGTGGTTTGATTACGATACAACGGATAGTGATTTTCCTGGTCCAATGCCCAAAGGCGATCCAACTGCATTTTGGTTAGGAGCTGGTTCAAAATACACGGTTCCATCAGGAGACAGTCCTTATGGAGTTGCTCAAAGCACAGATCCAAACTTTGAAGCACCATCTTCGTGGAGAACAAGTCTAGGGCTTGATATCCTGACTCAAGGAGGATGGGATGTAACGTTCGAGTATAATCTAGATCAAGTTAGACAAGCTATATTCTTCACCGATCTAGGTATAGAACAAGAAGGTACACTTGCAGACGGTAGAGGAATCTATGGCGGAAGGGGTGACTACAGATTAACTAATACAGATCAAGGCACTACCGAAGCTTTTACAATATCTACATCTAAGCAATTTGGGGATGTGAATTGGTTTGCTGGTTATACCAATATGAGAGCTAATGATGTTTTTGAACTGACAAGCGCTCAAAGTGAAAGCTCTTATGGTAGATCTGTTAGAGCTGATGGTGAGAATATAAATGCTGCGAGATCAAACTTTATGGTTGAGCACAAGTTTATCTCTAGCTTAGATTACACAACACAACTAATAGGCAACAACGACACAAGATTCTCTTTAGTTTACGTAAGAAAATCAGGAGAGCCTTATAGTGTTACATTTGATGGCTATGATGATGCTTTCGCCAATGATAGAAGTGATGGTGGATATGACGCTGCTTACATACCTACAGGCGCTTCAGATCCTAATGTTGTTTTTGCAAGTTCTGCTGTAGCAGACGCTGTAATGGCTCATGTAAATTCATCAGGTCTTTCTAGTTACAAAGGAACAATAGTTCCAAGAAATGCCTTCAACAGTCCTTGGAATTCTTCTTTAGATCTAAGAATTACTCAAGACATTGAAGTTATGGAAGGTCATAAAGTGATTGTATATTTAGATATCACCAATTTGCTTAATTTGATCGATGACGATAAAGGAATTATTACAGAATACAGCAATAGAAGCAGGCAAATAGAGCTTGATCGTGATAATCCTTATGATTCAGAGGGAAGATATAACATTGTTGGTGTAGACCCAGAGGACGGATTATATGTCTACAATAATAATGGACAATCTTCTTACCAGTGGAACTTAGGATTTAAGTATCAATTCTAAATTTTGCTTAATAAAAAAACGCCACTTCTTGTGGCGTTTTTTTTATTTAATTCTCGGACCATTTGATTTACATACCTCAGAAGCATAATCCACGGCTTTTTTTAGAGAAGTATAATCATTTTCAGTCGATAGACATGCTAAAAACGTTCCAATTAAAGCATCTCCAGCACCATTCGAGTTAACAATTTCTATCTTAGGTGCTTGTAATGAAATATCGTTATAACTTGCTCCTTCCTCGCCATAAGTCACTAAGATGTTTTCGGCATGCATGTTAATAGAGTTATTTATTAATGACATTTCATTTTTATTGCCAAAAAGTAAATGGATACCTTTATTACTTAACCATTGAAGATTTTCGAGGTTTTCAGAAACTAAAGATATATCAGACACTCCAAAACACACTTTCGATTTCATTGCTGAAGCTAAAGCATATTTTGTTGTTTCTAAACCTCCCGGTGAAGATATAGAAAAGTTATCAAATAAGAGGAATTCCGATGATTGTAGTCGCTCTAGTTCTATACTTTCTGGGCATAGATCTAAATTTGCGCCTAAATGTGCAGCCATTGTTCTTTGACCATCCGGAGTAACAAAAATTAGACATATGCCAGTTGATAATTTGGATTTCGAAAATGAAATAGAGCTTCTTTTATCATCAAAACTATCAATGAAATACTCACCATAGTCATCATCTCCAATAGAGCAGGAGAAGTGAGTGGTAGTGTTGTTTTGATTTGCAGCATGAAGTGAATTAGCTATTGATCCACCGGGAAGTTTTGAAAATATTTGATCAGAGTAGAGATCTAAGAACGCATTTAGATCTTGCGAAGAGATATGTCTCATACTCCCTTTCTCTATCCCAACTTCTTTAAGCTGAGCTTCCTCTAATTTAATTTCAATATCAACTAGAGCATTGCCAAAACCGTATATTGTGTTCATATAGTTTATAATCTAGATAATCAATAAATCAAAAAAAATAAATTGGAAGCTCCTTTCTCAGTATTATCACTTAAAGATTTTAAAAAAGATATTTCATCTTTTTCAGAAGATTTAGGAATTAGTTTTAAGAAATCTGGTTTCTGCGGTATCGAACATCACGGCATAGACACTAGTCTTGTGAGTGAAGTCCAAGATATGTTGGCTGAATTCTTCTCTTTTTCTAAAGACTACAAAATGAATTTCTATCGACCCGAAATTGGAGGTGCTCGGGGATATACACCATTTAAAATTGAAACTCCTAAAGATGGAAATTTAGCTGATTTAAAAGAATTCTGGCATGTGGGACGTAATTTAGAAAAAACAGATCCTTATAAAAAATGGATGGAAGACAATCTAGAAGTACAAGACATACCTTTATTTAAAGAAAAAACTAATGAACTATTCCTTCAATTTGATTCACTTGGAAATGATCTTTTACGAGCTATTGCTGTATATCTGAACTTACATCCTGAACACTTTGATGAAGTAACAAATAAGGGTAATAGCATAATGAGAGTCATACATTATCCCCCCATTTCTTCTGATGAAAGCGGTGAAAGAGCAGGGGCGCATGAAGATATAAATTTGATAACTCTTCTCATTGGCGGCCAACAAGCTGGATTAGAAATATTATCTAATCAAAACGAATGGTTGAGAGCTTCGGTTGATGAGGGGGTAATTATTTGTAATATTGGTGATATGCTGCAAAGGCTTACAAATAATACATTGAGATCAACAACTCATAGAGTTAAAGCTATAGGTGATGAAATGAATTCTCCTAGATACTCTATTCCTTTTTTTGTTCACCCCAATCCAGATTGGTATATAAAAACTTTAAGTAATCAAATAAATGAAAGTAATCCAGATTTATATCCCGAAGGTATTCTTGCAGAAGATTATCTGCAAGAAAGACTAAAAGAAATTAAACTATCGTGATGGAGTATCTACAACCTGCGTTAGGATTATTTTCACTTTTGATATTAGGTGGAATTTTTAGTGAAAATATAAGATCAATCAAACTACGTTATGTTGTCAGCGGCATCCTTTTACAATTTATATTGGTAGTCCTGCTAACAAGAGTAGACATAATAAGCTCCCTTTTTGGTGTTCTTTCAGATGGAGTGATGGTGCTTAAAGCCGCTAATGACTATGGGACAGGCTTTGTTTTTGGTTATCTTGCAGATGGCGCTCCTAATGCACCTTTTGATATATCTAACCCTGGAGGAACTTTTATTTTTGCTTTTGGAGGGTTAACTTTAGTTATTCTCATGTCAGCTGTTTCTGCTATTTTATGGCATCTAAGAGTTATTCCATTAATAGTTAATGGCTTGTCGATTCTTTTCAAGAAGCCTTTAAATGTCGGTGGACCAATCGGTTTGGGTGCAACAGCAAACGTTTTTTTGGGGCAAGTTGAAGCACCTCTACTTATAAAACCTTATCTTTCCGCTATGACTAGGCATGAATTGTTAATTATTATGACAGTAGGGATGTCAACAATAGCCGGCTCGGTAATGGTTGTTTATACAACAATGCTTTCTCCAATTTACGGAGCAGGTTTAATTGGACACTTTTTATCAGCATCTCTAATCTCAGTACCAGCTGGCATTATGTATGCAAACATGATGATACCTAGTGATATAAAAACTGAGTTTCCAGAAAATAAGTCAGATGACCTTTATTCTAGCACTATGGATGCCATCACTCAGGGAACAAAGAATGGCTTAGATATGTTCTTAAATATAAGTGCAATGTTGATAGTTGTTATGGCTTTAGTTTTTTTACTTAATGCTATTCTGGGTTTATTGCCTAATTTTAATGACACTCCAGTTTCTCTAGAACTTATCCTTGGATATATCTTTGTTCCTCTTGCATGGTTCATGGGAATCCCTTGGAGTGAATCACTTATGGCAGGGCAACTGTTAGGAGTCAAAACTGCACTAAATGAGTTTGTTGCTTATCTATACTTATCAGATACTGACACTTATGCATTAAGTGATAAAAGCAGATTAATTATGCTTTATGCTTTATGTGGTTTTGCAAATTTTAGTAGTGTAGGTATTTTGTTAAGTGGACTCAGTGCAATGGTACCAGAGCGAAGAAAGGATTTAATTTCAGTTTCTGGAAAAGCTTTGTGGGGCGCTCTTCTGGCTTCTTGTTTAACAGGATATATGGTTGGTATTCTTCACAGCTAGCTTATTTTTCTTTCTTTGAAGTGCTTTCTACAAACAGATACATATCTCTCCTCACCACCTATTTCTATTTGAGATCCATCAGAGACTATTGATCCCTCATCATCAACCCTAAGGACCATAGTTGCTTTTCTTCCGCAATGACAAACAGTCTTTATTTCTTTTAGATTATCTGCCCAAGCTAATAGATATTTACTTCCTTCAAAAAGATTACCTTGAAAATCAGTTCTAATACCAAAGGCTAGAACAGGTATATCTAGTTCATCAACAATTTTACCTAATTGATCTACCTGATTTTTTGTTAAAAATTGTGCTTCATCGATAAGCACACAATCAATTAAATTATTCTCTTTAAAAGTTAAAATATCATTGTAAATATCTGTTTTTACATCAAAAGTATTTGATTTTGATTTCAATCCAATTCTTGAAACTATTTCTCCTTTACCGAATCTACTATCTAAATTTGAAGTATAGATGACAGGGTTCATTCCTCTTTCCATATAATTATGATTTGCTTGAAGAAGCATTGTTGATTTTCCTGCATTCATGGAAGAATAATTAAAGTAAAGCTTGGCCATAATTCATAATATTGAGTGTGGTACTATAGCAGCCTTTTTATGTCCACCGAAGTTGATCAAAAACAGATTCAAGATGAATCTGTAGAAATTACACACCCAGAATCATTGAGTGTATGGGGCCTAGCTTGGCCTTCAATTTTAAGCAATCTTCTATTCGCTTCCGTGGGTTTAGTTTCCATTAAAATGGTTGGATCATTGGGTGCGGAAGCTGTGGCCGCTGTTGGCACAGGTCAAAGAATTTTTTGGGTATTCCAGGCACTTTTAATGGCAGTCATGGCTGGTACTACTGCTCTTGTGGCAAGAGCTATTGGGTCAGGCGACTCATACGAAGCGGCCCAAGTAACCAGAGCGTCTTTAGGTTTGTGTCTTCTGATATCTTTCTTTACCTGTATTCTTTTATGGTTAGGAGCAGATTCAATGATAGGCCTATTTGGACTTGATGAAGTTTCAAAGAATTTATCTGTAACCTATACTCAAATATTAGTAGGCTTTACCCCAGTTTTTGCAATCTCAATGGTATTAGGGACTGCACAAAGAGCTGCAGGTGATGCTAAGACACCTTTGTACATTGGCCTATTGACTAATATTGTGAATATCATTCTCCTCTTAGGACTAGTTGAGGGGAGATACGGTATGCCTCAAATGGGTGTTGTTGGAGCTGCTTTAGCAGGAGGTTTGGCATTCTCTTTTAACTCTCTCTTAGTTTTAGCTTTATGGTTCGGCAAGAAACTAGCGGTCAGTATAGGTAAGGCTGGATCTATGACACGAGAGAGATTAGGGCAGTTAATCACTATAAGCTATCCAGCCGGTCTAGAATCTTTCATATTCCAGTTCGGAATGCTTTCTTTTTTTTGGATAGTTGCGCTTTATGGGACCGATGCTGTAGCAGCTTATGGTATAGGTGTTAATGTATTAATGCTGTCATTTACTGTTGGTAATGGTTTTGCAATTGCTGGTGCAACACTTACTGGTCAGCACTTAGGTGCATCTGATCCTGATAAGGCTTATGACTCTGGTTTTAAAGCTGCACTCATGACTGTACTTTCAATGGGTACATTGGGAATAGTTTTAGCTTTCTTTTCTAGAGAACTCTCGACCTTCTTTATCGATGATATAGACGTAGTTGATAAAGCTGTTATTTTTGTTTGGATGCTAGGAATTATGCAACCCTTCATGGCTATAGAATTTTCTATTGGTGGAGCAGTAAGAGGGGCAGGGGATACAAAATCACCTTTAATAATTACTATGATAGGGTTGGTGCTTGTTAGAGTCCCTCTCGCATACCTTTTTTACAGTTTGGGATTATCTATTGAATGGATATACGCGACGCTAATTGCAGATTATTTCTTAAAAGGAGTATTGCTGGCAATTAGGTATAAATCGAGACGATGGATGAAAGTGCTTAATGTAGATACCTGATATAATTTTTTATGAAATTATCATCATGAATTAGATATGAAAAAACATAAAGATATCGAGATAGAATTAAAAGGTTATTTGGCACATGTTGAAATCCAACGGCCACCTAATAATTTCTTTGATTATTTGTTGATAGAACAGATTGCAGATGCTTACGAAGAACTAGATGAATTATCTGACTGTAGGGTTGTGCTTTTGAGTTCACAAGGAAAGAATTTTTGTGCTGGGGCAAACTTTGGTCAAGATGAAGATATGTTAGATAAATCAGTGCCATATGCAAAACTATATGCGCAGGCAGTTCGGTTGTTTAAAACAAAAAAACCTGTAATCGCTATTGTTCAAGGAGCTGCTATTGGAGGTGGTCTTGGCTTGGCACTATCTGCCGATTTCAGGATCGCTTGTCCAGAAGCCAGATTTGCTGCTAATTTTGCTAAATTAGGATTTCATCCTGGATTTGGATCTTCGGTTACTCTTCCTAGAATAGTAGGAACGCAGAATGCTGCCGATATGTTGTATACAGCGCGAAGGGTTGGTGGAGAAGAGGCACTTAGTATGGGTCTTGCGGATAAGCTTACTTCTAAAGAAAATTTAATAAGTGAATCAGAAAAGTTTGCATCAGAAATTGCCAGTTCTGCTCCTATGGCAATAGAATCAATTAGATCTACACTTAGAGGAAATTTAGCTCAACAAGTAGAAGAGATTGTCGATTGGGAGTTGAGTGAACAAGTAAGGCTACAAAAGACGGACGATTTTAAAGCTGGTATCGCGGCTTCATTGAGTAGAGAAATTCCAAAATTTAGTCGTAAGTAATTTAAATTTTTAATTTGCTGGGATCGAGGATAGTTGGTCGAGCATTTTTAAGCGGTTCTGGATAATCTGAAGAATAATGCAATCCTCTACTTTCTTTTCTTTTAAGCGCACTTTTGATTGTCAGGTTTGCTACTAAGGCTAGGTTTCTTAGTTCTATTAAGTCCGAGCTTATAAGATACTTACCATAAAAATAGTTCACTTCTTGATTGATAATCTTCATTGCAATTTCAGCTCTTTTGAGCAGATTATTCGATCTAACGATGCCTACGTAATCCCACATAAGTCTTCTAATTTCGTCCCAATTATGTCTTACGATTACAGCTTCTTGTGTTTCTGTAACTCTTGATATATCCCATTCAGGTATATTTTTCTTATTTTCTTTATGGTTCCTTAGAATATGTTCTGATGCTTTTTTTGCAAATACAACGCACTCCAATAAAGAGTTGCTAGCCATCCTGTTTGCTCCGTGTAAACCTGTACTTGAAACTTCACCAATCGCATACAAGCTCTTAATATCTGTCTGACTATCAAGATTTACTTTAATTCCTCCGCATGTGTAGTGTGCAGCTGGAACAACAGGTATAGGGTCTTTAGTAATATCAAATCCAAACTCTTTGCATTGCAGGTAAATATTTGGAAATTCTGACTTTATTTCCTTTTCTTTTCTGTGACTTATATCTAGAAAGACATTATCTGCTCCAGTTACTTTCATTTCTTTGTCTATAGACCTCGCTACGATATCTCTTGGAGCCAATTCAAGCCTTGAATCGTATTTACTCATAAATCTTTGATCTTGATCATTCTTCAAATGAGCACCTT
>Ga0315316_10004136_pt1 | contig 10586 bp, 8 predicted proteins | sample M160m3416metaG_FD_203702 | JGI IMG/M metagenome (GOLD analysis project Ga0315316, IMG submission 203702) | Ammonia-oxidizing marine archaeal communities from Monterey Bay, California, United States - M1 60m 3416 | ecosystem: Environmental > Aquatic > Marine > Intertidal zone | place: USA... | reverse complement strand
ACCCGCTTGGATGTTCAGGAACGAGGATAATCGGTACTCTTCTGCATGAAATGCGCGAACAGGATTCAACTTTAGGTGTCGCGACAATGTGCATAGGGCTCGGACAGGGAATTGCGACTGTCGTTGAACGCGTCTAAGTAAAATTTTACAAAGTGTTTTCTAATTATTTTATCTAAAATATTAATTTATCAAGTGTGACTTTCTGTGACATCATATTTATGAATGGTTTTTTATAATATCTTTCTATACCTTAAAAATTAACCCTAATTGTATATATCACTGATGTTTTCAAAGAGTTAATAATTTCTCAAAATATTTAATATTTAACAAATTCAAAATGATTAGTATTAAAAAACTAGATAAATCATACGGAACATTTAAGGTACTTAAAGATTGTAATACCGATATAGAAAAAAGTTCAGTTGTCGTAATTTGTGGTCCTTCAGGTTCTGGCAAATCTACTCTAATAAAATGTATTAACGGTTTAGAGCCATTCGATGGTGGTGAAATAATTGTTGATGGCATGAATGTCGGAGATCTTAAATCTGATTTGCCAAAACTTCGAGCAAAAATTGGTATGGTATTTCAGAACTTTGAACTATTCCCTCACCTAAATGTTTTAGATAATATGAATCTAGCTCAGAATAAAGTTCTAAAAAGATCAGCCTCCGAATCAGAAGAAAAATCAAGTATACTATTAAAAAGGGTAGGTCTTACGGATCAAATAAAAAAATATCCTGGTCAGTTATCTGGCGGTCAACAACAACGTGTCGCAATTGCTAGAGCCTTGGCTATGGATCCAATAGTTATGTTATTTGATGAACCTACCTCAGCTTTAGATCCAGAAATGATTAAGGAAGTTCTTGATGTAATGATTGAATTAGCAAACGAAGGTATGACGATGATTTGTGTTACTCATGAAATGGGATTTGCTAAAAAAGTTGCAGATAAAGTTATCTTTATGGATAAGGGGAGTATAATCGAAGATTGTTCAAATCAGGAATTCTTTGAAACAGAAAGATCTGAACGTACTAAACAATTTTTAGACAAAATACTCCATGACTAAAATAGGATCCAAAGGGTTCGCACAAACCGTTAATGGTAAAATTAAAAAAAGCCAATTAGGTTTTACATTGATGCATGAACATATTTTTTGTGATCTGCGAAAGCCAGAAAAAAGAAGTGATGTTTTAGATGTTAATGATGAAATAAATATAAAAAATCGTTTTGACATAAACTACTATCAAAATAGAAATCAACAAAACCTAATTTTAGATGATTATGAAAAAGCAATTACGGAACTGAAAATATTTAGAGAATTTGGGGGGAGAAGTATTGTTGAACTAAGTACAATTGGTATAAATGCAGAACCGACAAAATTATCTGAAATATCTAAAGAAACTGGTATAAATATTATTGTAGGAACTGGTTGTTATACTGAAGATTATCTGGAAGAAAAAATACTCAATTACTCAGTAGAAGATTTACACACCTTAATGTTTCAACATCTTCATGAAGGATTTGAAGGGACTGATATTCGTGCCGGATTGATTGGAGAACTTGGCTGTAGTTGGCATATAAAAGAAATTGAAAAAAAATCCCTGCAGGCAGCATTAGAAATTCAAGATGAGATTGATGTTACTATCAGCATACACCCGGGTAGACATAAAGATTCTCCCAAAGAAATTGTTAATTATTTAGAAACTTTTAAAGTAAATCCATCTAAAACTATTATATGTCATATTGATAGGACTTTAACAAAAATGGATGATATATTGTTTTTATTAAATAAAGGTTACGTTCTAGAATGGGATTTTTTTGGTATTGAAACATCAAATTATTGGTTTGGTAAATTTGATTTGCCAACAGATTATATGAGATTAGATCTCATTCTCGAATTGATACATAAAGGTTATAAAGATCAAATCACTATTTCTCATGATATATGTATTCGTACAAGGTTGAATAGTTACGGTGGTCATGGTTATAGCCACCTCAGCAAAAACGTAGTACCACTTATGCTTGAGAGAGGCTGGTCCGAAGAAAATATAGAACAAATTCTGGTTAAAAATCCGGCAAATATGCTTTGTTATATAAATTGAAATAGAAACCAAAGTTAATATGAATATTTTTAATGACATTGTTTCAAAAAATAAAAAATATTATATTCAAGATCTTAAAGATTTGATTAGAACTTCAAAATATGGAACTAATTCTGTGCAAGATCATTTGTTAGAAAAGTTTACCAATCTTAAATGCATTAATGATGATTATAATTTTGATCCAAAAAAAATAGATTTAGTTGAAGAATTTGCAAATGAGACTAAGCACGGAACAAAGTATGAAAGGGCAATTGTAGCAAAATACAAAGGAGAATCAGATGGAAAAAATATAATACTATTTTCGCACCCTGATACAGAAGTATATGCTAATGATGACGGGTGGCATCATGACCCTTTTGAACCGAAAATTAGTAATAACAAATTATCTGGATGGGGCATAGCCGATGACTTGGCAGGTGTCGCAATGATGTATCATTGCTTGGACTTAATTAAAAAATCAGGAATTCGTCTGAAAGGAGATATAACTTTAGCAAGCACGCCGAGTAAAAACCATGCTCGTGGTATAGCTAGTGTCCTTGATAAGGAATATTTTGCTGATTCTGCGATTTATTTACATCCAGCTGAATCGGGTAAAGGTTTAAAAGATATAAAAGCATTCACACCTGGACAAATTGTCTTTTCAATTAAATTTACTGGTAAAAAACCAGATACAAATGAACCAGCACATACAGCAATGTGTCATCTAGGTCATAATCCAATGATAGATGCTTTAGATGTAATTGAAGAATTAAGAAAATATGAAAGTGAGAGAATAAGAGAAATTCACCATCCACTTTTAGAAAAACATGTTGGTAGATCTACAAATTTATTATTTTCATTTTTTGAATATGGTAACAGTGAAGCCCTGGATATAGTTCATGAAACCTGTAAATTGGGTTGTGCTCTTTCTATCATCCCGGGTGAAAAATTAGAAGATATTAAGAATAAAATTCAGAAAAGAGTTGACGTAGTAGTTGATAAAAATGAATGGATGAAAGAAAACCCTCCTGAACTGAAATGGGTAAGTGGAGTAAGTTCTGCAAGTACTGATATAAAATCTAATATTTACGAAATAACTCATAAGATTTTTACAAATAACAATATTTCGCCAAAAATAAATCCCTTGCACACATCATCAGATATTCGTAATCCAATTGTACAAAAAGGGATACCTACTTTAGGATTTGGTCCTATTTGTGGTAATTTGACAATGTCTAATGAAACTAACGAATGGTTAGATCTAGAAGATTATTTTAAAGCTCTTTGCATAACTGCAGAGATAGTAACAACTTATTGTAATGAGTAAAAACATTAGAATCTATTAAGAGAGAATGGTTCTATGTCAATATCTATCGAATTTCCTTTAATCAAATCAGATATGATTTTACCCATTATGGGTGCCATTGTGTAGCCATTGGCACCAACGGCCTGATAAAAATTTTTGATACCTGGAGTTTCTCCAAGTATTGGAGCTCCATCTATCATAACCCCTACAGTTGCCCATGTTCTAAGGATATTGAGATGCCCTATGGACGGGATCACTCTATGCGCAACCCATAAATTACCACTAATAGCATTTCTATAGTTGATTGTTTTTTTTATTTTATTGTTATATCCAGCAAACCAACCCCCTCCGATAATTAAATTCCCATTACTAATTTGCTTCATTGTTAGATGTCTATGAGCATGCGAAAGCATACTTGGAATTATTGGAACAGATGATTCCGTCACAATCATTTGTTGTGGCGCACTTTGAACAGGCATTTTTATTCCTAACATTTCTGAAATATTACTGCTCCAGCCTCCAGCTGCATTTACTAAGTATTTGCATTTAATACGACCTCGATTTGTTTCTAACAAAAAATGATTTTTTTTCTCCTTTATAGATAAGACTGTAGTTTCTAAATTAAATTTAGTACCTAGTCTTTCTGCTTCCTTAGCCAATACCGGGGTCGCAAGCATGGGATTAATTTTGCCCTCTCCTGGACAATAAGCAGCGGCGATAATATCATTAGAAATATGAGGAACAAATTTTTTGATATCTTCTCCCCCAATTAATTCCATTTCGATACCAGCTTTTTTTTCTGCAGAAATTTTCCTTTTCAAAAAAGTTACATCTTTTTTATTCTCAGCAACCATAAGGCCGCCTGTTCGCTTAAGTTCAAAATCACTTTTTAATTCTTTTTCAAGAAGTTCCCAAAATTCTATGCCTTTTTTTTGTAAAACTAGAGATTTTATTTGGGGCGACTCTCTAACTTTATTTAATTCAAAATCGAAAGATAATAACTGTAAGTGCAGACTACCAGCATTATTCCCGGATGCCTGACTGTTTAAAAAACTTGCTTCTAATAAATTATTTTCAATTCCTAATTTTGATAAGAATAGAGATATAGAAACTCCTATAGCTCCTCCCCCAATTACAACGACATCTGTATTTGTGATTTTTTTTGAATCTGCACAAATATTACTGTCATAACTCTTTGGTTTTTTGATTTTCACCGGTTGTGGTTTGTAACCCTTCCATTCAGGTTGCTCTTTTAGCATTAGATGAATTGGAAAAGGTTTTATGGGAATTTGAGGTGCAAAGGTATCATTGGTGACTGCTTCGGGGATTAGACTTTTAATTTTTTTTAATAGCATATTAGCACAATATCTTCCTTGACATCTTCCCATTCCAGCTCTGCTGAGCCTCTTAATGGAGGACAGATCTCTATAACCATCTTTCAAAATAAAATCAATTTCCCCAGAGGTCACATTTTCGCATCGACAAAGTATAGTCCCCTTATCTGCAATACTGATATTTATTTCTTCAGATTTGAAAATTTCCCAAATTTGTTTTTGAAATTTATATTTGTTCCTAAGCAACTTTTTATTTATTTTCAATGATTTAGGAAAAATTATATTAAGTTTAAAGTCATCTAAAATTTCATTTCCTGTAATTTCTCCTTCGCATAAAGCTGCTTGTGCACCAGAAATATTAGCTCCATCTCCAATTACAAATACTTCTTCTATAGATGTTCGACCAGTTTGGTCACAGATAATTTTTGAATCCCCAGGAGCAACGTATTTATGCTCACATCCTAAAATCCTCGGTAATTCATTATTAGATAAGAATCCATATCCAACGCATAGTGTGTCAGCTGAGAATTTGATGCTTTTTTTGTAGTTCAGTTTCCCACCATCTAAAATAGGTGAAATTATTACATTTTGGAGGTTTTCCTCCAATACCCTACTTACATGATGTTTGAAAAAAATTGGTATACGATTAATCTTTAATTTAAAAATGTAAAGCAAGCCTTGCAACATTAATTTAGGATCATAAAGGAAAGATTTCAAAAAATTTGTAACTTTATAAGGAAATGGATTTGAAGCAGATTCAATTACTGCAATTATATTAGCCCCATTATCAAGAAGTTCTGCTGCTAGTTGGAAATTTAGTGGCCCATTTCCTGCGATTACAATTTTTTGTCCAGCGTTAATTCTATAAGATCTCAATAAACTTTGGGCTGCACCAGTAGTTATGACACTTGTGCGTGTCCATCCAGGAAAAGGTATTGCTATTTCATAAGCACCTGCGCAGACTACAAGTCTCTTTGTATTAATTGATTCAATCTTCTCTTTACATAATAGACTTATATTAATGAGATTCTTTGATATTTTTTCTGCAGCTATAACCGTATTTCCTAGTTTAAGTTCTATTTCACTATCATTGATTTCTTTAATTAATTCACCTCCTCTTTTATATTGGTAGTCACTTAAAGAATCCTTAATTAGTGAATGTGATTCTGCTAATTGTTTAAAATATTGTCCTCCTAAGCTTGAACGCTCATCAATAAGAACCACCTTTAAACCTGTACCAATGAATGTCCGTGCAGTCATTAAGCCAGCTGGTCCTGATCCAATAATTACTACATCAAATTTTTTCTCGGGATTAATTTGATATTCAGGGGCTAATGGGGGGATGAGATTATGAGGGGCTTTATAGTCAAGTGATCTTACATCAAGTCCATCTTTTGCAGACTCTAAACATGCTTTCTTGCCGGAGATTCCATTTACAGTGACGGCGCATTCATAACAAACACCCATTCCACAAAAAAAACCTCTTTTATCTCCGCTTTTAGAATTTCTTAATCCCTTTACCCCATTAGAAAAAAGGAGCGCTGCTATAGATTGACCTTCAATTCCGCTTACAGTAAGCCCATTAAATTTCAATTTAATGGGCTTACCAACAATTTTGAATTTTTTTTTATTATTTTTTGAGAGACCCCACATATATGAGTGTTTATAAAAAATTTTAATAACCTAAAATATTTCCAATAGCATCATTTAGTATTAGTGCACTATTTACCATTGAACTTATCTCAATTGATTCATTGTTAGAATGTCCGGCACTTCCAATTCCAGGTCCAAAATTAACTATTTCAACGTTGTCATCAAAAAAATATCGCCCATCGCTTACACCAATTGCATTTGTAAACTCTATCGGTTTCCCTGTGATTATTTCATAGGACTTTGAAATGGATGTCACTAGAAGCGAGTCTTCTTTCCCGGAAAAACCATTTGTACCACGTAATTTATTTATTGTGTATGATCCTTCTGGTTCCCCACTATCCTTAATAATATTTTCAATTTCAAAGAATGCTTCATTATTATCTTCATTAGGAAGTAACCTCCTGTCAATTTCTACACGACAAAAATTAGGTACAACATTAGTATTCTTTCCTCCTTCAATCCTACCTAAATTAATTGTAGATTCCATTCCCTTGTATTGTCGATTATTTAGTTTCAAAGACATGTTCATGTCAATATGACTACATATTCGGATCATTCTAGATATTGCATTATCTCCTCTTTGAGGTTCTCCAGCATGGGATGATTTCCCATATGAAATAATTTCTACCCAAAGAACTCCTCTTTCTTCTATGATTAAGGAGTTATTTGTTGGAGCTCCAAATAAAAGTATATCAGGTGAAATCGCTTTTGAAGATCTAAGAAAAGCTGTACCGTTTGCGTCTAAACTTTCTTCGTCAGTAACAAAAGTAAATGTTAATTGCCCTTTTTTTGGTCCGCCTTTTTTAGCTATTTCTCTTGCCAACCAAAGTTGAACTGCACCACTACCTTTACAATTTGCTGCACCTAGCCCAAAAATATTGTTCCCGTCTATAACTGCATCAAAAGGATTATGATTCCAGTTTTCTAGATCTCCTGGACCAACAGTATCTATATGTGTATTCAAAACAAGAGATGGAGAACCTTTTCCCATTTTGGCAACAATATTAATCAAACCTTTTTTGTTTTCATGAAGTGAAGTGGTATATCCACAATCGTCTAGAATTTTGAATATATAAGTTGAAATTTCTGTAGTGCTTCCGGGAGGATATGAAGTATCATATCTAATTAAATTTTTTAGATATTCTATTAAAACTATTTCAATATTATTTCTATCTAATTCCATATAATTCTATTTTAGAAAGTATTAGCCTCAATTCTTTCAATTATACTTCTTTTATCAAATGTCTTTGCTGGTAATGGGGAATCACTTTTTAAAAATTTCCCATGATTTTGTTTTGAAGTTAAAAGACCGTCAGCGATAATTTTTTCTCCTCTGGAAAAGACAATTTTTGGCCAGGCTCTTAATTCCATCCCTTCATATGGAGTATAATCCACATTATGATGTAGCATTGAGTTTGATAGTGTAAATTTATTTTTTGTCTCCCAAATTACTAGATCTGCATCACTTCCAGGAGCAATAGTCCCTTTTCTTGGGTATAATCCATAAATTTTAGCTGGAGAAGTAGATGTTAATGACACAAATTTTTGAATATCAATCTTATTTTCAAGCACTCCTTTTGACATTAGCAGAGGCATTCTCGTTTCAATTCCTGGTAATCCATTTGGAACATTACAAAATTTAGTTTTGGATCCTTTAATTTTTTTTCCTTTGGCATCATTAAACCTAAAAGGAGCATGGTCTGAAGAAAATACCTGGAAAACTCCTGTTTTTATTCCTAACCAAATCTTTTCTTGATCATTTAAAGTCCTTGGTGGAGGGCTACAAATATATTTAGCTCCTTCTAAACCTTCATTATCAAGATCGTTAGCCGTTAAAAACAAATATTGCGGGCATGTTTCCGCATAAATATTTAATCCCCTAGCTTGTGCATTTTGAATTTTTGTCATAGCTCTTTCACTTGATACATGAACTATTAATATTGGTATATCTATCAATTCAGCGATAGAAATTGCACTATGTGTTGCCTCATCCTCCATAATAACAGGCCGCGAAACGGCATGATATTTAGGTGAAACTTTCCCTGATTCTAGTAATAAATCTGTAAGCCAAGTTATACAGTCGTCATTTTCAGCGTGGACCATGGGCATGGCGCCAAAATTTCTAGCTACCGATAGAAGCTTCAAAATTTCAAGATCATTTAGTTTCAAAGCTTCATAGGTCATATAAATTTTAAAATGTGTATAACCATTTTTTATCAGGTCTGGTAATTCCTCTTTCAAAATTATCTCAGAAGGGTCCGTTATAATTAGGTGAAAAGCATAATCAACAACAGATTTATTTTTAGCTTTATCATGATATTGATCTACCGCCTCTTTGATACTGCCTCCCTTTTTTTGAAGTGCAAATGGAATTATTGTAGTTGTACCACCAAATGCTGCTGAAATTGATCCAGTACTAAAATCATCTGCAAATTCACTGTTATCATCTGTTGGCTGATCTAGATGACAATGTCCGTCTACTCCTCCAGGTGTTATAATGTTACCCTCTGCATCAATTGTTTTTGAGGCTTTGCAGTTAATATTGCCTATTTGAATTATTTTCCCTTTGTCAACAGCTATGTCAGCTTCGAAAAAATCAGAAGCTGTAGCAATTTTTCCATTCTTTATTATCAAATCATAATTTGACATGGCAATTTTTTATTTAATTTTTAAATTATTATTTTCAACTACTTGTTTTACCCAATTAAGTTCAGATCCTGATGATTTTAATCTAGGAGGTCTTGGCGGTCCTACATCTAAGCCCATTAGTTCTAATGCGGCTTTAGTGGCAGTAGTATAACGATGTTGACCTACTAACTCTATTATGGGTAAAATATGGTCATACATGTTTCTTGCTTTATCAATATCTTTTTCAACGACAGCTAGTTTAAATAGTTTTGCAAATTCTGAAGGCATTATATTAGAACCCACGGCAACCCAACCTTCGGCTCCATTTAAAAATGATTCATAACCCATAATTCCTCCAAAAACTGTCATTTTATCTTCACACAATTTGATAATATCTCGCACTCTAGTAACGTCCATTGTAGATTCCTTTATGTATGAAACGTTATCGATTTCTGAAAGATTTTTAACTATATTAGGTGTAAGATCTACGTTTGCAGTTGCTGGATTATTATAAATCATAATTGGAATTGTTATTGATTCTGCAATCCTTTTGTAGTGATTAAATATTTCATTTTCTGTAGGAGTACTATAAAAGGGGGGTATTATCATTACTCCGTCAGCTCCAAGTGACTCTGCATCACGACTATATCTTATAACATCCAATGTGTTCTCAGCACCTGTTCCAATTAAAACAGGAACCTTACGATCAGTTCTCTCAATAATTATTTTAGAAATGTTGTAACGCTCTTCTTCGTTTAAAGATAGGAATTCCCCGGTGCTTCCTAATGCTATCAAACCGTGAATCCCTTCTCCAATTTGCCAGTCAACAAATCTTTCTAAAGAATTAAAATTTATTTCTAGGCCATCTTCTGAAAATGGTGTGATCATTACTGTAAAAGTTCCCCTGAATTTTTTCATTTTAGCTATTTCATTTGTTTTTGATCGTTGATAATAGAAAATTTTTCATAAATTAATTTAACTTAATATTATCTTTTATAAATTTACCATTAGCTATTACTCCTGATATTGATTCACCTTCATTGCTAAGTAAGCTTAATTCCTTTAGTGGGTTCCCATCTACAATAATTAGATCAGCATAAGCCTCACTTTTTATTACCCTTAATAAATTTTTCATTCTTAAAAATTCAGCATTTACAAGTGTTATATTTTTAATGGTTTAAGCGTCAGATAGGACTTCATTATGGATTAGCAAGCCTTCAGGCATTAATTCTGATTACTTAAAATTAACTTCTTTATAAAAGGGAGAGGTGGGAGGGGGATAATTTAAGTTTTAATTGCAAGATCTATTAATTGAATAATTTATCAGTGTTAATAAAAAAATTAAAGCCCATAAAATGTCCCTAAGGCGATAATGAAAAATATATATAATTTGAGAATCAGCTGAATTAATTATTAGCCAATATTCTCATCGAGATTCCGTAATTTCTATGTTTCTGTAGGGCTTTGAAAATCTTGCCTCTATTCTTCGCTGGATCATGTCCCAGATTGATGTCAATAGTAAGTAATACAAAGCAGCAACAGTAAATAATTCCAGAACAAGAAATTTTTCCTGAATAAGAATTT
>Ga0315316_10004132_pt1 | contig 10590 bp, 20 predicted proteins | sample M160m3416metaG_FD_203702 | JGI IMG/M metagenome (GOLD analysis project Ga0315316, IMG submission 203702) | Ammonia-oxidizing marine archaeal communities from Monterey Bay, California, United States - M1 60m 3416 | ecosystem: Environmental > Aquatic > Marine > Intertidal zone | place: USA... | reverse complement strand
CCTTTTAGCATTTTGCCATCTAATCTCATTATTGACCTATCGCTTGGGTAAAATTTAATTGTTTTCATGTTATTATTATCCATTAGTATTCGTATTTAGATTGTAATTGTTTATTATTTTTCTTATTTGTTTACCTAATTCTTGATCGTTAGGTATTTTTCTTACATTTTCTTGTATCATTAAGAACATTACTGCTTTTAATGTTTTTGAATCTTCAAACTCACTAGTAGTTATATCATCCAAACTATCCCACTCATGTGCTCTATTAATTACTCCCATTTTCTAAGTCTATTATTAGTTCACCATCATATACTTTTCTCGCTTGCATTAGTGAGTATGTCCACTTCTGCCACTCTGTTCCACATTTCTGTGTCCAACCGTAGATACCATCCTGTATATCATTAGCGATTGCTTCAATTGCTTGTTGTTCTGTCATATTATTATTTTAAATCTTCGTTAGTCATTGGAGAGAATAATTCACTTCTCATATACTTTACTATTTTTACAGTCATTTCATTGAATAAATCCATGTAAGCGTCGTTAGTTTCTGGAAAACTTTCATGCTCTTGTAGTTCATATTCTAACTCATTAGCTAGTTTTTCGTATAGTGAGTCAACTACTCTCCAAGTAATTTCGTCTTTTTCTTCGTTAGTTAGTTTCATATTAGTTATAAGCTGGACAAATATTTGGGTTAATACCGTAGTGACCTGCGTTATTGTTTACTAATTTAGTTGTCGAAGTACACGATGTAGCGAGTGCTATCAATGTTATTAATAGTATTCCAAATACTACTGGAGATATATTATTTATTTTCATAGTTATTTATTTATTTTATTTATTAATTCGTCTATTTCGTCATAGTTAAAAGTAGAATAGACTTTGTCTACTTGTTTTTGTACATAGTTGTACGTAATTTCTTTTAGTGGTTTACCGAATAGAGATACGATAAGATTTCTTGGATTGTAACCGTAAGGTGATTTAGTTGTTTGATAAATCTGTAGTTTACCTGTGTTGTCACCATAGTCGATTACTGTTAAGTTATTTGTATTTATATATTTCATATTGTTATTATCCATCTCTAGTCGTATTTAGTTTGTAAATTATTCATTTATATAAGTTTTATATATTGGTAGTCCAGCTTTCCACTTGTCAGATACAGACCACAATGGATCTTCCCAATCTTTCTTTAACCACTTTTTATTATTTATCATTTCATCGTGACACCATTGTTTCTCGTTATCACCAAGTTGATAGTAGTGCATGTCAAATTCTGACATTGCTACTTTGTCTATTGTAGTATTTAAATTATTCATAGCACTTGATTTAGTAGTTCATACACATCATCTTGTTGAGATTTACTTAATGTCATGAAGACACCGTTAGCTTCTCCGGGATAATTGAGAACATGATTTATACATTGCTGAGTGAGTTCAGCTTGATTTACAGTCTTTTCCATTTCGTCAAAAGCTTTTGACCAAGACCAGTTTGAAGGATTATTTGGATTATACATAGTTATTAATTTTATTTAGTTTATTATATTATCGACACTTTGTCGTAATTAGTTTGTAACCGAGTGAGAAATCGAATCTCACTTCCAACCATTTCGGCTATGTGTTGAGTCATATGCTCGTTATATTTATACTCTCTAAGGTATGACTATCGACTAAGAGTTTAAGTTATTTAAGATATTTCACTTAATTCTCTGCAGAATTTTGGAACAGTATTACTGTTTGTGTAAGATTTGTACTCTTGAAAACATGGCATACTTTCAAACTTTTCTTGAAATGTTGAATAGATTTCGTCATGATCATAAGTGAAAGTGACATCTTTCTTATTTGTAAAAGTGATTACAGTATTATTTCCGAGTAAAGATTTTCTGATTACAAATCTTTTTGTTGTTAGTTTATTATTCATAGTTTTTATTTTTATTTATTATTAATTTAGTTTAGTTATTATTATTATCTTTTGTCTGTCGTAATTAGTTTGTAAAAGTGTAACTTTGTTTGTATGTTAGTTTTAGTTATAAAGTCTAATACATATTGTCTAAGTATTTTACAATATTATTTAAAGTTATTTAATATATGTTGTTTAACAATTGCTTCAATTTCTTCAGAAGTTTTAAAGTTGTCATTTACAAATGGCCCATTCATTACTTCATTATGAGCTTGGATATTAGTTAAGTATTTTTTCATAGTATTTAATTTTAATTAGTTAGTATTATATTTATTTGTTTGTTAGTTATATATATTATCTTATATACATCGTAATTAGTTTGTAAAAACTTAAATTGTTTTATGAAATTAGTTAGTATATACATAATAGTAAGTAAAAAACAAAAAGATAAATCAAAAATTAAAAATGAAAAATAAATAGGGCTGGCCGGCAAATAAAAATTGATTTTGTTTTAAGAACGTAAATAGAATAGGTAGGGGGCAACCCTTAAATTCTATATTCCTAATAAAAACAGTGACATTAGGCCGTTAGACCTAGCCTAGTAAGGGGCTATTGTCACACTTTCTAGTTTAATTAACATGTAAAACCTAGTGATTTTGTGTAATAAGCTATAATAAGACCAAAAATATTAAAATGATTAATTCAGATTATAAAAAATACTTAAAAAAACGCTATAAAGAAGACCGCATAAGGGACAATGTAGCCGGAGAAATGGGGTTTGATTCATATAATGAATTAAAGTTTAGAAACAGGCGTAAAGTAAACAAAGAATTAAGAAAAAGAATGAAAAAAGAGCTTGCAACTAGTGAAAATACAGGCTTATACACGATAAATACTAAATAATGGCTATAATATATACGTATCCAACTAAAGCAATCCCGGCGAATGATGATTTAATACTTATATCAGATTCCGCAGACAGTAATAAGACTAAACAGATCACAGTTTCGTCTTTATCCGGTGATGCACCACAGTTGGTTGCGCCTTTAACGCTTCAAGGAACTGATGCTACTACAACTTCTCAAGCTATTTATGGTATAAATACAATAGATACAGCTACTACATCTGCTTTAGCCACTAGACTTCCTGATCCAACAACAGGTAAACATACTACTTTTGTAAATAACTCATCAGTGTCAATATTAGTATTTCCTTCTACTACTGGAGGTAAAATAAATGGAGTTATTGACGGATATGCATCGATACCTAACGATGGTCGCGCTTATACTTTTGATTGTGTAGCTAATCCACTACCAGGTGCATGGGTATGGAGCCCTCCTGCTACAGGCCAAATACAATTACCAACAATATCAGTTGCTCATACTAACGGAACTGGAACAAGCGCTTGGGGTGTTGGTAAAGCTGGAGCACAATTAATAAATCCAACTGGAGCAAATTGGTATGACAACTTATCTGTATCAGGTTTTCCTACATTAACATTTAATGTAATTTCAGGATCAGCTCCTGGTGAAGATTATTGGTCATCTTTAACTGGTGTAATTGGAACTAGACAACTAGTTAACACAAAGGTATATTCTAATTTTTTAGAAACAGACTCTCCAGTTCCTAGTGCTATAAGACCAACAATTGGTAGATTTGTAGCTTATCAATCAACTCCTAACTCGTTTAATAATTACACCGCTTCAGGTGTAAATGTAGGTACTAATACCGCTGATGGTGGTGTAGCTACACCTGTTGGTCCATTACACAATCCTGTAGAAGTAGGTGATGTTGGAACAATATACAACATACAACCAGCTAATTTAGTTCAAATTTCTCCGCCTGCAACTGATGACATGGGGCCTAACAACTATTTTACATTTAATATAGGGATACATTCTTTAATGGCTACAAAAACCTATAAGTTTGATATATTTTTAGAACATACTTAATAAATAATAAATGGCTATAATATACACATATCCAGTAAAAACAAATCCAGTAGGAGACGATCTAATATTAATATCTGATTCTGCAGATAGCCGTAAAACTAAGCAGGTTAAAGTATCTTCTCTACCTAGCTCTGGTGGTGGGTCTGTATCTTCCGTTGGTCTATCTTTAAGTAATCTTGCAGCGTTTAGTGTAACTGGAGATAACCCAGTTACTGGATCAGGTACTATAACACTTGGAACAACAGGTGGTTCAACTGGTCAGTACTTAGATTATCAAGGTAATTGGTCAACTCCAGCTAGTGGTGGAGATACGTATACTTTACAAGCAGACACTAAAAGCGGATTACTTGTACCCTTAAAACTAGATGCGGCTACAGGTACAGACTCAACAGTAAACCTAAAAGAAGGCGCAAATATTACTCTAACTAGGAATAGTGCTACTGAAATAGAAATAATTGCTAATCCAGGCGGTAATGCCAATGGCCAAATACAATATAAAAACGGAACTGCTTTTGGAGCTTCTGCTAACTTAACTTTCAGCACTAACACTTTAGTTGTTACTCATACTATAGATGTTAAAGGTGATGGTACTAACGCTGGCAAGCTCAAGTTATATTGTGAAAATACAACTACACCCCATGCTGTAACAATAGAAGGACCTGCTCACGCTGGTGCGTCTGCTTATGGCGTGAAACTTCCATCAGTTGCACCTTCTAACCAACAAATATTACAATCAGATGCTTCAGGTATTTTAAGCTGGATAAATACTCCATCAAGTGGAGGCGGTGGCTCTGTTGATTCTGTAAATACTACAGATGGTACATTTATTAATCTAACACCTAATGCTGCTACTACAGGCGCTGTAACTGTTACTGCTGATTTATCTGCTGTTGATGGAACGTCTGACACTTCAACTAAATTTTTAAGTAAAGATAATACTTGGGATGTACCTTCTTATACCACAGATACTCAATATAGTGCTGGAACAGGTTTAGCTTTAGCTGGTACTACATTTTCTCTAGCAGCAAGCGCTGCTCTAACTAACCTAGGTGGTGGTTCTGGTAGCACATTCCTTCAAAAAGATGGTACATGGGCAACTCCAACTGATAATAATACTAATATATATACAACCAATGGAACACTAGGAGCTGCTAGGGAAGTAACAATGGGATCTAATACTCTTACTTTTAAAAATGCTACAAATCAAGTTTTTCAATGGGATCCAACTACATATACTTATAAGGTTGGTAATTCGGTAAATGGTTATAAAGGAACTATTAGAATAGATGGTAATGGCGGTGGTGGAAGAGGTGGTATATTAGAGTTAGAATCAGGTGATAATGCTAACTACCATGTTCAAGTTAAAGGCCCTGATACTATGTCAGCGTCTTATGCTGTTACATTACCAAGCGCGCAAGGAGCTAACAACACTTATTTAAAAAATGATGGTTCAGGTAGTTTAACCTGGGCAACGGGTACTGGAGGTGGAACTACATATACCTTGCAAGCAGAAGCCAAAAGTGGAACATCTGTACCTTTAAAATTAGATGCAGCTACTGGAACAGATTCTACTGTTAACTTAACAGAGGGCACAAATATAACATTAACTAGAAACAGTGCAACTGAAATAACTATAGCTTCATCAGGCGGTGGTGGTAGTCTAGGCTTCGCTCCATTGGAAATATATTCTGCTAACGGTGCTACTCAAGCAAGTTATATTTATTATATGGTTGCTGTTTGCGATGTAGACCTTACGGTTAATAAATGTAAAGTAGCTGTTACTTCAGGAACTGGTGCAGTATATGTAGCTGTATATTCTATGAATTATGGTAGTTTACAAACTAGCACACTCACAAAACTAGGTGATTTATCAATAGCAGGAGCAGTTGCTGGTGTAAATGAGCTTTCTTTAGTTGACTCTGCTTTTTCACTAACAGCTGGTCAAACTATATGTATAGGAGTTAGTACTGCAAACTTGTTAAGTGCTGGCACAGGTATAAACAATACAGATTTAGGTGTAATGGCTACCAGTGGGGGAGGTAGTTCTCTTCCTACTACTCCAGACTTTGAGGGCCTTGGAAGTGCCAATAAAAGACCAGCAATACATTTTTACGCATCATAAAATATTAAATAACCGAACTATCAAGTGATAGTATATAATAACCAACGTTTAACTTAAAACCAAATACAATGACGTTTTTATATACCCGCACTAATACGTGGTCTAGTGCACCACAACCAAATGAAGAAACCATTAAATTATGGGAACATATCTCACAGAAGAAAAACTGGAGAATAGTTCAATTACCTAATGGATTTTTACAAACCGAATACAAGGAGATCGATACTGACAATTGGATCGATGTCACCAGAAGAGAAACAATAGCCGGTGCAGAAGCTGCAATAGATAGTTCTATTGAGCACTACACTAAAAAGCTAGAGTTTACCAAAGGACCAAAAGTAGTTAAAACCTTCGAGTAGTATTCAAAAACAATTATATTAAATTAAATTAAATGCAAGAATTAAAGTTAGTTAAAAACCTGACTTTTGGCGATACTGCTAGGAGTCAGGTATTAACTGGGGTTGAGAAACTTACTAATGCGGTAGGATCAACTCTAGGAGCAAGTGGAAAATGTGTTATACTAGAAGATGGTAATGGCGCACCACAAATAACAAAAGATGGAGTAACAGTTGCAAATAGCATTACGTTACAAGATCCATTAGAAAACATCGGAGCCACGCTAATTAAACAAGCAGCTCAAAGAACAGTATCAGATGCAGGTGATGGAACTACTACTGCAACAGTGTTAGCTAAAGCAATACTAGATCAAGCTAATGAGCATTCACTCTTAGATGATCCAAGAACTATGAAGCAAGGTATTGAATCAGGTGTTAAAAATGTTATAAAATATTTAAACAAAAAGTCCAGGAAAGTAACTGGCAAAAAAATAGACCAAGTAGCTACTATATCAGCTAATAATGATAAAGAGCTAGGCAAGGTCATAGGAGAAGCATTCCGATTAGTAGATGAGACAGGGGTTGTTATGATGGAAACAAATGAACAACCTGAAACTGTAGTTGAGTTAATAGAGGGTGTTCAATATGACCAAGCGTTAAAGAACAACCACTTTATTACCAATATAGAAAAAGGAACGGCTGAACTTGAAAACCCTTTGGTTCTAATTGTAGAATCAGTGATACCCAACGTGAGGAAGATTCAGTCTGTCCTTGAATTTATTATAAAAAATGGTAAGAGTCTTCTTATCATTGCAGATGTTGACCCACAAGTAGTTTCCGCGCTCGCTATGAATAAAAAGAAGGGTAATATAAAAGTCAACATTATAGATGCGCCAACATATGGAATCAGCAAAAAAGATGTATTATCAGATCTTTGTGCGGTCACTGGCGCTACACTTATTAATGAGGATCTTGGTGATGATATGGATATAATACAACCAGAACATTTAGGTATATGTATTAAATCTGTTACTAATCACGAAGAAACAATATTACAAGTTGATTTAACTGAGAATACAGAGGTTAAAGAAACTATAACCTTATTAGAAAAGAATATAAAAGAAACTAAAAACCCTAACATTATAGTTAGACTAGAAAGGCGATTAGCTAGGTTAAAAGCTAAAGTCGCTACAGTTAAAGTTGGGGCAAACTCTGAGATAGAGCTGAAAGAAAAGAGGGACAGGGTTGAAGATGCTATTTGTGCTACAAAAGCTGCGATTAAAGAAGGTATAGTGCCAGGCGGTGGTATAGCTTTGTTAAATGCTAGTTTTAATTTGAAACCAACTTGTATAGGTGAGGAAGTATTATACCAAGCTATAAGAAGACCTTATGAATTAATATTAAAAAATGCAGGGGTTGAAGAATTAAAAAAGCTTGAAGAAGGTAAAGGATTAGATGTGGTTACAGGAAATACGGTGGATATGGTAAAAGCCGGAATTATAGATCCTTTGTTAGTTACTAAGAGTGCATTAACAAACGCAGCTTCAGTAGCTACAACTATATTATCAACTGATTGTGTTATTAATAACATTAGAGCATGAAAGCAGTAGGTAAATATATAGTTATAGATCCTATCAAAGAAACTGATACGACTACAAAAGGTGGGTTAATTCTAGCTGAAAAGCAGAGAGAAGACATAAGATACAGAAGAGCTAAGGTTGTACAACCTGGCTCTGATGTAGAAGTATTAAAAAAAGGTGATGAAGTTTATTACGACAAAGCAGCTGGATTTAATATTGAAATAAATAAAGAAAACTATAAAGTCATTAAAGAACATGACGTTGTAATAATACTATAAAAAAAAAAAGACATGCCAAAAACAAGAACAGATTTAGAAGGATTAAAAAATACTATGAGTAAAGTGAAAAATCCACTAAAAAATGTAACAGAATTATCTAATCTATCCTCTGCAGATAATCAATCCGTTATGGATGGTTTTACTAATAAAATAAAAGGTGGAATGACAAATATTATTCAGGATGGAATTAAAGAGCATATAATGTCAGATAGATCTGATTTTACTACAGACTTTAGACAAACATCTCAAGAGAAATCAGATATTTATAATAAATCTATAACTGGTCCAAACGCTCCTTATAATAGACAAAAAACAATTGCTGGTTATTCTAAATAATGAGAAGATTAAACTCTTCTGACTTAAAAGAATTAAATCTACTAAAACATTACAGGATTATACGAAAGTGGGCTTGTAAAACAAATGAATTAACAGATGCAGATCTAGAGCTACTAATTTATTTAGATGCTATAGATATGTTTACTAAAAATGATTTTATAAAAGGTACGTACTCATTTAGCTGGGATAACAGGCGCTGGAACAGATTATTGAAACAAGGGTGGATCATAGTGTGGAGGAAAAGAAACCGCACCACTCAAAAATATCATATATATAAAGTATCCTATAAGTGCAAACAGCTAATTAGTAGGATGTATCGTATTATGTTAGGCGAAGAAGATATGCCTACAACTAAATTAGAAAAAAGTAATAGATATAGCTACATAGTTACAAAAAAAGCTGTAGACTATGTAAATAAAGATAAAACAAGATAATATGGCAACAGATACAAGAGTTGGTTTTGGAGACCCAGATAAAGATTACTTAGGTTCCTCTAAGTTTAGTAAAGGAGGTTTACAACTTGATTACTTTGGTAAAAAAGGAAGATTTGACCCTAATAAACCAAGTGGTGGAACTAATAGTACCAAATCTGGTGGTGGAACTAACACCAATAAGCCAACAAAAGGAAGTTCAACTCCAACAAAAGGTAATACTTATGCTTCTAGTTCTAACGGTACGGGCGGTTTAGTTCAATCTTCTAAAGCTGATAATAGTAGTAAAACTACTGCTGCTTCACTAGAAGGTACTGGAAACAAAAGTGCTTCTAATTCCTCTTGGACTTTTAATAAATCTGCTAAAGAAACTGTAGTTGCTTTTAACGATAGGAAAGCAATGAAGCAAGAATTTAGAAGAAGAAAGAAAACTGGATATGATCCTCAAACTGAAGGTAAAATAGTTTCTGATTACGCTTCTAAAGATGATAAAGGTGCTTATAAATCTGAAACTGCTGAATGGGGAAGATTAGATGAAAAAAATAAAAGATTAGCAGATAAGCTTAATAAAAAATTAGATAAAAAATTAGATAAACCAACTGGTAGTAGGAGTAAGTTATTTAAACCTACAAGTGGTAATAATCCCGGTCCTACACCTAGCACTAAGAATAATGGTGTCAAACCTAGTTTAAATAGTGGTAAGTATGGAAAATACACAGACATAACTTTTAAACCAACAGGAAAAGGTACAAAATGGGATAATAAAGGTTTAAATAGTATGGTAGCTGCAAGAAAAGAATTAGATCCTACTAGTCCTACTTACAAAGACGATTTAAAAAATATAAACAAACTTATAACCGACACCAGATTAACGCTAAGTAGTAATCTAGCAAGTAACAATAAATAAAGAAGGTTAAAAGGTTAATTTTAAAATTATGAATCCAGCATTAATTAAAGAAGGAATAAAACTAGGAGTATCAGCTAATGTTGCTTCAGGAAAAGCGGTAGCTGATGAGTTAAAACAAATAAAAGGCGAGGGCGGTTGGAGAGACGGAAGTGGCATAGGAGGTTTTTTTAAAAAAGTAGGTAGACTTGGAACTAGTTATTCATTAGCTCATATACAAGGATTAGGTGAAGGTTTAGGTGTGGACTTAGGTTTAAACAACGTAGGACCATTAAGAGATAACCAACCTGGAGTGCAAAGTGATTTTGACAAAAAACAACAAGAAGCAGCTATGAGATCATTTAATGCTAATACAAGTATAGCCTCAACGAATTTAAATCAAGGAAATAATTCTGGAATAGAACAAGTAAATGCATCTACAAACCCTGCTTTCGGATCGTCTGTATTTGCACCTGAAGATGCTAAAATGATGAGTAGTGTTGCTGATCCAAACCAAGAATCACAGCCCTTACCAATAGGAAATAAACAATATACAACTTAAAAAATAAATTATGCCAAGTTACGGAGAAAAACAAAAACCAGCAGGTAAAGTGTTAAATACTGCTAAACCTATTGTAGGAACAAGGGTTATGAAGTCAAACAACTCAACTATAACGCCTACGTTAGGTGGTATAGCTAATTGTGAGTATAAAGGCAACCCAGTTCTTAACGCTCAAAAATAATGGCTTTAGAAGACTTGAAGCTATATTGCTTAAATAT
>Ga0315316_10004129_pt1 | contig 10591 bp, 11 predicted proteins | sample M160m3416metaG_FD_203702 | JGI IMG/M metagenome (GOLD analysis project Ga0315316, IMG submission 203702) | Ammonia-oxidizing marine archaeal communities from Monterey Bay, California, United States - M1 60m 3416 | ecosystem: Environmental > Aquatic > Marine > Intertidal zone | place: USA... | reverse complement strand
CCTCTGATAAATCAGCTATTGCGTCTCCGGTTAAATCAATAATATCTTTTGTTATTAAATCTTGATGAAGAGTGTTTATAGAAAAATCTCTACTATAAACCTCATATAGCCTTGGGTCATCTATCCCGCGACTATTTAAATCTTTAATCACGCTTTCAGATTTAAAATTACTTGAAAAATCAATACTGTACTTATCAAGATATAATGTTATATGATTATCATCAAATACTTTAAATGAAGAATTTAGCTTATCGGCAAGAAGAATTCCAAGCCTAAGGCTGTCCGGCGTATTTGTCGTTAAGTCAATATCAGAAGTTTTTATTGGACCAGCCGCCATAGCATAATCCCTAGGAACCCCTCCCACCATATACGGCGTATCTATATTAAACTTTTTAGCTAATTTAGATACTAAAATTAAATCATTTGAAATTGGCATTCAACAACTTTCCCTTAAAAAGCTTGCTTAAAAAGCTATTGCACGGGCTCTTCTGAAGGGATACCTTCGGCACTAGGAGTCACCTGTTCCGGCGCAACACTCTGTTCTGGAGCGGCCCGCAAAGGTTCTTTGGCCTCGACCCCAGGCTCCCCTGGAGACAGCTCATTTGCAATGGCGCCATCATCACCATCGCCAGACGGCTTATTCTTATCCCCTATAGCCTGCACTAATGCTCCGGTATTTGCAAGCATACCAAGCATCTTTGTAACTCTAGTTAACGCATAGCCGTAAGAGTCAATAAGCTTCGCCTGAGACTCAGCAAGCTCTGGAAACATTGTCGCCAAACCAAGCTTATCTAAAAGTATATCAAACTCTGCCAAAAGACGAATAACCCTTCTGTCCGCAAGCATTCCTGCTACCTCTTCAAGCTTGCCCTGGGCATCATCTAGCGATGTATCTCCCGCCAAATCATCATACTCCCCAGGAGCAGCGCCCGGTATCGGCTCTATATCAGAAATAGGTACAGGCTCCGTCTCCCTAAGAACATCCTCTGCAGACGGTTGGCCCTCCGGCTCATCATCGAGCTCTGGCGATGGGGCCTCTTGAACGGGAGCCTCTTGCGCAACTTTATATAATATATTTGCCGCACTATCAAGCCCCACCTTCTTAAGACCGCTTGCGGCATTATACGTTAAATCAGCAGCGGTTGATGCAAGCCTCATCTGATTAACCTTTATATCAAGACTGTGCAGCTTGCCCGCAATATCTTGATAAACCTCTGGAGAGCAATAATCTTCGCTATCCCTCAGCAGCCTATCTATCCTTCTGAGTGCAGAATTTAGCTTTCTCTTCCAAAGAGAATAATTTGCTTTAAGATCAGCACTCTTTCTCGCATCATCCGCTTTGGATTCAAAATCAAAATCTTTATTATTATCTTCAGAATAAAAACCGCTTATAAGATCTATTGGGTACCCAGCACTCTTCTCAATATGCCCCTCGCCACCGGATGCGTAAAGGCTACCGCCGTCCTCATAGTACTTCATCCATCTTCTAAAACTATCTGATTCTTTATTATCTTCAAGTAAAGAAGCGTAATAATCTAATGCATTGCTATATGTCATATCACCAGAAGAAACTGCTCCGTATATTTTATTCACAACACCGCCCCACCGCTTAAGGCTGTATTCATTAGGCGGCTCATCAGTTAACGCCCCCATATACAGAGGGTATGCTTTTTTCTCTATTTCATCAGAACTCAAAATATCCTCCAATATTATATTATAATAATCATTAATATTATTAATATTATAAGAATTTAATTTTTTTATCATATCAGGCATAGATTCATCATTAAAAGAAATATTATTTATTTTTAATATATTCTTTAAATTTAAATATTTTTTATACAATCCAAAGCTTGAAATTCCAATTGAAGACAAATACTTTGCATTATCAATTGACTTTTTGGCAAATCTTTCATTGTTTGACTCACAAATATCATATAGTCTTTTGTGAAAAAAATCGTTTATGTTTCCAGATTTGAGTGCACTATTGATTTCTTGTAAAAATAAACTTTTATTAATCATTTGCTCCCTCATCCCTTTTGATGGCAGATTTGGCATCTATTATTCTCTTTCCAACGCGCTTTACCCATGCGGATCTATTTACATTTCCACCTATATCATTACTAACAAGCATCGCCTCTATATGATTTAAGTAAATCAAAACATCTTGGTTGGGAACGTCTGTATCATCTATATCTTTATATATAATTAAATTATTTCTTAGCCATTTTCTAAAAGAAGAAATATTTCTTAGGTCCTTTTCTATGAAAATATCCGCAGATGGCTCTTGTGTATCTCTAATCTTAATGTTTACGGACATTTAAAAAGACTCCTCCGCATCTATAGTATATTTATTATATGATTCATTACCATACTCAATTAATGACATCTTCTTATTTAGCCTATTTATAAAAATAGGAATTAAGTCCGGACTCATTTCCTGTATTATCTCATACATAACTTCTTTTAGTGCATTAACCTGATTATTTACGACATTAACATTTATATTATGCTCTACCTTTTTATCTGCAAAGCCTTCTATATATTTTTTCCAGTCTTGCATTAAAGATTTCAATGTATTTATATACTCTATAAAAATCTTATCCTCTCTTATCGTTCCGCCGCTCTCAAGTAAGTTATAATAATATTCTATTCTTGAGCTTATAAGAGAGTCAAGCTCAAGAAGTCTTCTTGATACATCTAATTCCGAAGAAGCAATCTCATCTATCTTATCTCTATATGAAGATGAGGATGAGACCATCATCCTCATCTCCGCCTCATCAGTCTCTCTTTTTACCTCGGATCGCTTATTTTTTATATCATCTAATATTTCGCCTTTTAAATTAAGATGCTCCGATCTAAACTTTTGTATTGTCATATAAGATATTTGAAGCCTTTTTGACTTAGGATATTTTTTCTTAAGCCATCTTTCGACTTCTTTTACAGAGTCTCCATCCAAAAGAAGCCTTATTATCTCCTCTTTGTCTGGGTGATTTAAAACTTTATTGCTCATTCTGTCTCCAAAGAATACTAAAGCCTGCCAATTATTATACTGGTCAGGCTTCTAATTTTATATAATATAATTATATAAAAAATTACATAGGATAGAGCTTAGTTTGATTTTCCACTGACGCTGGAGAAAACTCCTCTCCATTTTCTGCCTTAAAGCCCTCATTGTAATCATACACCTTGTTCGTATAAGGATCCTGATAGACTCCATCAGACAATCGTCTTGCCTGAACCCCAACTCTATCTGGCGAGTATCTTGTTGATAAGGATCTTTGTGGCTCAATATATTGATTGTCGGCATCACTTTGTTCTGGGAAGACACCATACAAGCCGTCAGAGCTGCTACGGTCTACACCTTCGCCAGACCTTTGAGTAAGAAGCTCTTCCCTCAACCCATACTCTTGCTCTCCGGACTGAAAATGCTGAAAGATTCCATGCTGCTCTTGAGAAATTTTCGTAAGCTTATCTGCATTACTTTTAATCAAAGAGTCTAAAAAACTAGCCTCCTTTTGTAAACCAATGGCGTCCAAATGAGTCGCCATATCTATAAGTTTCTTCAACATATTATATCTACCTATGTTATAACAATCTTGTTTGTAAGCATTCCTACTCCAGATTCATTAAGATTTTCTGATTTTGCAGAATTTCTCTTCGGAATAGGCCTGCCCTTTTCGTCAAATGAAATCTTGCTTAACGGAAGTCCTAGCGCTGGGCAATAAGGCTCCACCGAATTTGGAGTGTTTATTATATGACCCTCAGAGAATGCTCTTTTTATTGCTGAATCATCAAAATTTGCCATAGTAGAAGAAGTTTTTAGCAAAGATGTAAATTTATCTAATGCTGAAAGAAAATGATCTGAGCTAAATCTCTTATTCACCTCTTCTAGCGAATCTTCCGCAAGCCTATAGTCACCAGAAGAAACTCCATTAATCATATTATCAACAAGCTCATGATAAGACATAAATGATAGCTCACCAGAGTCTCTCGTATGTCCATCGCCACTTGCGTCAGAATTATTTGCAACTATGGTATGAAATGACTTTTCCGAAAAGTCATATATTTCGTCTCCAGACTTTGTGGCAACTGATATTTTACTAGGGATTACCGGACTTCCCGACACAATCTCTACTGGAATCATAACATCAACTCCGCCACTTCCGGTCGGAACTCTAGCTGAAAAGCTAATTGTTCTTTCATCTGCACCACTTACTCTAACCTGTGAGTTTGAAATGCCAACAGATGATAACTCTGAAACAACAATATTTCTTGCATTATTAACCTGAGTAGATGAGAATCTAGATGCAGCGGCAACAAGCCTGCTATCTATATCAGCAAGATCTTCAAGGCCGGCCGGAGTAACAACACTATCAAGCTTTATGCTATCAAGCTTCCTTCGGTTTGAAAAGGCGCTTCTGTTGTCGGCAGCCTTCAATACAGACTGCTCTTTCATGTATGGATACAAATTATCCTTTGTTAATTCGACAAGCTCACCATTTTGAATAAAAGAGGTGGGCTCTCTAATTACACCGGCTGTAACTTGAACAGGAACCTTCACTGTTACGTTCGACCAATCACTTGAGTCAAAAGATGCTGAGCATAATATATAATGGTCATTTTGACTTGATACAGATATAGCTGACGGATAACAGCCGAGGGTATTAAATTGCAAAGAAACCATATTTCTTGCTCTATCCGATGTCCCCTCGCTGTATAGGCCTGGCCTAGAGCCGTCCTTTAATGAAAAAATAGATGCAAAGCTATCAGCAAGAGAATCTGTATCACTTGTAGAAAGGTCCATGGTCCTTCCTGGGCTAGTTCTATTTTTTGAATAATCATATGATTTGCTGCTAACAACATTGTGGTTGCTAGGAAGCATATCACCAAGCTTCTCTCTAAACGAAGTTCTGCCCCCAGACAGGCCGAACATTTCATTATAAAGCAGCCCTATCTGCTTTTGAGTTATATAATCAGAACCATCTGATGCGCTAACGACCACATCCCTCATGTGAGAAATAAGCTGATCTCCTGGCGAACTATCTGCCGCACTGGAAAATCTATCTACAACATATGACTTTGTATATGTTTTTCCATTATCAATAAGATCCATTGCTCTTTTCGCATCATTAATAATATTTTTAATATCGCTCATAACTATCCTCTGTCACTATTTAATTCTGGAAATGACTGATATATGGCGGAAACCTTACTCTCTGGCTGATCAGATATTATCTCATTTAAAAATCTGCCATCAGAGCTAACCTTTTCCAGTATGGCATCTTTAAATTCAAAAATATTATCTCTTGAAAAGCCATATTCGTCACCAGACAACCTAACTATAGGGATGCTTTTATATGATAATGTTATATTTTTTGAATCATAATCACTAATCGCTAGCCAATCCCCGGCCTCCTTGCGATCAAAACTAGGATCTGAGGCCCTAACCAAATAGGTTTTGCCATCATCCGACTCTTCTGCCGTCCACAGGCCGCTATATGGATCGTTATCCACCTTATAAAAGTCAAAAGCGACCTTTTTTATAAGAAAATTACCATCCATAGATATTTTATCTTTATCCAAAAGACTGTCGGAATTTTTCTTAAGAATATCTATTAGTAATTCGTCAAGATTCATTTAAAACTCTCCTAGTGTATTACAAGGTTTATTAATAGAACAAATTTACATAATTATCTAATAGATTAGTAGTTATTTTATAAATACCCACAAGAGGTGTGTGTTCTATGCGTTCCTTGCCTCTTCCATTTTAATTAGTATATCTTTTATAACCTCATTATTTGTGCAGATTTTTTTTAACTTTTTTATAATTCCACCATATCTTTTTTTATTATTTTTATAATCTATATTTCCATGCATAGCTTTGTGTACAGCAGACTGCGTTATGCCTAAATGATCAGCTATCTCATTTTGGGTCTTACCCATTAGCCTCATCATTAAAATCTTTTTCTGATGACTAGTGAGATAATCTCCATTTATTATATCATATAACTCATTTAAAAGCTTCTCTCTTAACTCAACTATTTCGTCACTATAAGAGTTTGACGCCAGTATCTCACCAATGCCCCTATTCATAGAGAAATTACTTAACTTTGCTGAATCAAACCCAATCTCTACAATCTTATGCTGATATCTTTTGCTTTTTCTACTTCTTTTTGCCATATAACTACCACGTATTTGGGATTATGCTTTTTATATTTAAAAAGTCGGATCTTGAGTTTTCTACAAAAAAATCATCAATATCCTTATATATTTTATTTAACTCTAAAAATCGAAGCCTAATTCCCTTATTTGAATATTTTGAACAAATTCTTTCAGCCGAGGCAACACCCGCATCATCAGAGTCTAATAAAAATGTCATACAGTCAGTATATTTAGACAAGCATAAGAAGTGTTTTGATGAAAAGGCGGTGCCACAAATAGCAACTGAATTATTTAAATTGTTTTTATCCATTGATATTTTATCGAAATATCCCTCAACTATATATACATTATTATTTTCAATAATACTATTTTTTGACCGATTAAGTCCAAATAATATTTTAGACTTCTTATAGCTACTATTCTTATATTTTGAAATATTTAGAAAAACTCTCTTTTGATCATCCATAAGAACCCTTCCGCTTATCCCAACTGGCTGACCATACTCTGATCGTATAGGAAATATTAAGCTAAAATAATCAGAAAAATCACTACCATTCGAATAGTTGGCAATATTTAATTTTATCAAAATATCTTTTGGAACATACCTTGTTAGAATATCCATATTTTGAGGAAAATACCCAATTTGATATTTATCAATAAGTTCTTTTCCGATGCCTCTTCTTTCTAAATAAGAGATATGCCTGTCTGATGAATATATGTTTGAATTACAAATATTAAACAGATTCTCCAAATGATCTGCCATAGCAGCTCCTTTTAAAATATTTAAAACTACAAGCCTTCATCAAACTTGCTACTAGAATAAATTGATGCCGCATGAATCATTTCGGCAGTTATGCTTATACTACATTCGCCATCACAATTTACACCAAAGGCAGATTCATCTTTAATTATTGTTTTAACGTTTTTATCACACGCTGAGCAATGAAACGTAAACGACTCGGTTATTTTATTTCTTTTGACAAACCCAGATGATATCATACTTTTTTTTGCAAAATTAGAAATATGATCCAACTCTTCCTCGCAGAACTTACAAACAACCTTATCCGTATCTATATTTACCTCTGCAGTTGTTACTCCTCCATTTAGTATGCATCCTTTTTTGCAAGAAACAAGCATATCAAGGCTTGCTGTCACTTGACGTATAAGAGGCTCTCACTGAAGATAATAAATCGCTGCAGACAGCGCCATTGTCCTTCAGATAAGCTACCGCATTAGCCCTGCCAACTATTTTTTCATCATCTATAATATAAGATTTGTTATTTGGCCTATCCACCAGAGAAAATTCGACAGCCAGGTCCAAAACTTCTTGCTCTATATTTACAACACCACTTAAATATTCTATATTATACTCAGCAACCTTGAATGGACTTCCGACCTTATTCTTTCCAATCTTGGCCCTAACCCTATGGCCAACCCTATTTCCACTTTGATCAGAAATAATGCTATCAGAACTAGAAATAGGGGCCATGTTTATCATAAGGCTACAGGCATGCTTAAGCGCCTTTCCGCCAGGAGAGGAGGTCGGATCCCCAAACATCTGCCCTATATTGACACGAACTTGGTTTATTCCAATAAAAGCAACATTCGCCTGAGCAACAACCGGAGTTAACTTTTTGAGCTCTGTTGACAGAAACCTTGGGATTGGCGCCATATTCATCTTTCCAACATCCGCAGATGCCTCAATGGGAGTATTCAAGACGGCGATAGAATCTAGCACAACTATGCCCAGGTTCTTAAACCTCGGATCAACGCCCTCTATAACATAATCCAATATCCCCTTCATATTTTTTGTTACTTTTTTAGACGAACCATTAACCTTTACCGTACCTATCAAGCCCTCAAAGATTTTTTTTGCATCATTTGTCTTTATAACCATTACTCTAGACGTATCAACGCCAAGACTCTCTGCCCAATCTGGATCATATGTATATTCTGCATCTATAAATAAGGCAGTATTCTCTTCATTTTCATCTAAATAACTCTTTATACATGACAGGGCAAGCATGGTTTTGCCAGAACTCTCTTTTCCGGCAAGCTGGGTTATTCTTCCTCTAGGTATACCTCCTATACAAATTGCCCTATCAAGAGCGGGGCTTCCTGTGCCTATAGACTCATAAGCACCCACTTTTACATCCCCACTTAAAAATACAGTATCATCTCCAAAGAACTTCAAAAGCTCCTTTTCTGCATCACTCATATTCATCTTTATAGACATAAAAACTCCATCTTTTAATACTTATGGTTTAGATTCGAATCAGAGGGCATTCTCCAGCCCGCTGGCGGCTGCCAGCTGGATTCGTTTTCGGGATTCTCCGCCATAACCGCATCAGTTGTTATAAGCAATACAGATATGCTGGATGCATTTTTAAGCGCAGTAACAGTTACCTTTGTTGGATCAACAACCCCCATATCAATCATATTTCCATATTTATCATTAGCAACATCATAGCCAAACATATCAGATTCAGATAGACCTTCCATAATCCTCTCCTCAATGACGCCAGGATTCAAACCTGCATTAATACATATCTGATTAAACGGCCTTTTGCATGCATCTAAAAATGCCTCTGCGGCAGGTATGAGCTTTGAGTCAAGAGAGGATAAGTCAACACTATTTGCTGCATATAAAAGAGCAGTCCCTCCGCCAGGAACTACACCATCAGATATTGCCGCTTTTGTTGCAAATAGCGCATCATCTATTCTATCCCCCTTCTCTCTAAGCTCAAGCTCCGTAGAGTATCCCACACTTACAATAGCCGCCTTGCTTGTCAACAAGGCCATCCTATCTCTAACGCCAAGCCTTGCCTTATCGCCTATTAGATTATCATGAGATTCATTATAATACTTAATCTTTGCACTAACTAACTTATCATCCTTCTTGGGCCCAAAAATTTTAGTGTTCCACTTTCCAACAATAATCTTGTCTGCGGCACCTAAATCATCAATTCCTACATCAGCAAGTGTTGTTCCGTAATTAGGTCCGAATATTTTTGTGCCGACTAGCATAGCCAGATCCTCTCTCCACTCTTTTGGATCATTAGTCCATAATGGGAAGTTAATACAACACACAGATATTCTGCCTAGAGCTTTATTCTTTAAAAAAGTAGCCAAAGCCTCCTGCTTTACTCCACCGGCTATAATTAAAATAGGAATATTTTTTGTAGATAACTCATTAAATAAGTCTAAATTATCATTTATATGTGTTAAGGCCCCTTCGTACATTAAAATCCTAGGCTTGCTAAATACGCACTCCCCAGTCTCTTCTCCGGCCAAAAAGCCTTCCGATATATATCCCGATTTAAGCTCAGCACCCTCAATATATCTTACCGAGATGCCATCACCAGGAAACGCTTCCGCCGCAACAGTTCCATTCCAACCTGAGCTTTCAAACGCTTCCGCTATCTTAGCGCCAATCAAGGCGTCATTATTTGCAGATATAGTGGCTATATCTCTTAGTGTATCATTGCTCTCAACCGGCATTGACATTTCATATATTTTTTCTAAAACTTGCTCTTGAGCCCAAGATATTCCATCTCTTATCGCTATAGGGCTGTGTCCAGACGCGACCAGCCTAAGCCCATTTTTAAATATACTATGCGCCAAAACAGTAGCAGTCGTTGTTCCGTCTCCAGCGACATCTGCCGTCCGGCCTGCGGCCTCCTTGACTAACTGGCACCCAAGCTCCTCTACTGGATCATCAAGAACAACCTCTCTGGCCACAGAGACGCCATCCTTTGTTATAACTGGAGCACCAACAAACTTCCCTATTATAACGTTATTACCCTTTGGGCCCATGGTAACCGCAACGGTATTTGATAGCTTCTCTACCCCATCAAGAACCCTGTTTCTTGCCTCATCACCATAAAATAATCTTTTAGCCATATCTTAACTCCTTATAAAATGACAAATTGCAACTGCAATTGCGTCAGCTTCATCATAACATTCTTTTCTTATCTTACCAGTTCTAGTATGCCTTAGTTCAAAATTTTTAAAATATTCGCAGACATGCTCAAAGACATCATCTTTCGTCTTTATTTTTTTGTTAAAAAACTTAGACATATCAGATCTTATAGATATCACGCTATACTTTGAAGGCTCTATCCCTATGGATCTAAGAGATGCCAATGCCGACAGTTCATTAAAAACAGACAAAACAATTATAGTTCTTGAGTTGCTTCTTCCGGAAGTAAACTTGTTTGCGTAAGCCTCTATTGCCACAGAGGCCGGATCGATCTGTACGAACAGCTTCTTGAGATCAGAATATGCGGAGTCAATCCTGTGCGTCAAGGTTCCGCTTTTAGACGGTGGTGGCTTTATATGTCCGTAAGATTTTAACAAAAACTCTTCATTATCAAAGCTCAATAAAGCCCAACCTATTGTTGACGATGATATGTCTAATCCAAGT